>Ga0182014_10000067_pt1 | contig 100591 bp, 97 predicted proteins | sample 612S2DmetaG_FD_120489 | JGI IMG/M metagenome (GOLD analysis project Ga0182014, IMG submission 120489) | Permafrost microbial communities from Stordalen Mire, Sweden - 612S2D metaG | ecosystem: Environmental > Terrestrial > Soil > Wetlands > Permafrost | place: Sweden: Stordalen | collected... | reverse complement strand
GAGGCCAATGAATCGATGAGTCCGCGGCCCTCATTCGTGCTCAACTCATCGGCCGCGCCAACCAATTGCGCATTGGCCCGACAGTGGAAACACGCCAACTGACAGGCCTTGGTCATCTCCCAGAAGACGAGGAGTGGCCGATCGTTGAACTGCCCTCTCGCGGACCCGTGAACCGTCAGATTGGTCACCTATCGTCCCTCACATCGTCCACCGAGCACATCTCGGCCACCGTAAATCAATCCTACGAACCTACGAACGAATGTTCTAAGGACAAAGGTCACATCATCATGAACGCCACGCGGGACCCTGCGCGATCATTCCGACGTACGAACTCGTCGACTTTCCGCCTCGGTAGGTGAAAGTCCTGGTTACTGCGCGCTCACACGCGTCGGTCGGTATGTCGACGCGACGCGCACGACACCCCACAACGCAGTCACGAGCGCGAGTGTCATCACGAACATCGTGGTGATCACTTGAGCGGACCATGGCGACGTTGCGACGCCGGCCGCGGTGCCATTGAGAAACCATGGCGCGTGCAGACCAATTTGAACTCCCCACACGGCAGCGCTGGCCACGACCACGATTGACGAAAGGCTCACCGCAATCGCCAAACACGACTCTCGTCGCAGTTCACGGGGTGTGAAGTCGATCCTCGACGCCACGGCGACACCGGTCGTCGTCCATAGACCGATCGTTATCACCACTAAGAGGGCGAACGCCAGGAACACGCCCGAGTACACGCCGTCTCCACCATTGCGCTGCGCGCTGTTCAAATGGTGGGCCCACCAAGAAAGACCGGCCGTGGCGACGACGACCACCAGAGAGGAGACCACCGACCTCACGAACATGCCACGTACCTGGGGCCACTTGTCGGCACGAAGAAACCGCACGAATCCCGGCAACGCACCAGTTACGCCCACCACAACAAAGAGCGTCCCCAGGAGTCCCGCGAGGGCGGTCGTGTCGTACGCGACGATTGCGACGGCGCGCGATGAAGTCGGTAGCGCCGCACGAAAGTGCTCGGCCATCTTCACGAAACTGGCGCCACCGACAGCCATCATCGACCACGCCACGAGCACCGTCAGCGAGCCAGTTCGACGTTGCGTCGACGGAGAGCTGCGTGAACCGAGCATGCCTGATCCGTACAGACGCTCTCGCAGTCCCGCGATAGCCACTGATGAACGAAGCCGAATCGTGAGAGGCGCTTCTACGAGACGATCCTCTAGGAGGGCAAGAAGCTCGTCGCCGTATCGGTCGCGCCAACTCGACGGGTACCACCGAAGCAATCGTCGAACGTCACGGTTCCGCTTCATCACACACCCCGCGCAGCGAGTCGAAGACGCGCGACACCCACGTCGGCGAGACGGCGCATCTCGGTGGTCACTTCACGCAGCACCTGTCGTCCGTCGGTCGTGATGCGATACGGGCGACGTCGCTCGACCTCGGCCACCGGTTCAATGAGTCCCAACTCCTCGAGTCGGGTGATGGCACCGTAGAGCGTGCCCGGACTCAAAGTGACACCGGCGAACTCCTCGATGTCTTTCAGAAGCGCGTACCCGTGTTTGGGGCCCGACGCGAGACTCGTCAGAAGGAGCAGCGGCGGATCGTTGGGTCGGCGCAGCAGTTGCGAACTCTTCTTGTTCATGCGCCAATGCTACTACGTACGACGTAGTAGGAGCACCAGCTCCGTCGTTCGAGCAGTTGGGACGTGGTGCTCGACGCGTCACCATCTCTGGATCGAGTGATCGCGTAGTACATGATCGCGCCGATGAACGTGGAGACTGTACGCCGAACCGTTCCCGGCCAACCCCAGACATCTCCTTTGATGTTGAAGTCGCCTCACGTTGCACCGGCAACCGCAAGAACAAATGCTCTCGGCGCATGAGTGTGAAAGCACCAACCTCGCATCACCGGAAACGGTCGCGCACGATTAAGGAAACGCTAAGGATGTGTCAGGCAGTGGTACGACGAATCTGGCGTGCGTTGGCGATCACTCCACGGTCATTCATTTGTTGAGGACAAATAAGGTGATATATCACGTTGTCCGCTCGACACCGCTACCGGGAGACCAACAATGCACTCTGCACTTCGCCAACGAATGAGTCGCGTCTTCCAACGACTCGACGAAATTATCTCGCACGTCGCGACAGCCGCCGTGGTGTCGTTCGTCTTGATCGTATTCATAGTTTCGCTCGCCTTAAGGGGATTTCCTCCACGATGGCAAATGGGATTTTCCACGGTGGCGAATGCGATCGTGATCATGTTGCTCTTCGCGTTGAAACACACGCAAGATCGTCAGCAAACCGCGCTGCAGCTGAAGCTCGACGAGCTCATTCGATCTTCCCCCGCGGCGGACGATCATTTGGTCCAGATCGAACGTGCCGAGGAGAAGGAACTCGTCGAGCGCGTGCGCGATCAGATTGAGGTGCACGACTCGCTGCGAAGCGACGACGGCGTCGACAAAAAGTGAACGCGCGGCTTCTCATTAGTCCGCTCGCGCGAAATTAGTTCAACTCGAACCGATCGAGGTTCATGACCTTGTTCCACGCGGCAACGAAGTCGACTACGAATTTCTCTTGGGCGTCGTCACTCGCGTAGACCTCAGCGAGTGCGCGCAGTTGAGAGTTCGAGCCGAAGACGATGTCGACGCGCGTCCCGGTCCACCTGAGTTCGTTCGTCCGGCGGTCGCGGCCTTCAAAGGTCGCCTCGGCCGAGGACGTCGCCTCCCACTTCGTACTCATGTCGAGCAAGTTCACGAAGAAGTCCGTCGTCAACGCGTCTGTTCGCTTCGTGAACACGCCGAAGTCCGATCCACGGAAGTTGGCGTTCAAGACGCGCAGGCCGCCGACGAGCACCGTCATCTCCGGCGCACTCAACGTCAACAGTTGGGCTCGTTCCAGGAGTAACTCCTCCGCCGTTCGTCGGTGACCGTCTCGCAGATAATTGCGGAACCCGTCGAACGTCGGTTCCAGTACGGCGAAGGACTCGACGTCGGTGTCCTCTTGCAGGGCGTCCCCGCGTCCCGGCGAGAAGGGAACCGCGACCTCGTGTCCGGCGTTCTTGGCCGCCTTCTCAACAGCCGCGCAGCCACCGAGGACGATCAAATCGGCCAACGAGACAGGGCTCTCGCCGTGCGTGTGATTGAAATCGCTCTGGATGCCCTCGAGTGTCCGCAGGACCATCGTCACTTCAGCCGAGTCGTTGACTTCCCAATCCTTCTGCGGTGCGAGGCAAATACGTGCGCCGTTCGCCCCTCCACGCTTGTCGGTGCCGCGGAACGTCGCGGCTGAAGCCCACGCCGTCGCGACCAGTTGTGAGACCGAAAGACCGGAGGCGAGGATTTTTTCCTTCAGCTCATTGATCTGCGCCGCGTCGATTGGCGCGTGCGTCGCTTCGGGCACGGGGTCCTGCCATATCTGAGGTTCGTCGGGAACCCACGGACCGAAACAGCGCGAACGCGGCCCCATGTCGCGGTGCGTCAGTTTGTACCAGGCCTTGGCGAAGGCGAGTTCGAACTCCTCGGGGTTCTCGTGGAAGCGCGTGGAGATCGCAGCGTAGATCGGATCCAATCGAAGGGCGAGGTCCGTCGTGAACATGACCGGCGCGTGCGACTTCGTAGGGTCGTGGGCGTCGGGTACCAAGTTCGCGTCGACACCGTCCTTGGGAATCCACTGGGTCGCCCCGGCGGGACTCTTCGTCTGGACCCATTCGTGTCCGAACAGCGTGTCGAAGTAACTGTTGTCCCACTTGATCGGACTCGGCGTCCACGCACCCTCGAGTCCACTCGAGATCGTGTCGCCGGCATTACCCGAGCCGTAACTGCCCTTCCAGCCCAGCCCCTGCTCGGCGAGCGAGGCGGCTTCCGGTTCGGCGCCCACGTACTCAACCGAGTCGGCCGCGCCGTGGGCCTTGCCGAAGGTGTGTCCCCCGGCGATCAGCGCCACGGTCTCCTCGTCGTTCATCGCCATCCGCAGGAACGTCTCACGAATGTCCTTGGCGGCCGCGAGCGGATCCGGAGTGCCGTTCGGACCTTCGGGGTTCACGTAGATGAGACCCATCTGCACCGCGCCCAGAGGATTCTGGAGCTCGCGATCACCGCTGTAACGTTTGTCGTCCAGCCAGACGTCCTCGGGACCCCAATAGATGTCCTCATCGCCCTCGAAGACGTCCTCGCGCCCGCCGGCGAAGCCGTAGGTCTTCAGACCCATCGACTCGAGCGCCAGTGTGCCCGTGAGGATTATCAAGTCGGCCCAGGAGATCTTTCGTCCGTACTTCTGCTTGATCGGCCAGATCAGCCTTCGGGCCTTGTCGAGACTCACGTTGTCGGGCCAGCTGTCGAGTGGCGCGAAGCGCTGGGTGCCGGAACCGCCGCCGCCACGACCATCTGAAATCCGGTACGTGCCAGCGCTGTGCCAGGCCATCCGGATGAAGAACGGGCCGTAGTGGCCGTAGTCGGCCGGCCACCACTCTTGGGAGGTCGTCATGAGCGCCATGATGTCCTTCTTCACGGCATCCAGGTCGAGGCTCTTGAACTCCTCGACGTAGTTGAACGTTGGGCCCATTGGATTGCCCGATGGTGGCTTTCGTTCGAGCCCGTCGAGCTTCAGCTGATTGGGCCACCAGTCTTGGTGGGGGCGTCGCCCCGACGGCGTGGCGTCAAATCCGTCGGCGACCGGGCACTGGTTTTCGCTGTCCATTTTCTCTCCTGATATTGCCGCATGAATTAAGCATCAGCGTAACGAATTCACTGGTCGCTTCGACACGCCGATTTTTAGCTCGCGACCGGACCGTTCTCGTGCGTCGTCGGTCGCGATCGTTCCAGGGCCAGTTCGGTCGCCGAACTCACCGAGAGTCCAGCCCCGATGGCGTACCCGCGCTCGAACCCCTCCTCGCCGAGGGCCCTTCGCAGATTCGACTCCAGAGTCTGTTCGAATTCGTTCACATACTCCGTGTTCGGGCTTTCGGGTTTCGACGTTTCGATCTCGATCGCGATCTCCGGGTGACTCAGGCCAAACCAAACCAAGACCGAGAGCGACCAACTCGATCGAAGGTGTTCTCGCCCTCGATTGGAGGCTTTGCCCCTATTTCCCAGCGTTTTCTAGACCATTTGAACTGAAAAAGTGGTCGGTGCTACGGTACCGGAGGCGCTGAGGGGGGCTGATGGCGATCACCGAACGATTGCGGGCGCGGGCGCTTCGCGCCTCGGCCGTAGTGACGTTGCTCCGTCTCGCATTGGCGGCCACGTTCGTACTTACCCTCTTCGTCACCCAGAGCAGTACCGCGAGTGCGGCGACGGCCTGCAAGAGCAGTGGCTACGCCTGCACGCTCGACGGGTACAACGCGACCACCATGAACGACAGTTGGGCCGCCAAGTATTACGGGAGCGACACCAAAGATGGCATCGGCACTCCCCCACACAACTGCACGCTGTTCGCCGCGTGGATGCTCGCGCACAACGGACTGCCCGATCCCGGGCACCCGTGGGGCTACGCCGATCAGTGGGGTCTCACGTTGGCGTCCGAGACGAATCAGACCCCGGCCGTGGGCGCGATCGCCTGGTACGACGGTCCGGGAATGGGTCACGTGGCCTACGTCGCGCGCGTCGACTGGTCAAATCGCACGGTATTCCTCGTGTCGGACAACTACGCCGTCGACAGTGACGGCTACACGTCGAGTACGTGGGCCCCGTTCACGGAGCCCACTGGCTACATTCACTTGCACGACCTCTCGGCGCCACTGCCGTTGGCGGCGAGAAGGATCAGGCGAGTTTCGTAGCTTCGTCGTGCGCGACGGTTCGATCCGTCAGATCGCCGAAGCGCAGGACCACTGACTCCAGCCGTCTCGCGCGTACAAGAGGGCGGCCGCGCGCACGTTGAGCACGGGATTGAAGGCCAGGTTCAGGTTCTTGGGGTTTTGACCGATCATTGCCATCAAATACTGCTCGGTGCCGCCGTCATTGAGCTGGAAAAGGCCCCGGTCGTGGGTGCCGTCGCTGTCAAAGCCGATGTCGGTCGTTCGAAACTTGGATTCACACCACGCCACGGCCTCGGCGTCGTGCCAGGCCCGTGTAGGAAAGTCCTGATGAATAAGGCCAACTACGTACCCGTCGCTCGGCGTCGGGTCATTGGTGAAGTCGGCCAGTTCGGCCACCACGCCGCCGACGCGATGGCGCCGGAGGCGCGGCGCGCCGTGACGAATCGGTGACAGTGTGGTCGCCGAGACGACCACACTAACGACGCGAATGCGCGGCGCGGCGTGACGAATCGGTGACAGCGTGGTCGTCTCGGCGGCCACACCACGAATGGGCTGGGAAAACGTCGTGGCCGCGGGAGAAGGCGTCGGCAAGAGAGTCAGTGAGATGGTGAGCGCCACCGCGCACGACCAGATCACGCTCCGCGAATGGCCTTGGACGCGTTTCAATCGTTTGCGTGCCTCTATCATTTGGAATCCTCCGCCTAATTGTGTAAGTCGCCCTCGACGACACCTTGAGAACCGCTCAGGACTCACGGTCCACGGTTCGAGACCTACCGCCGAGGTATGGCACAACGGCCACCTCTTGGATGATTAAGCGGAGGAATGACCATTTTAGGGTTGGGAACGGCAAAAAAATCGTGGAAAAGAGAAATCTCTCGATAATCCGCTGATTTAAAGGCCTCTAGGCGTAAAAATTGTGAAAAGTCGACTCAAAACTCTTCACTTTTTGGGTGTACTCACCCTTTCACGTTTTATGTGCTACGAGAGAGCCGCGTCACTCAACGAGCGAACAGTTCTTCCAGACAGTCGCGCGCCGAGCCGGTCGAACTGATCTCTTCAGCAATAACTTGGGCCGCGAGTGCGTAGGAGCTCTTCGCGAGAACTTCGGTGACGGCCGCGCGGATGCGCGGGACGTCCATCCCAGCGATGGCGCGAAACCCCGGCTCGGACTTCGAGCCGACGTCAACGACCACGCCGGCGCCGGCGACGCTGATCAGTTGCGCGTTCGTTCGCTGGTCGGCGAACATCGGCACGAAGACGATCGGCAGGCCGGCCGCGAGCGCCCCGTAGGTCGTCCCCGATCCACCATGACACAGGACCATCGAGGCGAAGGGGAAGATCGACGCTTGGGGAACCCAGGACTCCACCACCACGTTCGGTGGCACCGGTCCGAGCACGTGAGGATTAAAACTCCTACCGGTCGTGACCAGTACCCGGGCGTCGAGGCCGGTCACGGCGTCAATCGCCCTCTGAAAGGCTGATTCGGCGGTGTCGAGGCCCCCGGCCACCGAGCCAAACGTCAGATAGATCAACGGGCCGCCGCCTTCGGCCCAGCGGCCGGGCTTGACGACCTCCGGGACCACGTTCTCTCGGTACCGCAACGTATTGGGGAACGGCGAGGGGTCCAGGCTCGTGGGCATTCGAGAGAGGTAGCGGGTCTGGCGCAGCACCTGTTCCATGCCGCCCTCGAAGTCCTCGAGAATGGAGGCGACGAGTCCGATGACGCTCCATTCGGTACGCGCCGTCGAGATCGCGACTTGCGCGTGGTCGATGGAACGCCGGTGCGCGACCACGGCCCCGGCGTAGGCGCAGGGTTCTCGAAGGACCAGGTCCGGTTGAAACTTGTCGCACGCTGCTTCGACGGTCGCGAGCATTGCGTCGGTCGAGAGCCGTCCGAAGAACTCTCCGTCCAGGAGCCGCGCCGCTTGGGCGTGCGGCAGCCGCGCCGCGCGCCGCCAGAGCTCTTTCGACTTCGTCGGGTCCGGCGAGTCACTCAAATAATGTTCGACGCCCAGTTCCTCCACTTCCTGGGCGAGGCTTGGTGGAACGACCACGAAAAGCTCGTCGCCCCGTTCTCGCGCGGCCTCGATGAAGGGCACCAAGGGATTGAAGTGCCCCGCTAGGCCCGTGGAACAGAAGAGGAGTCGCATCGCTTCGCCATTTTGTCAGCCCCGGCCAGGGCGCGGGGCCCTTTCGGCCAACATCAGCTTTGAGCGGCGGCGAAGCCCATTGGCGACGCCTCTTTCGCGGAAAAGAGCGCTCGGTGCGCCAGGGCGGCGAGGACGCCGCCGATGAACTGCGCGACCCAATACGTCGCCGCGTCACGCAACGAGATTCGTCCGGCCACGAGTGCGCCCAGGGTGACCGCCGGATTGACGTGGCAGCCCGAAATCGGTCCGAGGACGTAGGCCAGCGCCAGCAACGTGAGGCCGAATGCGAGCGCCGTCGCGACGACGCCGGCGATGAAAGAACTCCCGTCGGCCTTGAAACCAAAAGTGAGGGTCGCGACGCCCACGGCGAAGAAGACGAGCGACGCGGTTCCGAGAAACTCCGCGGCGAACTTTCGAACCATTTTTCAACCCCCCCTAGGACAACCTCCGCCAAAGGCTATCCGTCGTCGTCAATCGCGTCATTGACTCACGCGGCGAATTCCTAGGGCGCCTCGCGCTCGCACAACGCTTCGAAACGCTCGCGCGAGAAGGCGTAGGAGTACATCGAACCCGGAAGGATTTCGACGTAGCGAGCGTCACCGGGAGCCGACACCCAGTCCTCGGGCGAGGCATCGTAGACCTCGGTCCAGAAGTGCCGTATCGCGTCGGCTTCGCCCGGTCCCCCGGGGATCACTCGGGCGCGACCGTGCACGAACACCGCGACGTCATCACCCACGACGTGAGCGCCACTCAGGGCGGGTCGACGTTCGAGGTGACGTGCCTTTATCGACTGCCCACTCGTCGAGAACCAAAACCGGCCGTGAATGAAGAGGCCGTCGACCGCCGAACATCGCGGCTCCCCCCTCGCGGTGACCGTGGCGACGACCAGGTGGCGTACGCCCACGAGATAGCGAGCGAGGTCGGCGGCCGAGAGTCGGCGATCGGCCGAGATGATCGACGTGAGATGATCACCGGCGCGATCGAATGACCCAGCCATCAACGCATCCAGCGAAGCGAGTTCACTCGCGGTCTCGAACATTGCAAGAGCATGGCGCGGTCACCGGGCAAGGTCAAGGGTTCCGGGGAGAACTCTCGACGGGTGCTGCATAATGAGTTGTGACCCAGAACAAACGTGACCACAGCCTCAATCTCGCCCCGGCCTCGATTGATGACTACCGCGAGCTGGCGCGCCGCAAACTTCCCCGACAGCTCTTCGACTACATCGACGGGGGCGCCTTCGGTGAATCGACGCTCGCCGCGAACCGTGACGACCTTCACCGCATCCAGTTTCGCCAACGGGTCCTGCGCGACGTTTCCACTCGCTCCCTCTCGACGACCGTCCTCGGCGAGGAGCTCGCCTTGCCGGTCATCCTCGCCCCAGTCGGTTTTGGTGGAATGTTCGCTCGACGCGCCGAGGTCCAGGCGGCGAAGGCGGCCGAGCACGCGGGTATCCCATTTTGTGAGTCGACGCTCTCGATCTGCGGCCTCGAAGAGGTCGCGGCCGCCGTCAAGCGGCCGGTCTGGTTCCAGCTATACGTGATGAAGGATCGCAGTTACGCCGAGGATCTCATGGCCCGCGCCCAGGCCGTCGGGTGCACGACGTTGGTGCTGACCGTGGACCTCCCCGTTGTCGGTCAACGCTACCGCGACGCACGAAACGGCGTCAGCGGCCAGATTGCGCGAGCGAAACAGTTGCGTCGAGGCGCCGATCTCTTCACCCACACCAAGTGGGTCCGCGACGTCGCCCTCGGCGGTCGACCGTTGACGTTCGGGAATCTCGAGAAGGCCCTACCCGACGCGAACGTGCCCGGCGACTTCCAGGCCTGGGTGGCCGGGCAGTTCGATCCCAGTGTGACCTGGGACGACCTCGCCTGGCTGCGAGAACACTGGCGCGGCAAGATTGCCCTGAAGGGGATTCTCGACCCCGACGACGCGCGCCAAGCGGTCGATCGGGGCGCCGACGCGGTCATCGTCTCGAATCACGGCGGTCGACAACTCGATGACGTGCCCTCGACCATCCGGTCATTGCCCGCAGTCGCCGCCGCGGTCGCCGGTCAGTGCGAGGTGCTGATGGACGGTGGAATCCGCAGCGGGCTCGACGTCGTCAAGGCGATGTCGATGGGGGCCCGGGCCTGTCTCGTCGGTCGACCGTGGGCCTACGCCGTCGCCGCTCGCGGCCAGAGGGGTGTCGAGCACATCTTGCGAATCATCCAATCCGAGATGATGGTGACCCTCGGACTGACCGGGGTGAACGACGTTCGCGACCTCGACCGTACAGTCGTGTTGGAAGAGTAAGCCCCCCGGGTTCGCCCGACTTTACGAAAGCAGAGTCCCATGACCAACTCCCTCGAAGCCCTAGGGGCTTCCGTCAACCATTTGCATTCCCTCGTCGAGGGACTCAGTGAGGATCAGTACGTGGCGTCGGCGTACCCGACGGAGTGGACGGTCGCCGACGTCATGAGTCACATCGGCTCAGCGGCCATCATCTTCAAGCGGGGTGTCGACGACTCGCTGAACGAACGCGAGACACCGCCGAAGTTCAACGAATCCGTGTGGGACGTATGGAACGCCAAGACACCGCACGCCCAGGTCACTGACTCCCTTGACGCCGACAGGGCACTCGTCGCTCGACTGAACGAGCTGACGCCCGATGAGAAGGACCGCTACTTCCTCAACCTGGGACCGATGAAGTTCGACTTCGATCGCGCTGTGCGACTGCGTCTTGGCGAGCACGTCTTTCACACGTGGGACATCGAAGTGACGTTCGATTCCCGGGTGACGCTGCAATCCGAGGCGGTGCCCTTCTTATTCGGCAACCTTGAACTGCTGATGCGTTTCGCCGTCAAACCGACCGGGAACGAGCACACGTTGCACATTCGAACGACCGCCCCGCAAAAGGACTTCGCGCTGACCCAGAGCGCGGACGGAGTGACGCTGAACGAGGTGGAAGGCGTGGAGGTCTTCGACTTGGAACTTCCGGCAGAGTCGTTCCTGCGTCTGGCCTACGGTCGCTTAGACGAAAAGCACACGCCCGCGGGCATCGACCCCACGCACCTCCCCGAACTTCGCCGGGTCTTCCCGGGGTTCTAAATCATGTCCCTTCGCCTCCAGATCATTATCGGTTCGACGCGACCGGGTCGCTTCGCCGACAAGCCGGTCGCGTGGCTCGTGGACCGACTCTCAGATCGCGACGACTTCGAGCTCGACGTCCTCGACCTTCGCGATCACCCGCTCCCCCTTTTTGACAGCCCGACGTCGCCAGCGAGGAGCCTGCGTGAGTATCCGAATGAGGCCGTGGCGGCACTCGGAAAGCGTTTTGACTCCGCTGACGGCTATATCGCGCTCACCAGTGAGTACAACCACGGCTATCCGGCGTCCTTAAAAAACGCGATGGATTACGTGTTCCCCGAGTTCAAGCGCAAGCCAATGGCGTTCGTGGGTTACGGCAACGTCGGCGGCGCCCGGGCGATTGAGCAGCTGCGTTTAGTGACCATCGAGTTCGAGATGGCACCGCTTCGACACGCCGTGCACATCCTCGGAAGCGTCATGCTCCCGGCGATGACCGCCGAAGAGTTTTCGCCCTCACTCTTCGAATCGTTGGACGAACGACTCGAGATGCTTATCAAGGATTTGGTGTGGTGGGCAACCGCCCTGAAAATCGCGCGCGACGCGGGCTAACGCGCAATCGCCTCAGTTGAAGTTCTCAAGAACCGAGGTCATGTAGTCGGCGTCGACGTCATAGACGTGGGCCGACTTGACGATCATGGTGAGCGAACCAACCGCACGGCCGAGATCGGCAGCCACGTGGTGCTGAATCACGGCGAGTTCGAGCAAGTTGGCGTAGCCCTTCGCCCCAAAGTCAATGCTGTGGGCGTAGACCACGAGGCGCAGCTCGTCGGCGTGCAGATAGAAGTCCAGCAAGCTGACGCACGGAATGTAGGACGTGTCGCTCAACGGTTGGAAGGTCGTGATCGCGGTTGACCGACTGAGCGGATCACTGCGAAGCCGATCGCTCACCCAGCGCACTTGATCGAGTCCGGTCCCGGCGTAGTTGTGCAGCCTCGTGGCGTAGCTGTCCGCGTCGCCGAGCTCACGCACCTCGTTGAAGTCGACGAAGTTCGCGCGCATCCACGACAGTCGCTCGGGATCAGCGAAGCGCTCGATGATCTCGTCTTCGATCTCCGGATTGCCCACCGTGATCAGCGCCATCAGTACTTCACGCATGGCCAAACCGTCGTAAGTGCTCGTGACGCCGGCGCGCATGATGAGTTGCGCGACGGCGATCCACGCGTCGCCGATCGTTGGCGATTCGATGATGTGCGCCGATGTCACGACAACATCCTTAGCGCATTGGAATGTTGGTCTACGAGCGGAGCGATCGCGTCGACGTGACCCGAGTGCGGTGGCTGATCAGGGCTGATTCTCGTAGCCTCGGAAAATGTTGATTTGGCCCGCACCGACCTGGATGTTCAGGCTCAAGTGCGGCGCGCGCTCCTGACTGGCGAGGGTCTTCAGTGACGAAGGAATAGCCCGAAAGGGTTGCGTGTTGAACCCGAAACGGCCAAGGTACTCGACCGTTCCGGCGCCGACGTGCGTCTTCAGATAAACGATGGCGTTCGCCGGCACATAGACGGTTAAGGAACCGACGGCGACGCTCGCGCTAACCGAGGTAGTGGTCGAACTGAAATGAACCTGGCGCAGGTCAATGGTCATCGTCCCGAACTCCGTGCGATACGTGGATTGGATTTGCGCGACGTTGCTCGGTTGATAGTCGCGTGCCCCGCTGCCGCCCGTCATGGGAACACCGGTTGACGCGAGGAAACCGAGGAAGGCGCCCGAGATCAGGATGACGATGGTCAGAATCGACAGGAAGACGAGGGCGATGAATCGACGAAGCATGTGCTGGCGTGCCGAGGAGCGCAGTGAGAGTACGGCCAAGACGGCGAGCAAAACCAGCCAGAGAACACCAACGCCGCCGCCGACCTTCGGTGCACCGCCGATAGTCGCAAGCACGATGACCGCCACAACGACGACGCCCGCCAAAAGCACGTATCGCAGGAGCCGCAGATTTGACGCGGGGGGCGCGTCGACGGACTCCTCGGCGTCGTCGCTGCGGCCCGACTGAGGAATCAAGACCCACATCGCGAGGTAGATCGCGACGCCCAAACCCCAAAGAAACGAGAGGACGACGAACACGACGCGCACGATGTTGGCGTCAACGTCGAATCGTTCGGCGATGCCACCGGCGACACCCCCCACCATCCGGCGCTTGGTGCTGCGTCGAAGGCGTCCCTCACGCTCGACTTCCGGCTCCGGCGTCACGGGCGCCAGTGGTGGTGACGTGCGTCCCTCTTTGGCTTCCGGCTCCGGCGTCATCGGCGGTAGTGGCGTAGACGTATTTTCTTCGACCTGCTCGTGCTCTTCATCCATGCTTCAAATGTACGGTCCGCGCCGATTAAGGACTATGGGTATGAACCCTCAGGGCGGCCGTCGAGGTGGTTCAACCGTCAGGGTTTCCCCTTAGATACAAAGGGATGTCTTCGTGACAGACTTTGTTCGCTCCGCCGCCACAATGTCGTCGAAGGGAGATGCGAATGTCGATCACCACCTCGAGCCACGCCGTCGTCGGTACACCCCTGCGACCGCTGCGACGTGGTCGCGACAACTGCATCCTCGGGGGCGTCTGCGGAGGTTTCGCGACGCGGCTCGGCATCAAGGAACGCAACATTCGCGTCATCTTTGCCCTGCTGACCCTGATCTTTGGACTGGGGATCCTGCTCTACATGACGTTCTGGCTCGTCCTCACTCGCTCCGGCGAGGAGCACTCGATCATCCAGCAGATCTTCCAGAAGCGGCGCGAGGCGCAACTCGTGCTGGTCGCCTTCATCGCGACGGTGATTCTGATCATCACCCTGCAAACTGCCGGAGGGTGGACGTCCGACGGCTTCGGATGGCCGCTGGTGTTGAGCGGTTTCGCCGCCTTCGCTGTTTGGCGAGGCGCATCGAATGACGAGCGCAACCGCTTGACCGAGTTTTTCAACACGGCACCGTTCATCGGTGGCGCATTCTCCAAGAGTCGAACGGGGTTCCTGCTGCGCATCATCTTCGGCGCCGCTCTCATTGTCGTCGGACTGCACCAACTGCACCACCTGGGCGGCTTCTGGGGGCGGGCCGGCTCGGGGATCATCGGGACGGCGGTCTTAGTCATCGGCGTCCTCGTACTGTTTGCTCCCTGGTGGCTCCAAAACGTTCGCGAACTGACGAGTGAGCGACGTGCACGAGTCCGCATCGAAGAACGCGCCCGCATGGTCGCGCATTTGCACGACTCCGTACTTCAGACGCTGACGCTCATCGAGCGCGCCGCGGCCAACGAGGCCGACGTCGTACGTCTCGCGCGAAACCAAGAGCGCGAACTGCGACAGTGGCTCTTCAGCCCCGAGACGATGACCGACACGCCGACGTCCTTCGTCGGACTCGTCGGCGCGATCGAACACGACGTCGAGAACGACTACGGCGTGCGCGTGGAACTCGTGACCGTCGGCGACTGCGTGCCCGACGATCGCGTCGTGACCCTGGTCGCGGCCGGTCGCGAGGCCGCCATCAACGCGGCGAAGTGGTCCGAGGCCGCGAGCATCTCGATCTTTGCCGAAGTCGAACCCACCACGATCTCGATTTTCGTTCGCGACCGGGGTGTGGGATTCGATCTCGACGCGATCCCCGCCGATCGACGGGGCATTGCCCTGTCGATCCGCGAACGCATGGGGCAACTCGGCGGCGAAGCGTCGATCAATACTGTGGTTGGTTCGGGCTCTGAGGTCCAGCTCGTCATGCCGCGATCCCTGTGACCGAGTCCCACCGACCTCGCGTGTTCCTGGTCGATGACCACGAACTCATTCGCGCGGGCATCCGGGCCGAGATTGCCGACTCCGTTGACATCGTGGGCGAGGCCGATGAAGTGGCGGCCGCCATCGAGATGATCCTCGAGCGTACCCCCGACGTCGTCCTCCTCGACGTGCACATGCCCGACGGCGGGGGCCAGGCGGTCCTTCGCGCGGTCGGTGAGCACGAGACGACGACTCGATTCCTCGCCCTCTCGGTCTCCGACGCCTCGGTCGACGTCATCAGCGTCATACGTGCGGGCGCCCGGGGCTACGTCACCAAGAACATCTCCGGACCCGACCTCGTCGACGCCATCTACCGAATCGCCGCCGGCGACGTCGTCTTTTCGCCCCGTTTGGCCGGCTTCGTCCTCGACGCCTTTAGCACCGCACAAGGTGATCAACCCGTTGTCATCGCCGATCCGGACCTCGACCAACTGACCGCGCGCGAACGCCAAGTGCTGCGATTGATCGCCCGTGGTTACTCCTACAAGGACGTCGCCAAGGAGTTGACCATCTCGACCAAGACCGTCGAGAGCCATGTCTCGTCCGTTCTTCGAAAGCTCCAACTGTCCAGTCGCTATCAACTCTCGCACTGGGCGAGCGAGCGCCACCTCAACTAACGCAGGGCGACGTCGTGGTGACGTCCTTGGTGGTCGAGGTCATCAGCAATCACCAGAAATTGCAACGTTCTCTCGTAGCATGACGGGTATCGCGGGAAGGAAACTGCATGCGACTACTCATCGTTGGTGGAACGTCATTCGTCGGGCGAGGAGTCGCCTGGGCCGCACTGAACGCCGGTCATGACGTCACCGTCATCAATCGCGGTCAAACGCCGAGTGACTTGCCGGAGTCCGTCACCCGTTTGGTCGGTGATCGCCACGGTGACATGTCGGCGCTCGCGAATCTCTCATTTGACGTCACCGTCGACGCCATCGCCTATCGGCCCGTTGACGTTGACGTTCTGGCGAAAACCCTCGGCGATCGCGGCGGCCACCACATCCAGATCTCGTCGGTCTCGGCCTACGACGACCCGCCCAAGGAAGGTGCGACCGAAGAAACGGCCACCCTCTGGCACGACACGACCCTCGCGCCCGACGCCGAGGTGACCGCCGAGACCTACGGACCACTAAAGGCGGCCTGCGAGCGAGCGGCGCAGGAGCACTTCGGTGATCGACTCACCTTTGTGCGACCGACGTTCGTCATCGGGAGCCACGACGCCACGCTCCGCTTCCCCTACTGGGTCGAGCGCCTCCGCCGGGGGGGCAATGTCGCGGTTCCCGGACCTCGTGACAACGCCCTCCAGTACATCGACGCGCGTGACCTCGGCGAGTTCGTCGTCACGCTCGCGGCCAATTCGACGCTCGGCGCCTTCCACGCGGCGGGCCCCTACCCCCCGGGCCGGTTCTATGACGTGATCCAAACGATCAGTGAACAGATCTCGCCGAGCGACACTCGCCTGGTCGAGATCTCTCCCCGTCACATCAAGAGTCACCATCTCGATTCGAGATTCCCCCTCTGGTCGGGATCGAAGAGCGAGACCGCCCTCGCCGTCGACCCCGCCAAGGCGGTCGCGGCCGGTCTCACGTTTCGTGGTCTCAGCGAGAGCGTGGAGGACGTCATCGACTGGTGGGGTGACCACGAGGCCCCTTCGTGGTGGCTGACGCGCGAGCAAGAGGCCATGCTCGTTCGAACCAACGTGTGAGACGTAGCATCTTCACGATATTTCTCGCCTCGGCGGTAAGTTTCAGGTTCAATCGGACAGAAGCGGTTAATGGGCTCACCTCAAGATGATCGTTTCCGTCGCCTCGTTCACGAACACAGCCCGGCCATTGGCAACTACCTCCGACGACGCCTCTACCCCCTGACCCTGGCCGACCTCGACGACCTGGTCGAAGAGACGCTCCTCGTCGTGTGGCGTCGGATTGACAGCGTGCCTGACGAGGCCGAACTTCCGTGGATGATTGGCGTCGCGCGCAATGTCTTGCGAAACTCGCGCCGTAGTCAGTATCGGCGCACGAACTTCGAATCAACACTCCGCGCGGCCCCCGACGAACCTTCGGCCGAAGACCTGGTCATCGCCGACGTCAGCGTGCGCGACGCCCTGAAATCCCTCAACGACGACGACCGTGAGGTACTGATGCTGAACGCTTGGGACGGACTCGACACCCACGCCCTCGGTATCGCCCTCTCGATCACGACGAACGCCGCGGCGGTGCGACTTTCCCGAGCCCAGGCCCGTTTTCGCGAGCGTTTTGCGGCGGCTCAAGTCACCTGAAAGTTTCGGGCGCCTCGCGACATGAACTTGGTATGCAGGCGGAGGAGCTTTCATGAGTGATTTTGAAGAACGCTTACGCGCGGCCGACCCGGCCGCGACCAGCAGCTACCAACACCCGGATACCAACGCGATGATCTCGCGCATCATGGCCCGGGCGCCGCGCGCCGGACGCCACGTGCTGCGAAGCTTCCAACTACGGATGGCCGGATCGGTCGCCGTCGCGGCGGCCCTGACCGTCGGCGGCATCGCTGCGCTCGAGGGTGCCTCGCCGTCCCTCGCCGTGTTCGCGCTCGCCGCACCGCACAGCGCGCTCGGTGTCAGGTCTCCGACTGCCAAATTTGGTACCGCCGAGATTCCCAATTCCAACATCATGCGCATCTACGAGGAGTTCGACTTCAGTGTGGGACCGGACCTCAGTACCAACTCCGGCACCGGCGCGGCCTACGAGTTACAGCTGCCCACCAGCGCCTCGGCCGAAGACGCGCGCATCGCCGCGATCTTCGGTGTGTCGGGTACGCCGGTTGACACCAACAACGACGGCCAGGACTTCACCGTTACCGACTCCTCGGGTGACTACGTCGACTACGAGACCTACGACACGGTCCCCCAGTGGTCGTATTCCGTCGCGATCCCGCAAGGGGCCGACACTTCGTCGACGACGAGCGACGGCACGACGGTTCCCATGCCGAGTCAGTCCACCGTGAACGGCGACGTGCAGAACTACCTGAGCCAACTGGGCTACGGCTACCAGGTGAGCGATCCCCAGTTCTCGACGTCCAACAACGTCGTGACCTCCCCCGGTCAGGCGACGGTCACGACCAATGAAGAGCAGGCGACTTACAGCGTCACGGTCAACGGACAGGTGACCGATCAGTCCCTGGATTTCACGGTCGACCAGAACAACAACGTGGTCTCGGCCGACGGACCGGCCTTCAGCGCCGAGCCCGCCGTCAACTACCCGCTGCAGAGCCCCGCCGCGGGAGTGGAAGTCCTCGAGGCCCAACAGCAGGCGAACATCGCGCAGATTACGGCCTCGGGCCAGTCGAGCGGACCCGGATCTTCGACGACACCACTCACGGGTTCGAGCGGTTCATCGCCGGCGACGCCGCCCTCGACGGCCGTCACGAATGACACGACGACCACGACGCCCTCGGGACCGCCAATCGTCGACGTCACACTGGACGCCGAGACGATCTCGTACCAGACGTACCAACTGACCGACGGCTCGGTGTGGATGTTGCCGATCTACAACTACACCGGACTGGTCACCAACGCCGACGGCTCGTCCTACACGGGAACCTGGTCCACCATCGCCGTCGACCCGACCTACATCCAAGTATCCACCTCGTCATCAGGAGGTATCAATCCCGGCGGGCCCATCCTCTACTAATCACATCTGAAATGTCTGTCGACGAGGCCGACGCAGTCTCCACCCGCACAGACGTCAGCACACAACCGAACCCCGCGCTCTAGGGCGCGGGGTTCGGCTCATTGGGGCTTGCGACGCGACGGCTTCCACGTGCGGGTCTGTTGCGCGCGAGGAGGGTTGACGACTTCTGGTCGGGCGCTCATCAATTTGGCGACACCGGCCGGCGCACGGTGCGGCGGCCGCTTCGGCTCCACGACGCCGGCGCGAAGATTACGCCGGGTGCCCGACCACGGCGCGAGGGGCGCCGTGAAGGAGTCCGCGAGACGGTAGGCCGAACTCTCGTAGTTGATCCGCCAGCCCCGAAAGTGCGGCCACGCCTCTTCGGCGCTGCGCTCGGTCGGGAAGCCGATGAGATTCAACTTGTCGACGGCGCTGGAGAACTCCTCGTAGGACAACGTGATCGTCGCGTCGGGATCGGGGTCGGGATCGACCGGGTAGCCCAGCGAAGCCGCCAGACGATTGAACATCGTGAAGCCCATACGCAAGCAGAGGCGCGTCTGGCTCGGCGCCGTCGTGGGACAGAGCGCCATCTGCATCGCTCCCGCGTCGAGCACGGCCAAGAGCCCGATGATCCAGTTCAGCCACGGCTCGGGTGAGCGAAAGAGCAGTAGCACCGGATAGGTGGTGTGGCTTTCGGTCACCTCCGCCGCCCACTCTTCCCAGTCGCCGTAGAGCTGGGGCAGCGCGTCGATGATGCCAACGAGTTGATGGCGAGCGAGCAGTTCCGGTCCCCAGGCCGGTGCGCCGGCGCGGCTCTCGAGCATCGTGACCAAGGCCTCGCGGCGACTGAACGAGTTATAGAGCGAAGGGAGATAGGCGATCTGCAGGGCCACGATCACGACCCACGTCGCGCCGGCGGCGATGTCGAGCGCCGTATTCGGCGCCCCGCCGCTGTGAATCGCGCCCACGGTGAAGAGCGCTGTCAGTGCTTGGGTCAGACCGTGGACGAACGAGTGCGTCGTATTCATGAGCATCAGGGCGAATCCGAGAACCAGACTCGCGGCCCAGAAGAGCAGTTGCGCGAGGAGCGCCACCGGAGCGGTCGGTGCGAGCACCGAGTCCTTTCCCTCGTAGGTCCGCGCCAGTCGCGACAGGGCGACGAACGTGTAGTGGACTGACTTGTTCACGATCAGCGTCAGCTTCTCGAGTCCCTGGGGCTGTCGCGGCAAGACCAGGATGAACAGGACGCTGACGATCGTGACCAGAACTATGAGCAGGCCCACGACGTACTCGACTACGTACACGTTTTCTCCCCTCTCCCCATTGACCAGACCTTCACGACTGACTTCGCCGAATCATAGAGAGTAGGCGCGCTCGAGACCCGATCCAGCGCTCTCCTAGTGTTGAACGATGGCTTCCCCACTTTCCATCACCCTCACCGGCCACCACGTCACGCTGACGCCGCTCGCGCTCGAAGACGTCCCGGGACTGGTTCGCGCGGCGTCGGGCGACCGCTCAACGTTCGGGTGGTCGATCGTGCCCGACACGAGTGAGGACATGGAGGTCGCGGTTCGTCGACTGCTCGGCGAGCGCGATCAACGTTGCGCGGTGCCCTTCGCCACTCGACGCAGCGACACGTCCGAGATCATCGGCATGACGAGGTTCCTCACGTTGCGGTGGTTCTTCGCGCGCGAGTTCCCCGACGCCGCGGAGATCGGCGGCACGTTCCTCGCCGCCACGGCCCAGCGAACGCCCGCCAATACCGAGGCGAAGTTGCTCATGATGACCCACGCCTTCGACGTGTGGGGTGTGCGACGGCTCGATCTCAAAACCGACGAGCGCAACGAGCGCTCTCGTCGAGCGATCGAACGAATCGGCGGACGCTTCGAAGGGGTCCTGCGCAACTGGCAGGCGGCCCAGGTGAACGGCGAAGAGGGCGCCACGCGAAACTCCGTCATGTATTCGATCCTGCCCCCGGAATGGCCCGACGTACGAACTCGACTGGAAGAGCGACTCCGCGCTGACTAGACCGCGACTGGTACCTTGCGAGCCTTGGCGAAGCGCAGGTGCAACGCGATCGCGCCGCTCGCCAGCGCTGCGTAGAAACACCACAATGATGCGAAGCCGTTGGCGCACAACCTCGCCAGCACGATCACGGCGACCAGGTTGACCGCGCCGAACCACACGACGTTGCGCAGCCCCGACGCGAGCATCGAACCGCACGTCGCGAGGATGTACAGGCCGATGATCACGACACCGTGTTGGAGACCGATCGAATAGGCCACGTGATACGAGCCGAGTTTGGCGCTGGGGTGACCGCTCAACATCGTCTCGAGCAAGAGGGCCGACGTGACCACACCCAACGCGAGGAACGGCGCGATCACTCTTCGTCGGCCTCGTGGTTCGAGGAGCAACACCATCGTCGGTACGAGCGTGGGCAACGCCACGAAGGCGAAGAGTAGATAGATCCACATGGCGACGACGCCGAGGGCGTGCGGCACGTGACCTTGCAGTTGCCACCACACGAAGGTCTCGTCGATCTGGTGCAGGCCTAGCAGGATCGGAAAGGGAGCGATCAATCGGTACTCGGGACGACCCCGAAGGTGGTAGCAGGCATCAACACCGATCGCGGTGACGACGAGGCCACCGATCAAATCTCCCTCAGGTGAGAAGCACATGGTCGCTCACGAACTCTCGTCGATTGATTCTTCGGGATCTGGGAGGTTCGCCGTCACGCATAGGGCACCCTAACGTCGTTGGATCCACCGTCACCCGTTGCCGTTTCGTCTCGCAACGAACCGGGAGTAGTGGTGTCTCTCGAGTCAGTGAACTAACGCTGTTCGATGAGCTCCATGTAGTCGTCATTCCAAAGGTCGAAGTACTCCTCGGGCAACAAGACGGCGTGAGTTGGCTCGAGGGTCTCGACGAAACCCCGTTCGTGACTCACCGCGACGATCGTGCCCTTCCACTTGTGCATCATGTCGCCGAGCGCCAGAACGCTGGCGGGGTCCAGGTTGTTCGTCGGTTCGTCCAACAACAGGAGATTCGCGTCCGACGACGCCAAAATCGCGAGCGCCAGCTTGGCGCGCTCGCCACCGGACAACGTCGCGGGCATCTGGTGAGCGGCCGAGCCCTTGAGACCAAAGGCGCCGAGCAGTGATCGACGCTGCACTTCAGTGACCACGGTGGCGTTCTCCAAGTTGCCCAAGACCGTCTTGTCGAAGTCGAGTTGTTCGTTCTCCTGAGCGAAGTAACCGACCGTCACGTTCGCGCCGAACTTCACGAGACCCTTTTGCGCCTTCTGGGTGCCCGCGAGACAACGCAGCATCGAGGACTTGCCGGCGCCGTTGCGCCCCACGATGACGATGCGGTCGCCGCGGCGCGTGATGAAGTTCACGTCCTTCAGGACCTTGAGCGATCCGTAACTCACCGCGACGTGCTCGACGGTCATCGGCACGTCACCGCTGCGCGGAGGAATCGGCAACTTGAAGACGACCTTACGCTCCTTCTTCGTCACTTCCACTCGATTGTCCTGCAGCTTCTCGACTTTGCGGTCGAGCACCTTGGCCAGTCGGGCGCGCTTCTCGGTCTGTCCGCGCATCGAATCGGCGAGTTTGGAGAGACGGTCGATCTGCTCGTCCTGGTGCGACGCGAGCTTCTCTTCACTCAGCCGTCGCTCCTCTTCGAGTTTGAGGAATTTCGTGTAGTTGCCTTTGTACTCGCGCAACTGCCCTTCGCGAAGTGCCAACACCCGATCGATCGACTTGTCCAACAGGGGCAGGTCGTGACTGATGACCAACACGGTGCCGCGAAAGCGGTCGAGCTCTTCGAAGAGCCAGCGCTTCGCGGCCTTGTCGAGGTGGTTCGTCGGTTCGTCGAGGACCATCGTCGTCGGTTCTTCGTACAGCACGCGCATCAGGTCGACGCGCCGACGCTGACCGCCCGAGAGCGAATCGAGGTCCTCCAAGAGGAGGTCCTCCTTGAGACCCAGTCCGGCCGCGAGCCGTGACACTTCGGACTCGGCTTCGTAGCCGCCCAGTTCCCGGAACTTCTCTTCGAGCGCGGTGAAGCGCTCGATGGTCGCGTCCGTCGGGTCGGCCGCCAGCTCGTGGCGCGCGTGTTGCATGTCGGCGTCGAGTTGGTCGAGGCCTCGCGCCGACAGGACGTGCGAGAGTCCGATCGGCTCGACGCCGAGTCCGCCCGGCACGGGCTCTTGGGGCAGGTGGCTCATGGTCCCTTGGTGCGTGACCGATCCTTCGATGCGCAGGTGCTCGGGGTGCTCTCCCAGCAGAATCGACATCAACGTCGACTTGCCGGCCCCGTTTCGCCCGACGATCCCGACCTTTTCGGCGTTGCCGACCGTGAAAGAGACGGGGTTGAGGATACGCCGAGCGCCGATCTCTATGCCTAAATCTCGAACTATGAGCATTTAGCGCCCTAGCAACTCAGCCGCTGCAGAGAGTTCGTCTCGGAACTGCGGATGGGCGATCCCCGTGAGGGCGGCGGCGCGTTCTTTCACCGTCAGTCCGCGCAGGTCGGCCGATCCGTATTCGGTGACGATGACTCCGGCCAAATGGCGTGGCGAAGTCACTGTCGAATGCGGAGTCATGTCTCCAATGATACGGCTCTTCAGAACGCCGTCGACCGTGGCGGTCGATTGGAGACAGATGAGCGACACGTGTTCGAGCGACAGGCTCGTTCCCTCGGTGAAATCCATATGACCGCCGACGCCCGAGAACTGGCGGGCCCCGATGGTGTCGGCGACGATCTGACCCTGTAGGTCGACCTCGAGCGCCGAGTTGATTGACACCATCCGATGATTCTGGGCGATGACGTGCGGATCGTTCGTGTAGAAGACCGGCGCCACGCCGATATCGGGGTTGTCGTCCATGAAGTCGTACATGTCTCGAGTCCCGGCGGCGAAGGTGATCACCGACGTCCCGCGATTGATGGTCTTCTTCGTGTTCGTCGCCTTACCCGCGGCCATAAGTTCGTAGAGTCCGTCGGTGAACATCTCGGAGTGCACGCCGTACTCACCGCCGTCACCCTTGGCCAACGCGCGCGCCACGAGGTTCGGCACGGCGCCGATGCCGGTCTGCAAGGTCGCGCCATCGGGGATGTACCGCGCGGCGAACTCGGCGATCTTCGAGTCCTCCGGTGAGCCGGGGTCGTTGGCGAAGGTCGTTGGTTGCTCGTCGGTGTAGACGATGACGTCGACGTCTTCTAAGTCGAGGTGATTCTCGTGACCGACCAACGCGTGCGTCCTCGGGAAGTGCGCGGACGCTTCGACGATGAGCAGTCGATCGGGATCGCGACCGGCGCGCACCAACTCCTCGAGAATGGCTCCGCTGTGGAGCGAGAGGCTGACGTGACCGTTCTCGTCGGGCATCGACACCGGCGCCATCATCACCCGGGGGCTGAGATGTTGGATCAGGAGACCGTAGTGACGAAAGAACGACGGCACGTGCTGGACGTCGGCGCCCCTGGCCATCAGGGCCCGTTCGTTCCCGCCAAAGAAATTCACGCGGTAGTGCACGTTGGGATGGAGAAAGACGTCCGGGGAGCCAAGCGACAGACCGCCGCTGAAGGTGAGGTCCTCCCAGTCACTGCGTTCTCCAAGCGCCCGAAAGAGCGCGACCGGCGTGCCGGTGATGATGCCGAAGCCGATCGCGTCGCGCGCTCGTACGAGCGCCGCGGCCTCCTCGACGGTCATCTCGCGCGCTTTCACCGCACCATTCTGCACGAACCGACCCACTGTGCAACGATTTAGTGATGAGTGAGACCTTCGTCATCGACATTTGGAGCGACGTCGTGTGCCCGTTTTGCTACCTCGGCTCGCGGCAACTGACCGCGGCGCTCGAACGCTTCGAACACCGCGAGGACGTCACGCTGCGCCACCGCGCCTTCGAGCTGGACCCGCGCGCCCAGTTCGCCTACGACCGACCGCTGGCTGAGTTGGTGGCCGCAAAGTACGCCATGCCGGTCGCGCAGGTGCACACCATGCACGAACGCCTCGAGAACAACGCCCACGCCCTCGGCATGACCTGGTCACTCGACACCGCGAAACCGACCAACACCTTTGACGCGCACCGCGTGATCGCCCTCGCCTCGTCCCAAGGTCTCGGTGACGAAGCGAGCGAACGACTCTTCCGCGCGTACTTCTGTGAAGGTGAACTCGTGAGCGACCACCAACGTCTCAGTGGGCTCGCTGGCGAAGTCGGCGTCAGCGACGTGGACGGCCTATGGGAAAGCGACGCGTTCGCCGTCGAGGTGCGCGCCGACGAAGCGGCGGCGCAAGAGCTCGGCGTCACCGGGGTCCCGTGCTTCTTAATGGACTCGAAGTTCATGGTGTCCGGCGCCCAAGGCACCGAACAGATCCTCGACGTGTTGCAACGGGCCTGGGCCCGCCGGGCCGCCTAGTCCTCTTCTTCGGTCGGCACCAAGGCCGCCGTCGCCACGGAGTGGCCTTCGTCGAGGTTCATCACCCGCACGCCCGTCGCGTCACGGCCCTGGGAGGAGACCTCGCGCACCGGTGTTCGAATGAGTACGCCGCCGGTTGAGGCGAGCATCACTTCGTCGTCGAGGCGCGTCATGAAGGCCGCGACGAGGAAGCCGCGCGCGGCCGTCAGCTTGATCGCGCGAACACCCTGTCCCCCGCGGCCCTGACGGTTAAAGCGCTCAACTTTTACGCGCTTGCCGAATCCCGTGTCCGTGACCACGAAGAGGTCGGCGTCGTCGCGTACGACGTCGAGCGAGATCGCCTTGTCGTCGCCGCGCAACTTGATGCCGCGCACGCCCATCGAGTCGCGACCGACTTCACGCACTTCGCCCTCTTGGAAACGAATCGCCATGCCGCGATACGTGACGACCATGAGGTCCTCGTCTCCGCTCGTCGCCACCACGCGCACGACTTCGTCGCCCTCGCGCAGGTTGATGGCGATCCATCCCTCGCGGCGTGACTTGTCGTACTCGCTGAAGGCCGTCTTCTTCACGGTGCCATTCGCGGTCGCGAAGACCAGGAACTTGTCCTTCGGGAAGTCGTCGGTCGTCACGATCGCCTGGATCGACTCGTTCGGCTGCAGGTTCAAGAGGTTGACGATGGCGGTGCCCTTGGCCGTGCGCTCCTTCATCGGGATCTCGTGACCACGGAGTCGGAAGACCCGTCCGAGGTTGGAGAATAGCAAGAGATACGCGTGCGTCGTCGTGTGCACGATCTGTTGGACGAAGTCCTCGTCGCGTAATTTCGCGCCCTGGACCCCGCGTCCGCCGCGACCCTGCACGCGGAACGCGTCGGCGGCCACCGACTTCACGTAACCGGCTTGGGTCATCGTGATCACGATGTCTTCATCGTCGATGAGGTCTTCCATCCCGAGTTCACCCGGGTCATTCACGATCTGGGTCAGACGTTCGTTGGCGTACTTGTCGCGGATGGCGGTCATCTCCGTGGCGATGACGCCACGAAGTTTCACGTCGCTCGCGAGTATCGATTGGAGTTCGGCGATCGTCTCGCGCAGTTTCGCCATCTCGTCTTCGAGTTCACTGCGACCGAGTCGAGTGAGGCGTCCGAGCGTCATATCGAGGATGTGGTTCGCCTGTTCCTCGGAGAAGTCGAACGGCGCGGCCATCAACGCGATGCGCGCGGCCCCGCGGTCGTCGGAACCACGGATCGCCGCGATCACGAGGTCGAGCATGTCAATGGCCTTGAGTAGTCCCTCGACGATGTGCGCGCGGGCTTCGGCCTTGCGAAGTCGGAACTGCGTGCGTCGCGTGAGGACCTCGACTTGGTGCGCGATGTAGTGCGTCAACACTTGGGCGAGGTTCAGCGTGCGCGGCACCCCGTCGACCAGCGCCAGCATGTTGACCGCGAAGGTCGTCTGGAGTGAGGTGTTCTTGTAGAGCTTGTTGAGCACGACGTTCGCGTTGGCGTCGCGCTTCAGCTTCACGACGAGGCGCGCCTTGCGTCCGGCCGAGTCGTTCTGCACGGCCGAGATTCCGTCGACGTCGCCATTCTTCACGAGGTCGTAGATCTTCTCCTCAATCGACTCGACGGACACCTCGTACGGGAACTCGGTGACGACGATGCGGACATCCTTGCTCGTCTCTTCGATCTCGGCGACGGCGCGCATCTTGATCGATCCGCGACCACTGCGATACGCGTCCAGGATTCCCTGTCGTCCCAGGATCTGTGCGCCCGTCGGAAAGTCGGGACCCCGCACGAACGCCATCAGGTCATCGGCGGTGGCCTCCGGGTTCGCGAGCAGGTGCAGCGTGGCGTCGATCACCTCGCCCAAGTTGTGGGGTGGGATCTTCGTCGCCATGCCCACGGCGATGCCTTGGGAGCCGTTGACCAAGAGGTTCGGGAAGCGCGCCGGCAGCACCGTCGGCTGTTGAGTTGAGTTGTCGTAGTTCGCCTCGAAGTCGACCGTCTCTTCGTCGATCGAATCGAGCAGTTCGAGCGCCAGGGGGGCCAGTCGACACTCCGTGTAGCGCATGGCGGCGGCACCCTCGTCGGGTCCGGTGCCTCCGAAGTTTCCGTGGCCGCTGACGAGCGGGTGGCGCATCGAGAAGTCCTGCACCATTCGCACCAGGGCGTCGTAGATCGCTGAGTCGCCGTGCGGGTGATACGTACCCATGACTTCGCCGACGACCTTGGCGCACTTCGCGTACGGACGATCGGGTCGCAGACCCTGGTCGAACATCGAGTACAGGATTCGTCGGTGCACTGGCTTCAGACCGTCGCGCACGTCGGGCAGCGCACGCGAGACGATCACCGACATCGAGTACTCGAGGAACGATCGCTCCATCTCCAGGTTGATCTCGATGGGTTCGATGTAGCCGACGACGCCGTCTTCGGGCGGCGGCGAACCTGCGCCGGAGTTGTCGGTTGTGCGTGCCATATGCCTCTCCTCCTAGATGTCTAGGAAGCGAACGTCTTTCGCGTTGGTCTGAATGAAGTGCCGACGCTGGGGAACGTCATCGCCCATGAGGATCGAGCAGACCTCGTCGGCGAGGGCGGCCTGCTCCACGGTGATCTGCAACAGCGCGCGCTTGGTCGGGTCCATCGTCGTGTCGCGCAACTCGTCGAAGTCCATCTCGCCGAGTCCCTTGAGTCGCTGGAAGTCGTTCTTGTGGTCCGGGTGTTCGGCGAGGAACGCCGCCTTCGCGACGTCATCGTGCAAGTACGCCTTCTCCTTGCCCACGAGCGTCGAATAAAGCGGGGGCTGACCCACGTAGACGTGGCCTTCGTTGACCAACTCGGTCATCTGGCGAAAGAAGAACGTGAGCAGGAGCGTACGAATGTGACTGCCGTCGACGTCGGCGTCGGCCAACAAAATAATCTTGTCGTAGCGAATCTTGGTGACGTCGAAATCGGCTTCGACGCCGGCACCGATCGCCGAGATCAAAGCCTGAATCTCGGTGTTCTTCAGAATTTTGTCAGACCGTGCCTTTTCGACGTTCAGGATCTTGCCTCGAATCGGCAGGATCGCCTGGATGCGCGGATTGCGCGCGTCCTTCGCCGACCCTCCGGCCGAGTTGCCCTCGACGATGAACAGTTCGCACTCGCGCGGTTCGTTGGACGAACAGTCGACGAGCTTGCCCGGGAGTCCGGCGCCGTCGAGCGCGCTCTTGCGTCGCGTGAGATCGCGCGCGTGGCGCGCCGCTTGACGGGCCCGTGCCGCTTGCAGCGACTTGGCGACGATCTGTCCGCCCTCTTTCGGATTCTCCTCGAGCCAGTCGGCGAGCTTCTCGTTCGTGGCTCGTTCCACCAACGAACGAATGGCGACGTTGCCGAGCTTGCCCTTCGTCTGACCCTCGAACTGCGGCTCTGCCAGGCGAACGGACACGATCGCCGTGAGGCCCTCGCGGATGTCCTCGCCGGCCAGGTTCTCGTCCTTTTCCTTTAGGAGGTTGCGCTTGCGCGCGTAGCGGTTAACGACGTTGGTGATGGCTTTGCGGAATCCCTCTTCGTGCATGCCGCCTTCAATGGTCGCGATGCCGTTCGCGAACGAGTGGATGCTCTCGTAGTAGCCCGTGTTCCACTGGAAGGCCACTTCGACCTCTTGGCCGGGCTCGGTCTGTTCGTAGAAGCCAACCTTTCGGAACAGCGACTCCTTCGCGTTGTTGAGGTGTCGCACGTAGTCGACGATCCCGCCGTTGTACTTGTACGTCTCTTTTGACTGGCGTCCCACGCGTTCGTCAACGAATCGAATTTCGAGACCGCGATTCAAGAACGCCATGATCTGCAGTCGCTCAGTGATGGTCTGCGCACGAAAGTCGACGTCGTCGAAAATCGTCGGATCGGGCGTGAAGGTGACCGAGGTGCCAGTGCGTCCTCGCGGCGCGGGTCCCGTGACCTTCAATTTTCCCTGCGGCTTGCCGCCGTCCTTGAAGGACATTTGATAGTGCTGGTCGTTGCGGTCGATTTCGAGAAGGAGCTTGGTTGAGAGCGCGTTCACGATCGAGGCGCCCACGCCGTGGAGGCCGCCCGACACCTTGTATCCCCCGCCGCCGAACTTCCCACCGGCGTGCAGTGTCGTGTATACGATTTCCGCCGCCGATTGACCGGGATACTGGGGGTGTTCTTCGACGGGAATGCCGCGTCCGTCGTCACTGACGCGACAACTCCCGTCGGCGAGGACGGTGACGTCGATTCGCGTGCACACACCGGCCATTGCCTCGTCCACCGCGTTGTCGACGAGTTCACGAATCAGATGATGCAGTCCCGATGGACCGGTCGAACCGATGTACATACCCGGTCGGACCCTGACTGGTTCTAGACCTTCGAGAACGGTGATGTCGCTCGCTTCGTAGCTAGCAGGTCCCTTGGTCTTCTGGGCCACGAAGGCATCCTTTCGGCAACAAAATTGAGGCGCATTACGCGCGGTCGAAGAGATATTTTCGACTTCTCTATCCTACCCGAAATGGTGTAACTCTCGATCGTTCGAAGGTCGATTTTGGCCCCTTCTTTGCGCCATTTTTAGGGCTTCTCGAGCACCGTCCGAAGAGACCTCGGCGCCCGCGCGCCGAGCGACGAAAAGCCTTCGAGAATCGTCGTCGCGTCACTCATGACGCGCTGTGCGAATGCACCTGAGGGCACGCTCACCAACAGCACTCCGTTCTTCACGAACTCCGGCCGGCAGTGTTCGGCGATCACCGGTTCCACGATGTTCGGCCACAGATTTCGTATCTCGTCGATGTCGCGAAGATCGACTTTACGCAGTCGTCCCGCGAGTGTATTGAGCAATTCGCCCAATGTTGCCGGTTGCTCGTCACGTGATTTCATATCGCCAACGCGGTCAGGTCGATGACGGCGGCCGGGCTCATACCGGCCGGCAGCGGTGACGCCGTCGTCACGAGCGTTTGACCTGTTGGGAGGAGATTTAAGAGCCGGTCGCTTCGGTGTGGATCGAGTTCGCTGAAGACGTCGTCCAACAACAGAAGTGGATCGACGCCGCGTCGGTTTTGAACTAATTCGTGTCCGGCGAGACGTATCGCCAGGGCCAACGAACGTTGTTCGCCCTGGGACGCCTGGCGTCGCGTGTCACGTCCGTCCAGCGTCAACGCGAGGTCGTCGCGTTGTGGTCCGATCGTGGTGTGACCGCGATAGCGGTCGTCGTCGAACGACGCGCGCAACGCGCGCTCGAGGTCGCCACTCCACGATTGCTCATAGGTGACGCCGACGATCGAATCGTCTTCGGCGAGTTCGTGGTAGTAGTTCGCGACGAGCGGCGCGACATCGTCGAGCAACTTTTTTCGCAGCGCGACCAGTTCGTCGCTGACGCTGCAAAAGTCGCTCGTCCAGACTTCGAGTTCACCCTGTTGCAAGGTCGTCGGACGCTCACCTTGGAGTTGGCGTAGGAGCGCGTTTCGTTGACTGAGTATTCGAGTGAAACGTTCGATGACGTCACCGGTCGTCAGGTCAACGTCGGTGAGGAGGTTCGTCAAGAACTCCCGTCGGTTCTCGGGGCCTTGTCGGACAATGTCGACACCCTCCGGCGTGAATATTGTGAGGGGCAGCACGTCGGCGACGTCGGCGCGCGACTTGGGACGCTGACCGTTCACCAGCATGCGCTTGGTGGTATTCCTCGTGCCGCGCGTGAGGGTCAGGTCGACTTGTACGCGCCGCTCACGTTGGTAGAGCACCCCGTGAACTTCGCTCGCGCTCTCGCCGGTTCGAATCAGATCACTGGCCGCGCCGGTGCGAAACGACGTCGCGGTCGCGAGGGTGTACACCGCTTCGAGGACCGTCGTCTTGCCGGTTCCGTTGGGCGACAGGAGAACGGTGATGGCCTCGGTGTCGGGTTGAAAGGTCAGCTCTTCGAAGAGCCGGAAGTTCCGTAGACGCAACTCGTGGAGGCCCACGACGTTCGACCGTAACTACTGAACGCGCACCGGCATGAGAAGGTAGCGGAATCGCGAGTCCTCAACGCCGTGCACCATCGCGGGACGCACCGAGTCCGACATTTCCAACACGACCTCATCGCCGGGCACGGCTTCGATGCCGTCGATCAGGAAACTTGGGTTGAAGGCGATCGTCATCTCTTCGCCGCCGTAGTCCGCGTCGACGTTGTCCTCCACGTCACCGGCGTCGTGGCTCTGCGTACGAATCTCGACGGAGTGATCCTTCATCGTGAGTCGCACTGACGAGGTCGAGTCCTTCGCGAGTAGTTTGGCGCGCTTGAGTGACGTGAGCAGGGTGTCCTTCGCCACACGAAGTTGATTGGGATAGCTCGCCGGGATAAGTTGCAGCACCGAGGGGTAGTTCCCGTCGATCAGACGTGAAGCGATGCTCGTACCGCCCACCATGAAACAGATCTCCGCGTCGGTCAGGGTGACACCGATGGTCGCCTCTGGAGCCAACGAGGCCGCGGCGCGCTGGAGTTCTTGGAGCGCCCGAGCTGGCACCAGCAGATCGTGGGAACCACCAATGCCCTCGACCTCTGGTACGTCACGCACGGCCAGGCGATAGGAGTCGGTGGCGATGAGACGCAGCACGCCGTTGTCGGTCGTGAAGAGCACTCCAGTGAGGAGCGGGCGGGCGTCATCGTTGGCGGCCGCGCGCACAACCTGATTGAGCCCGGCGATGAGGTCTGACGCCGCTATGGACGTTTGAGGGCCGGTGACTGGCGGCAACTTCGGATAGTCAATCACCGCGAAAGTACGGAGGGAGAATTTGGCGCGAGCGAGCGAGATTTCGACAGTTTCTTCGGTACTTGAAATCGTGACTGCGCCGGCCTCGAGTGAGCGCACTGCGTCGACGATCAGTCGTGCTGGCACGACTGACGAACCATCCTCGATTCCGATGACGTCAACCGTCGTGCGAACCGTGATGTCGAGATCGGTACCCGTGACGACGAGTTGATTTCCCGTGAGTGAGAGCAGGACACCCGACGAAGCCCCGATGAGACGTGTGGCGACAACACGACTCGCGGCACTGAGTGCTTCAACGAGAATGTCGCGCTCGGACTTGAACTTCATTCGCCTGCCTTTCGTTGCTACTGAGATTACGGTGTGTTTTTTATGTGTGTAGAAGTCTTAGTAGTAGTAGGTCTGTGGAAATGTGGAATACCTCACAACATCCCTGGTTAAAAGACTCTTTCACGAAGTCGGCCTACGCACAACTCTGTGGCTAACTCCTTCAACCTTGCGAACTCAACCCTGAAGTGATGTGCACGACCGGACCGTTGTCAACTCGTAATCAACAGGGAGAACCCAGCGTTGCGCACAAACTATTCCCTGCTCTCCCCCTGAAGCCGACGCTTGAGTTGATTCACCTGAGCGAGCACTTCAGGATTAACCGTGATCTGCTCTTTGATTTTTTCTACGCCGCTGATCACGGTCGTGTGATTACGACCATCGAAGATTCTCGCGATCATCGGATAGGAGTAGTTGTTCAAGAGATCTCGAATTAGGTACATCGCGATGTGTCGCGCGTGCACCAACGGTCGTAGACGTTTGGAGCCGCGAACGTCCTCCACTGAGAGGCCGTAAAAGTCGGCCACCACCGAGAGGATTGTTTCAGGTTTGAGGATGACCTGTTCTTGGCCCAGGTTGGTGAGGTGCGCTTTGGCGAGCTCGAGCGAGATCGGCTCTTGGCGAAGGTTGGCGAAGGCGCGAAGCATCGTGATGGATCCCTCCAACTCACGGATGTTGTCACGGACGCGATGCGCGATCCACTCAGCCACGTCGTTCGGGAGATCGATGCCCTCGCGCTCAGACTTCGATCGAAGGATGGCAATGCGCGTCTCGAGGTCCGGCTGGTCGATCTCGGTGACCAAGCCCTGGAGGAGGCGACTGCGAAAGCGTTCTTGAAGACCCGCGAGGTCGCGTGGTGAACGGTCTGACGTGAGAACGATCTGCTTCCCCTCGCCATGCAGCGCGTTGTACGTGTGAAAGATCTCTTCGTGGAACGTTTCGCCTCGCGTTTCCATGAACTGGATGTCGTCAATTAGCAACACGTCGTTTTCGCGATAGCGCTCGTGCAACGCGAGTTGTGTTCGCGTCTGAATGGCTCGAATGAAGTCGTTAAGGAACGTTTCGGTCGAGACGTAGAGGACCTTGCGACCGGGATAGTTCTCTTGCACGTAATTGCCGATGGCGTGGAGTAGGTGGGTCTTACCGAGACCGGAGTTCCCGTAAATCATGAGTGGATTGTAGGCACGACCAGGTGTTTCGGCGACCGACTGGGCGGCGGCGAAGGCTAATCGGTTCGACGAACCGGGAACGAATGAGTCGAACGTCATCCGCGGGTCGAGTCGCGCCGGGCGGTCGACGCTCGGCGCGAAGGCGACGGTCGTCGTCGTCACCTCCGGCTCCTCTTCCGACGTTGCGAGAGCACCTGGGTCATCGGCCGGATTGGTGATCGTGAGGGAAACTTGCACGTCATGACCGACCAATAACTGCGCCTGTTCGGTGATGAAGGGAAGGTATCGCTGTTGCACGCGTAGCAGTTGAATCTGATTCGGCGCACCAATCACAATTTCATTATCGTGGTAATCCACAAGGCGCAGTGTGTTAAGTCCCGCGGCCCATACGGCCTCAGAAGCGTTGCCACGTAAGGAGTCACGGAGAGCAACCCAGATCTCCTCGCCACCTTGCACGCGCTTCCTCCACAGATCGAACTTCACATTATCCACAGGCCACAGCTCCGCAGAGCTCGCGTGGTGCCCGTCGGGAGAGTCACCATACACCCATTTCAAACGCCTCGCCGAGGGGTCCCGTCCCGTCAGGTAAGATTGTTCCCAGTAGCGCGCCAGCGACCTCCAGGAGGTACCGCGAAGCGTATTGAGACATTTGAGAAGAGGATTTTGTGAAGCGTACCTATCAGCCCAACCAGCGTAAAAGGGCTAAAACGCACGGTTTTCGTGCGCGCATGCGAACCCGCGCTGGTCGCGCCGTCCTGAAAGCTCGTCGCAACAAGGGCCGTCACCAGCTGACGGTCTAAGCGTAACGTGCCCGATCGGGTTCGAACCCGACGGCAGTTCGCCTTGTTCGCCACACCAACTGGACGGGGACAGAGTGGCTCACTTCGAATCAGTTTCGTCGCTGAGACCTCAGATGTCCGTTCGGTGGCCGTGGCCTACGCGATCAGTCGGAAGGTCGGCAATGCGGTTGTTCGCAATCGGATTCGCCGGCGTTTACGGGCGCTCTTCGACGAACTCGACCCCCAACCCCAACCTGGTAAATACCTGATCAGGTGCGGAAATGAGACAGGAAAACTCTCCTATGAAGAACTCCAGCATCACCTTCTCGAATCCCTCGATCGAGCCGGTGCGCTCCGAGGCGACGTTCGTCGCTCGGGCACTACTTAAGGGCCTCGCGCTCTTTCAACGGCTCAGCGCCGGTCGCGTCTCGGCCTGTCGCTTCTATCCGTCGTGCTCGAACTACGCGCTTGAGGCGATCCAGATTCACGGCGCGGGGCGTGGAAGCGCACTCGCACTACGCCGACTGTCGCGCTGTCGCCCCTTAGGTCCCCACGGTGTGGACTTGGTCCCCCAACCGAAGCAAGCTAGGAGTACGCCGCGATGAAGTCATTTGCCCACGACATCGGCCGGATCTTCCAGCCAATCTATGACCTTCTAGGGCGTATTCTCGCCTTCTTCTACGGGATCATCCCGAACTACGCGGTCGCGATTGCCCTGTTGACGGTCGTGATCATGGGTGTGTTGACGCCATTCACGATCAAGAGCACGAAGTCAATGATTGCGATGCAGAAGCTTCAGCCGGAGTTGAAGAAACTCCAACAGAAGTACAAAGGTCCGGAAAACCGCCAGCTCCTCAACGAAGAGATGATGAAGCTCTACAAGGAAGAGGGCGTCAATCCGCTTGGTGGATGCCTGCCGATGCTGCTGCAAACCCCGTTTCTCATCATGCTCTACGGTGTCATCAAGGGTCTGGCTAACAAAGTATTGGTGCACGGCAAGTTGGTCTCGCTGCCGCGATACATCCCCACCGGTTCCAAGATGTACCACGATCTCGTGCGGTCCGGTGGTCAGATCAAGTCCTTCGGCATGGACCTCAACCTGAAGCTCTTCAGTGTCCATAGTTCGTTCCTGGCGCAGATCCCGTTCATCCTCTTCGTCTTGGCGGCCGTCGGACTGCAGTACTTCCAGATGGCGCAGTTAAACAACCGAAATCGTAAGACCGGACAGGCGATGCCGGCTCAACAACTCATGATGCAGAGGTTCCTGCCGCTCATTTTTGCATATTTCTATATGCTCATCCCTGCAGCTGTCGTGTTGTATATGATTATTTCAACATTAATCCGCATATTAACTCAACATCTAATGTTCATCACGGGCGTTTCCGATCCCACCAAGCACGGGGCCAAAGCCTCGACGCACCGGGCCGAGATCGAAGAAGAGCACAAGGACGGCGCCAATCGACCCGAGGTCGAAGAGATTCCGGGTGCCAATCCGTCGAACGGAGCGTCGCCAAAGGTTCAAGCGAACAAACCGGACCCCAGTAAGCCTCAACCACAGAAGCGACCGGCGACCAAACCTTCAACCCCCAAACCGCAAATACAGTCTCGCTCTAAGGCGAAGCGTAAAAGAAAGGCGCGTTAACCCATGGACTGGGTAGAAACTACTGGAAAATCAATCGAAGAGGCGACCGATCGAGCCCTCGCCCACCTCGGCGTACATCGCGACGACGCTGAAGTCGAAGTTATTGAGGAGCCCAAGGCTGGGTTGTTCGGTCGCGTCCGAGGCGAAGCTCGAGTTCGAGCGCGTATTCGTCCGAGCGGCCCACGACCCAAGCGCTCTCGCCGATCCGGCGGCCGTGAAGAACGACCGCGATCCAATGCACCACGGAGTGAGAAGCCACGAGCTCCGAGGAGCGAATCCGAACCACGACGAGACCGCGAAAAGAGCGCGGCCCGTCGTCAGCCCGATGGCGCGGTGAAGGCCGCGCCACGATCTACCAAGAGTCCATTAAAGGAGGACACCATGGCCGAAGGAATTTCGCTGGCCGAACAGGGATCGATAGCGAAGGAGTTCCTCGAAGGCCTGTTGGCGTCGATGAACATTCAAGCTGAGATCACGGTCAAGGAACTCGACGAGGAGACGGTCGAACTTTCGGTCAACGCGAGTCCGCCCACGGAGCTGGGCGTCCTCGTAGGACCGCGCGGTACGACGCTTCAAGCGTTGCAAGAAGTGACGCGTACGGTTGTTCAGGCCAAGAGCCCAAGTCGAACTGATCGGATCCTCGTCGACGTTGCTCAATACCGGGAACGTCGAGTCGCGGCACTGGGGCGCTTCGCCCAGCAGGTGGCTTCGGAAGTCGTCGAGACCGGTGAGGAGCGAGCACTCGAGCCGATGTCCGCGGCAGATCGAAAAGCCGTGCATGATGCATTGTCCGAGAACGCGGACGTCGTCACTCGATCTGAAGGGGACGACCCTCGCCGCTTTGTGGTGGTGGCACCGTCATAATTGGACAGTGAATAACGACTGGTTACCCCGCGTCCTCGAGGAATCGAGGGCGCGGGGTTTTTTAGGCCCCAACGCGATTGAACCGCACTTCACGCATTCCTTAGGGTTTGCACTCTGCTGGGAAGAGCGAGAACCCGCCCCGCCCGCCTCTTTCCTCGACTTAGGAAGTGGCGGCGGACTACCTGGCCTCTTCTTGCTTGATCGGTGGCATTGTCGAGCCGTATTTACCGATTCGATGGTGAAGCGAGCAAAATTCCTTGAAGAAGTACTCAATTGGGCAGGAGCTCCTGACAACGGCACCGTAATTACGGGAAGAGTTGAGGAAACCGCCAGAATGCCCGAACTCGTCGAATCCTTTGACCTAGTGACCGCGCGTTCCTTTGGTCCGCCGGCGGTAACAGCTGAATGCGGCGTGCAATTTCTGAGGATCGGGGGAGTGATGATCGTTTCCGAGCCACCGGATGACACGGACAGCCAGCGCTGGAATATCGAGAAATTAGCCGAATTAGGGCTGTCAGCGGAGGGCCGTAGACGCCACGGTGCCGCGTATCAAGTCCTCGTGAAGACCCACACCACTCCCAGGGAGTACCCTAGGTCTATTGGAACACCGCGAAAGAGGCCCCTGTTCTGATGTTTCACGTGAAACAATTTGAGGTCTTATAGTGCGAACTGCGACCAGTTTGCGCTGAAACACTTGTGATGCGTGTGTTTGCGAATTGAGGAATGTTTCACGTGAAACATTCGGTCGGCGTCGGGTTTCGATGTTTCACGTGAAACATCAGTACTTGACGAAGTGCAGAAAAGAGAGTTGAATGGCAGGAGTTCGACGCAGTGTCGGGATTCCTTAGGTCGGGAAGAGGCTCATGGCGGATGCCACCACAATGAGGATTTTTGCTGTAGCCAACCAAAAGGGCGGTGTCGGCAAGACCACAACCACAACCTCATTGGGTGCCGCGCTGGCAGAACGGGACAAGCGAGTCTTGATCGTCGACCTGGATCCTCAGGGAAATGCCACTACGGGACTTGGAGTTGACGGCCGCCAATTCGAACGCTCGGTCTATGACGTACTTTTAAATGATGTTCCGATGGTCGACATTGTGGAACCTACGGGCTACAACAACCTTTTCGTCGCTCCGGCAACACTCGACCTCGCTGGCGTCGAACAGGAGCTCACGTCAGTGATCTCTCGCGAGTTGCGATTGAAGAGGGCTTTAACCTCCGTCGAGGGGGATTTTGACTACATCTTCATCGACTGTCCCCCTTCGCTTGGACTCATAACCATTAACGCCTTTGCCGCCGCGACGGAGATCATGGTCCCGGTCCAGACTGAGTTTTACGCGCTCGAAGGTTTGACCCAGCTCCAACGCATCGTGGATCTGGTTCAGAAGAATCTCAATCCCACGTTGCGGATATCGAAGGTTGTACTTACCATGTACGACTCGAGGATCACACTTTCTGGAGACGTCGCCAAAGAAGTGAAACGGCACTTCGAAAATGAACTATGTCGCACCGTAATCCCCCGTACGGTCAGATTGGCTGAGGCCCCTTCATTTGGCCAGCCGATAACCGTCTTCGACCCAACATCAAAAGGCGCGCAGGCGTATCGCGCTCTAGCAGAGGAGATCATGAATGGCTAGGAAACCAGGGTTGGGCAAAGGGCTCGGCGCCCTTATCCCCGAGAACGAGACACCCGTCGACGTCGCGGCGACGACTACGCAGAGTGAGGGGCCATTGCGCCGTGTGCCGGTGCAGTCGATTCGTCCCAATCCCTACCAGCCTCGTAAAGCCATCAATGACGAGAGCTTGGTGGCCCTCGCGTCGTCCGTCAAAGAGCTCGGCGTTCTCCAGCCCATCATTGTGCGTCCAGTAGATGGGGAAGAAGGGCATTATGAACTGATCGCCGGAGAACGGCGCTGGCGCGCAGCCATTCTTGCCGAGTTGGAGTTCATGCCCGTTCTCGTTCAGATTGACGTGAACGATCGACTCTCGTTGGAACAGGCCGTCGTAGAGAATCTTCATCGAGTCGACCTGCATCCGTTGGAAGAAGCAGCGGCCTACCAACAGTTGATTGATGAGTTCGACCTCACACATGAGCAGGTGGCGCAGCGGGTTGGTAAGAGCCGAGCAAATATTACGAACACGTTACGACTTTTGCAATTGGGCGAAGCTGCGCAATCGGCGCTCGCCTCATCACTCATTACCGCTGGCCACGCCCGATCGTTGTTGGCAATCACCGATTCCAATGCCCAGGCGACCATGGTCGCACGGGTCATAAAGAACGAGATGTCGGTTCGAGCGACCGAAGAGGCCGTGAAGAGCTTCCTGGAGCCCAAGGTCGTCGTTGAGTCCGAGCCAGTCGCCAAGCCGGGTCTCGGGGCTGCGCGCCTCCGCCCCGTGCCCGACGCGAGCGTCGCCGAACTCGAGCATTTGCTCGAGGACTACCTGGATACTCGAGTTCACGTCGACCTAAAAGGTCGCAATGGCCGCATAATCATTGACTTTGCGGACCTGGACGACCTCGAACGGATCTATATCGCTATCTCGAACCCTAAGTAACCTTCAACTCTAAATCTAAACCTCAAGTTGAAGTTATCCCCAACTTGTGGATGAAGTTGTGGGTTTCTCAGGTTTTGCTTTAAACAAAGGGATTTAGTCGACCAAATCGTCTAGTTCAGGGTGCGAATTTACGCTTACCTGTGGATAACTTCGCTCAGAACCGTCGCAATGACCTGCGCCAGCCTCTCGAGGGTCTCAACTTGGTCGGTTCCGTGTTCGATATGGAGCGTGATCATCTTGGTTTCGCGCAAGACCGGCAACGCCATGCCCGTCACCTCAACCCGCGGTAGGTCGGCCGCGTGCGTGAAAGCCGAGGCGATCTGACTCGCGAGTTGCTCGCCGCGTCGTGAGTGCGAACGGTAACTCGCCCAGTAGTGGAGGTGTACGCCGTCGATGTGCTTGAGGGTTTGGAGAGAGATGACGAACGCGGCGGCGTTGGCGTTGGCGAAGGCAGCGACGGCCTCGGGACTCTCGTCACGAAGAACTTCAACCTTCAAAACTCGTGCACAACTTCGCGCGAGTAGGGGAGCGAGAGGACTTTGACCAGAGATCACCAGTGGTCCGGTGGGCGCTTCGTGAAAGCCCGCGCGATCACGCGCTTCGGTGACGAGACTTCGTGCGGTGTGCGTCGAGGTCATGCGCACGAGCTCGGTCAACGTGGCGCGCGTCAAGGTGCCACTCACTTCGAGCGCGCAGTTCCTCTGGAATTCGTTCAGGGCCTCCTCGGTGAGGACGCCGAAGATCCCGTCGATGCGACCGGGATTGAATCCGAACTGTGCCAGCCGCACTTGTAATTCGGCGACGTCGTCACCGCGCAAGTTGGGATGGGTCAGGTAGAGCAGGCGCTGCCCGAGGCGCCAGGCGGCCTCGATCAAACATTCCCACGTGGTGGCGTCAACGGAGCCGGAGATTGGAAGCCCGCGCGAACGTTGAAACGCCTCAACGAGAGCGACGGTGCCGTCGCCAAAGACTTCTAACGCGTCGTTCGTCGAGAGATGTCCTAGGGAGGCGAGTCGCTCATGCAGTTCACGTACGCGCGCACCCGTGTCACCGAGTTGGAGCGATTCGAAGTTCGACAGCGTGAACTACAGGTTCGCGGAGATCTCTTGGAGCATGGCGCCCTTGGGTTTGGCGCCTACTAGTCGCGCCACGACTTCGCCGTCCTTGAACAGCAACAGTGTCGGGATGCTCATGACGGAGAACTTCGTAGCGGTCGCGACGTTGACGTCGACGTCGAGCTTGCCGATGGTGAATTTGTCAGACTGCTCGACGGCCAACTCTTCGAGAATTGGAGCGATCATCTTGCACGGACCACACCATTCGGCCCAGAAGTCGACCAGGATCGGCTTGTCCGACGCGCCCACAACTTCGTCAAACGTTGCGTCGGTCAGGGTCGTGATCTGCTCGCTCATAAGAACCTCCAAAGGTGGCGCCTTCGTGCGCCAGGAGACCACTTTATCCGGTGGTGGTGCGTTAGTGACCTTGTGCTTCGAGCCAACGTTCGGCGTCGATCGCGGCAATACAGCCAGATCCGGCCGACGTGACGGCCTGGCGATAGACGTGGTCCTGGACGTCGCCCGCGGCGAAGAGACCGTCGACGTTCGTGAACGAACCAAGGCCGGTGCGCACGTAGCCGTTCTCCTCGAGATCGACTTGACCCATGACCAAGGTCGTGTTCGGAATGTGCCCGATGGCCACGAAAACACCCGTCACGTCGAGCACCCGGTCTTCACCGGTCACGGTGTCTTGCGCCGCCAGTCCGGTGACCTTCTCGTCGCCGAGGACCTCGGTCACCTTCGTGTTCCACGCGAAGCGGATCTTCTCGTTGGCGAGGGCGCGTTCTTGCATGATCTTGGACGCGCGAAGGGCGTCACGCCGGTGCACGACCGTGACGCTCGAGGCGAAACGTGTGAGGAACAACGCCTCTTCCATCGCCGAGTCTCCGCCGCCCACCACGGCGATGTCTTGACCGCGAAAGAAGAAACCGTCGCACGTCGCGCACGTCGAGAGACCGTGACTGAGTAGGCGCTCTTCGCCAGGTACGTTCATCATCATCGAGCGCGCGCCGGTCGCGAGAATGACGGTGTCGGCCGTGATGCTCGGTTCGTCGTCGTCACTGAGCCACGCACGAAACGGACGCGAGTCGGTGTCGAGCACTTGGACCTTGTTGATACGAAGGTCAGCGCCGAAGCGCAGGGCCTGGGCGCGCATGTTGGCCATCAGCTCAGGGCCGGTGATCGCTTCGGGAAAGCCCGGATAGTTCTCGACGTCGGTCGTGAGCATCAGCTGGCCGCCGGGCTGATCGGTCGTCGAGGAGGGCTCGCCTTCGATCACGATGGGGTTGAGCTGCGCGCGAGCGCTGTAGATCGCCGCCGTGAGCCCGGCCGGCCCCGAGCCAATAATCAAGACACGAGTGTGTTCGGGCATTACTTCCTCAGGTTGACTGGACGACGCTTGCGCCAGATGATCAGTCCCGCGACGAGCGAGATGGCCCCGACCGAGACGTAACTGAGGTACTCACGTCCGGCGAAGCAGTAGATGTCGATGAAGCGGATGAGTCCGATGAGCAACGCCCCAATAAGGAACAGCGCGGCGAAGAGGATGATGAGTCCGTAGGCGAGCGCTCGACCGGCCAGCAGGATCGGGCGAAGCACCCGGTCGTGGACGACGTCCAGGACGTGGTCGAACTGAAAGAGCGCCTTGTCGACAAAGTCGCCGTCGCTGGGTTTCTTCGCTTCGTTCACGGGAACAACTTACCTGTGTGGGGCGCCTAGACCTCAATCCAACACAGTCCAATGATCCCCGGGCCGCCGTGCGCGCCCACGACCGGACCCATGTCGGTGACGATGATCGCGTTCTGCGTGTCGATGTCGGCCACCAGTGCCTCCAGGGCGGCGACCTCGCTCGACGCGCCGTGAACGAGCGCCAGGCGTTTGAGCGGCGCGTGGGACTTGACGACCTCGGCGATCGCCACCAATGCCTTGGAGCGAGTTCGCTGACGTCCGGCCTCGGCGACGACACCGTCTTTCAATTCGAGCAACGGCTTGATCGAGAGCACCTGTCCGAGCAGAGCGCGAGCACCTCCGACGCGTCCGCCCTTGATGAGGTGTTCGAGCGTGTCGAGCATCGCGACGACGCCGACCTTGGCGACCAGTGACTCGGCGTGCGCGACCAATTGGTCGAGGTCGGCGCCGGTCGCGGCCAGCTCGGCCACGTCGATCACGAGAAGGCCCTGCGCCATCGAGACGGCCTTGGTGTCGATGACGCGAACGGCCAAGGCACCGGCCACGGCCTCGGAGCCGAGGACCGCCGACTGGTTCGTCGCCGACAGCAACGCCGACAACGTGAGCACGATGACGCCGTCGCAGTTGTCGGCCTTCGCCCGTTCGTACGCGGCCTGAAAAGCGCCGGGCGACGGCGCCGCTGTCTCCGGAAGTGTCTTGCTGGCCTTGCACTTCGCCCAAAACGCTTCCGGTGTGAGATCGAGGCGATCGGTGAATTCCTCGTCACCGAAACGGATGCTGAGTGAGACGATGTCGATGTTGAGGCGACGCGCGACCTCTTCTGGAATGTCACACGCACTGTCGGTTACTACGCGAATTCGAGCCATGGCCCCCCCTTGAACTAGTTCAGCCTTGCATCTTTCGCCCCGACGCGCGTAACGCGGTGCTGGAGTATCACGACGACGAGCGCGTAGGCGCCCAGCCCCGCCACGACCGCGAAGGAGAATCGGGTGAGTAGTCCGATCCCGCGATTCCACGTCGGTCCGGCGTAGACGAGCGCCATGACGAGCGCCATGACGAGCGAGGCGCCCAGGCTCCGTCGCACGTGCCGCGACCAGATGACCGACGCGATGGTGACGCGGTGACGAGCGAGCGCGAAGAGGGCCACCACGGCGGCGGCGCTGTAGGCGATGGAGACACTCGCGGTCAACTCAGCGATCGAGTGGCGACCGATGGCGATGCACAAGGCAATGGTCAGCACATTTTGAAACGCGTAGAGATAGAAGACCTCGCGCGCACGTTGCATCGACTGCAGGCCGCGCACACAAAGTTGAAAGATCGTGAAGCCGGGCAGTCCGGCCGCGAGCACGGCGAGCACAGTTCCGACGTCCCACCGGTGACTCGCGTTGAAGTGCTTCACCAGTATCGAGACGATCGGCTGCGCGAGCACCAGGAGCACGAGCGTGCACGGGATGATGATGACGAGCGACTGTCGAAGTCCGAATCGCAGTCGCTCGCTCAACCCTTCGATGTTGGCGGCGGTCGACATGCCAGCGAGTTGCGGCGTGAGGACACCGAGCACCGAGACGACCACGACGGCGTAGGGCATCTGCATGAACGACCAGCCGTAGGTGTAGGCGCTGACCGGCCCGTCGCCGCCGACGCCGAAGGCGAAGGCCAGCACGACGAAGAGCGACAACTGATTGAGCAGCACGACCAGCAACGTCCAGCTACCGAGACGACCCACGGCGCGTAGTGCAGGATCCTTCAGATTGAAGCGGAATGTGAGTCGCCAGAGGTCACTGCGAAAGAGCGAGGGCAAGAGACAGAGGAACTGCACCGCGACGCCCAACGTCGTGCCAAGTCCCAGCCACATCAGGTCGGTCGAGCCGCTCAGCGTCGAGAGCATCGGTGTGGGGTCGACGAGGTGGAACCAGATGAGTACGCCGATGCAGACGATGTTGTTGGCGACGGGGACCCACGCCGCGACGCCGAAGCGATTGCGAATGTTAAGGAGCGACGTCGCGACGCCGATAACGCCGTAGAAGAAGATCTGTGGAACGAACCAACGCAGAAGATCGGTCGCGACGGCGCGTTGTTGGGCGAGGACCATCAACGACGCAGTGGTTTTCGAGTCGCGAAAGGCCGTGAAGCCGTCGATTATCCACGGAGCGCAGAACCACGCGATCAACGACGCTCCGGCGAGGACGATGATGGCGCCGGTGACCACGTTCGAGATCGATTTCCACGCTCGGCGCTCGCCGTCGAGCGCGAGTCGTTCCACGAACACCGGGATGAACGTCGCGCCCGCGACGCCACCGAGCACCAGGTCGAAGAGCATGTTCGGCACGGTGTTGGCGAGGTTGAACGAGTCGGCGATGGGGGTGAAGCCGAGGACCCACGCCAACACGAGCACTCGAAAGAGTCCGGTCAGTCGCGACACCATCGTGCCGCTCGCCATGGAAACGACGCGCGAACTGTGCGTCGACGTCGAACTCATCGGGCGTGACGGCCCTTAGGTCGTTTTCGAACCGTACGCAACCACCAATAGGCGAGCACGAGCAGCGACGCGATGGTCAAGAAGTATCCGACGATCGAGGTCCCCGCGATCCGGACTTGGATGGCGGCGCGTGCCAGGACCAGACGGTTGTTCGGCGTAGTGACGATGACCTGCAAGGTCAAACTGCTGCCGGTGTGACTCGACGTGGCGACGCGCACCGACTTCGTGGGCGCGTTCAAGGACACGGGTACGTCATCGCCCTTGGGAAACGTGATCTGGTTGGTCACCAGATGGACGTCGGCCATGACCGTGTACGGCGCGTGATTGGTCAAGGTGATGGGAATCGATGTACCGGACCCGGCGAGCGTGATGGTGCTCGGATCCACTGAGAAATTACCCAGCTGACCCTTGAGCGCGTTCGTGGCGGCGTTAATCGCGCTCTGGCGCGCACTGGGCGTCCCGGTGATCTCTGACGCCTCCATGGCGACGGTGAGGTCGTTGCCGATGTTGGTGGAGCGTAGAGCCGGCGCGTAGGAGTTCACTTCGACGACCAGAGTGCTCAGGGACGTGATGTTGTGTGAGGTCCACGTCGTGTGGACGACGGGGTTGATCATGGACCGCGCGGCCGGCGCGCCGTTGGTGGCGACGAGGTCGTCGGCGAACGAAGGCGTGAGCGTGGCGAGGGTGATGAAGGGGTTGCTGGCGAAGCCGTTGAGGACGTCCTTCAAAATGGCCACGGAGGTCTGGGAGATCGGCGCGACGATGACGACGGCGCGAGGGGCCTCGGCGTCCGGGGCCTCGAAGTGTAGGAACGCCAAGGTCCCCAACGTGAGCGCCGCTCGTCGGCCCGCACCGATCGAAGTGTCAGCGAAGAGGGTGGACAGTGGACCATCGGTGCTCAGCGCGGTGATCCCGCCCGCGCCCGCAACGTGAAACGGCGCCCCCCAATAGAGCGTCGTCGACGGGGCGACGCTGAGGTCGGCTTCGGGCAGCACGACGTCTCTGATCCCGGCGCGCTTCAGCGCTCGCAGGCTTTGCGGCGACGGGGTGCCGTTGAGAAGTACCGGGCTGTCGGTGTCGCGACCGGTCAGGCTCTTCAAGAGGGTCGCCGAGAGACCGAGTTGTTGTCGCACCTCGTCGCCGAAGCCGTGGGCCGCCAAGCCGCCGAAGTCGATGTTCGCCGGTGGCGCGTTGACCGCCTCGTGCAGGGGACTGACGAACGCCTCGCGCAGTGCCGTGTGAAAGAGCGTGTTCAGTGACCCCGGCTGAGCGACGGTGTCGAGCGTGCGATAGTCCGCACTCAACGAGATCGCCGACGAGGGGTGGCGCGCGAGGAGATGCAGTACGGCGATGGAGCGTTTCGCGTGAATCCAGGCATTCGGGTCCATCGTTTCAACGAGTTCGACGCGCAGCGGCTCCTCGACCGGCGTGGACTGGACGGCGAGGAGTGACCACTGCATCGTCGTCGTCGCGTTCGTCGTCACTTCGATGCGAATCGGATAGACCCCGTCACAGCGCAGCGCCGGGCAGGGGAAGTGCAGGCGCGGCGCCGGCGCGCACGTGCGACGCGAGGCTTCGGGCCGTCTCGAATAGAGGTTGACCGTGAACTTGTATTGGCCGTGGGTCTCGCATTTGAGCGTAAAAGCGCTGGTCGTGCCGAGTGGTTTTTGCGTCGTGCCGATGCCGGCGACGATCGGAGCGAGCTGGGAGCGATCGATGACGCGGGGATAGATCGTGACCCGTGCGCGCGAAGGGGTACTCGCGGGCGACGTCGAAAGCGAAAGGGCGAAGTGCGAGGTGCCCTTGGCCGTCACGGTCGCCACGGCGTCCTGGTGCAGAAGTGTGAAGGAGGGCGTCGTTCCTGCGCGCGCGGCCGTGGGCCACGCCATCGTTGCGAGGCAGAGAAGTACGACGCTGAGTGCCCGCCACCAGGTTGAAAATCGGTGGAACATGCTTTCACAATCTACCTTCGTGCGACCGTGAAGTCGGGCGCCACCTATCCTCGTTCGCAGTGACTTCCTTCGATCAAGTCCACGACCGACTCAGCGATCTCGCTCATTTGTCGAGTCCCGTGGCCCGCGCCTTCGCCGACGCGGGCTTCTCCCTCTACGCCGTGGGGGGCTCGGTGCGCGACGCAATCTTGGGCCAGGAGCGCGACGAGGATTTCGAGATCGATTTCACGACCAACGCGCGCCCGGACGACATCGTGGCGCTCATGACGCCGCTGTGCACGTCGCTGTGGGAGCAGGGCCGGGCCTTCGGGACGATCGGCGGACTGCTTCGCACCAGCGGCATCAAGATCGAGATCACCACGTTCCGCTCCGAGGCGTACGTCGACCACTCTCGTAAACCGGCCGTGGAATGGGGCGACTCGCTCGAGGCCGATCTCAGTCGACGCGATTTCACGATCAACGCGCTCGCCCTCGACGTCGTCGCGATCGAGTCGGCGACGCCGGGCGTGCAGACCCTCTTCGACTTCTACGACGGCTTCAACGATCTCCACGAGCGCGTGCTGCGTACGCCGATCGATCCCGAGATCCTCTTCAGTGATGACCCTTTGCGAATGTTGCGCGCCGCTCGATTCGCCGCTCGATTCTCACTTCAGATCGATTCCGCGATCGAAGCCGCGACCATCAAGATGGCCGATCGTCTGACCAAGGTGTCGCCCGAGCGGATCCGCGGTGAGCTGGACCTGTTGATGATGAGTGACGCGCCCTCGGTGGGACTGGACTTCATCGTTCGCACCGGTCTCGCCGAATATTTCTTTCCGGAACTGCCCAAATTACAGCTCGAACAAGACCCGATCCATCGTCATAAGGACGTGCTCGGACACACCTGGGCAGTCGTCGACAAGACGTCGCCCCATCTGGTGCTGCGTCTCGCCGCCCTTTTCCACGACATAGGGAAACCGGCCACGCGCGCCATCACCGAAGAGGGCGTGACCTTCCGGTTTCACGAGGTCGTGGGCGCCAAGATGACGCGTAAGCGCATGATGGCCCTGCGCTACTCACAGGAGATGATCGACGACGTCAGCGTCCTCGTCGAGCTGCACCTGCGCTTTCACACGTACAAGTTGGGGTGGTCCGACAAGGCCGTGCGGCGCTACGTGCGCGACGCCGGACCACTGCTCGAGGAGCTGAACGAGTTGACGAGGTGTGACTGCACCACGCGCAACGCGCGCAAGGCCGCAGAACTTGCCAAGCGCATGGACGAACTAGAGATTCGAATCGCCGAACTGCGCGAACGCGAAGACCTCGAACGGCTCCGCCCGGCCCTCGATGGCGTGGCGGTGATGGAACTGTTGAACATCGCGCCGAGTCCGGCAGTCGGACGCGCGCTCGAATTTCTGATGGAGATTCGACTCGACGAGGGCGAGATCACGCCACAAGAGGCGGCGGTTCGACTTCGCGAATGGTGGGCTGAAGAGGAACAATAGCGGCGCAGTAGTTGTTAGTCAGTCGCGTCGAACCAGTTAAGTTCGAAACCGAGACCGGAGTTACTTACGGCCAGACCGGGTTCTCGGCACCCTCGGCGAACTCTTCGACCATGTTGTGCGCGATGTCATCGTGGTACTGGATCGGCGGTGACTTCATGAAGTACGCCGATGGTCCGATGATCGGGCCTCCGATGCCGCGGTCCAGGGCGATCTTCGCGCAGCGCACGGCGTCGATGATGACGCCGGCGGAGTTGGGCGAGTCCCACACTTCGAGCTTGAGCTCGACGTTGAGTGGCACGTCACCGAAGTTGCGGCCTTCCATGCGGATGTAGGCCCACTTGCGGTCGTGGAGCCACGGCACGTGGTCGCTTGGTCCGATGTGCACGTCGTCGGGATCCATGTTGGAGATCTCGAGTTGCGACGTGACGGCTTGGGTCTTGGAGATTTTCTTGGACTCGAGGCGTTCGCGCTCGAGCATGTTCTTGAAGTCCATGTTGCCGCCGACGTTCAACTGGTACGTGTGGTCCAGGGTCAGTCCGCGGTCCTCGAAGAGGCGCGCCAAGACGCGGTGGACGATCGTCGCGCCGAGTTGGCTCTTGATGTCGTCACCGATGATGGGCAACTTGGCGTCGGTGAACTTCTGGGCCCACACGGGGTCCGAGGCAATGAACACTGGGATGGCGTTCACGAAGGCGACGCCCGCATCAAGCGCACATTGCGCGTAAAAGCGCTGGGCATCCTCGGAGCCAACGGGAAGGTACGAGACGAAGACTTGGGCGCGCGAGTCGCGAAGGGCGCGTACGACATCCACGGGCTCGTAAGGAGACTCCTCGATCGCGGCGCGGTAGTACTTGTTGAGTCCGTCCATGGTCGGGCCACGTTGCACGGTGACACCCAACGTCGGAACGTCGGCGAACTTGATCGTGTTGTTCTGACCGCCTTCGATGGCCTTTGCGAGGTCGCTGCCGACTTTGGAGGCGTCGACGTCGAAGGCGGCGACGAACTCGATGTCGCTGACGTGATAATCCCCGAGCATCACGTGCATGAGACCGGGCACGTCGTCGGCGGGATTGGCGTCGCGGTAGTAGGTAACGCCCTGGATGAGTGAACTGGCGCAGTTTCCGACGCCCGCAATGGCCACGCGAATCTTCTCCATGGCTCTCCTTTCCTACTTCGCGTCGTGCGCGAAGGACTCTTGATTACTACGTTCGGCGGACAACAAACCGTCAATCCACGCGAGGTCCAGCTCGACACCCTGGGCCGCGTGCTCCATGACGCCGCGCGCGTAGGGGTCGAGTAGTTCGTTGTTCGCCCCGACCCGGACTTCGGCCAGGCGAGCAATGAGGTCGCCACGGCGACGCTCGAGCAGCCCGACCCGAGCGTTCGGGTTCAGGTACTGGGCGAGGGCCATGCGCAACGAGAAGTTCTTGCCGTCATCGAGCGTCGCCGGGTCGGCGAGCATGGAGACGAAGTCACGACGACCTCGCTCGGTGATGCGATAGACCTTTCGGCCGCGGCGTCCGAGTCCCGTCGTCGTGCGAAGTGAACGCAATGACGCGCGCTCACCAGAGAGCGAACCGGTGGAGAGCGAGCTCAGTCGAGTCTCACTCGAGGTGACCGCTTCCACGCAGCCCTGACGCTCTAAGCGCGCGAGTGCCGGATAGATCGAACCGAAGGAAACATTCGCCCAAACACCGAGTCGGTCGCGCAGTTGTGTGCGTATCTCGTAACCGTGGTGGTCGCGGTCCATGAGCAGACCCAGGATGGCAATGTCTAACACGCGAAATATAATATCACTTCGATATATCGAACGTACAGTGGTGTCATTTCCCAATGAAACAAAGGTGTGTAAGGTCACCCCTAATGGATAAGCGCTTCCGCACGAGTACCGCAAACGGAGCGGTGGTCGAGTTCGGGCTCGTTCGTCACGCTCTCCTCGCGAAGGTCGCCGCGGGCATCATCCGCTACGAGGACGTGTGCGACGCGCACCCCGAACTCTTGCGCGCGGCGAAGAACCTCGGACGAAAGACCGGCGAGACGTGTCCTATCTGTCGTGACGTCGAACTCGTCGAAGTGACGTACGTCTTTGGCTCGAGGTTGCCCTCGGGTGGCACCTGTCCGACGTCGCGCGCGGAACTGTTGAAATTGGAGCGACGCGAAGAGCCGGTGCAGTGTTACGCCGTCGAGGTGTGCGTGGGATGTTCGTTCCACCACCTCGTGCGAAAGTGGTCGGCCGGTGCGCGCCGCGCGCGCCGCGTGAACGCGATCGAGCGACAAGAGGTGGGCGAATGACGCTGAGTGCCCCGGCGATCCGGGTCCGAAAGCGTCGAAATGGTGCAATTCCCCTGGTGATGGTGACCGCCTACGACGAGCCGGGGGCCCGTTTGGCCTCGGCGGCCGGTGTCGACCTGATCCTTGTGGGCGACTCGATGGCGAACGTCGTGCTTGGCCAGGAGACCACCTTGCACATCACGATCGACGAGATGTGCCATCACGTGCGCGCCGTTGCCGCCGCGAAGCCCGAAGCCCACGTCGTCGCCGACATGCCGTGGTTGAGCTATCACGTTGACCTCGGAGAAAGCGTTCGCAACGCCGCGAAGCTCATTCGCGCGGGTGCCGACAGCGTGAAGCTCGAAGGCGGTCGCGTGCGACAGAGTGTCGTTCGCGCGTTGCTCGACGCTCAAATTCCTGTGATGGGCCACCTTGGTCTCACTCCGCAGAGCGTGATGGCGTTCGGGGGATTCAGGGTCCAGGCGAAGACCACGGAGAGCGCCAAGCTGCTGATCGAGGACGCGCAACTCCTCCAAGACGAGGGCGTCTTCGCGATCGTGATCGAAGGCGTGCCGAGCGTGGTGGGCAAGAGCGTCACCGAGTCCCTCGACATCCCCACTATTGGAATTGGCGCTGGCCCGGACACCGACGGGCAGGTGCTCGTCTTTCACGACCTGTTGGGACTGACGAACCGCCAACCGGCGAAGTTCGTGCGCCAGTACGCCAATCTCGGTCCCGTGATCACCGAGGCGATTCGCCATTTCGCCGAGGACGTCCGAAGTGGGGACTTCCCGAGTGATGCCGAGGCGTACCCCAACCCCGAAGGTCTCCTCGACTAGGACCGAGGGCACGCGAATGTCCACGTAATTCCGCTTCACCAGGTCAGACATGTGCTATCAGGAACATTGTCGTGACTAGTTGCGCGGAGTATACGCTCAGTGTATTCTAACCCCCATGAGTGTTCCCTTGACATTGCTCGGTCTCCTCGAACGAGAACCCAGCCACGGCTACGACCTGAAGCGCGACTACGACACCTATTTCGGGCGCGACAAACCGTTGGCTTTCGGCCAGGTCTACGCCACGCTCGCGCGACTCTCGCGTGACGGGAAGGTGGTGCCCGGGGAAGCGGAGCCCGGCGACGGGCCGGATCGCAAGCGTTACGCCATCACGCCGGAGGGGAAAGAAGAGTTCGAGGCCTGGCTCGCCGAGCCCGTGACACCCGAACCGCACCTCCAGACCGTCCTCTTTTCGAAGGTGGTCCTGGCGCTCATGCTCGGTCGCTCGGCCGAACAGTACCTCGATACGCAACGCGCGGCGCATTTGCGACGGATGCGTGAACTGACCGAATTGAAGCGAACGGACAGCCTGATCGATGTCTTACTCGCTGATCACGGGCTCTTCCATCTGGAGGCCGACCTTCGTTGGATCGAGATGACCGCCACTCGACTCCCCTCCCTGGCACGGGCGGTGGCGTCGTGAGCGTCGTGACTGTTGCAGACGAGATTCGACCCACCGCCGCAATGATCGAGGCGATCGAAGTGTTCTTCGACTTCGGTCAGACCCCGGCGCTACGCGGCGCCAGCGTGTCGATCCGCGAGGGCGAGATTCTCGCGGTGATGGGTCCAAGTGGCTCGGGCAAGTCGACGCTTTTGCACTGCTTGGCGGGGATCCTTGTGCCAAAATCGGGGGAGATTCGCTTGTCGGGTACGCGCATCGACACCTACCCGGAGAGTGAGCGCAGTTCGCTACGTCGCGACACCTTCGGGTTCGTCTTCCAGTTCGGACAGTTGGTGCCCGAACTGACCGCCGAGGAGAATGTCGCACTGCCGCTTCTTCTGGGCGGGGTTCGACGCAACGACGCACTCGCGCGCGCGCGTGAGTGGTTCGGACGTCTCGGTATCGACGGCTTGGAGCGGCGGCGATCCGGAGAGCTGTCGGGGGGTCAAGCCCAACGAGTCGCCCTCGCGCGCGGACTCGTTGCGCGTCCGAAGGTGCTCTTCGCCGACGAACCCACGGGCTCGCTGGACTCGTTGACTGGTGAGCTCGTGATGGAACTGCTCGTGACGGCGGCCCGTCAAGACGGGACCACGGTCGTACTCGTGACCCACGAGCCGCGGGTCGCCGCGTACGCGGACCGCGAAGTCGTCGTCCGCGATGGACGTGTGTCCTCGCTCACTCCAGATCTGGCGCCGTGATCCGATTTGGACTTCGCCTCAGTACTCGCGGCGGGAAAGAGTCACTCGTTCGACTCGTCGTGATGGCTCTCGCGGTCTCTTTGGGCGTGGCGATGCTCCTCTTGACGCTGGCAACGATCAATGGACTGGGCGCGCAGAACGCACGCGGCGCGTGGATGGCAACCAATCCGCACAGTCAGCGACCGACGCAACGGGGTGGCGAACTGTCGGTCACGACGCCATCACTCGGTAGTCCCATTTGGTGGATCGTCAGTTCCAACCAGTTCGAGAATCAGTTGATCGTGCAGATCGACGTGGCGGCCACGGGCGCGCACCCGCTGATACCGCCCGGCATCCCTTCGTTGCCCGGGCCGGGGCAGTTCTACGCGTCGCCGGCACTGGCCGCATTGCTGCGCACGACGCCGGCGAGTGAATTGGGTTCTCGCTTCACGGGGACGATGATTGGCACGATCGGTGCGTCGGCACTGCCCTCGCCGGACGACCTCGTGATCGTCGAGGGACAGAGCGAGCACACGATGGCGGAGATCTCCGGCGCGAGCGTGATCACCAGTTTCGTAACCTCGTCGAGTGACGGGGGGCCCGATACGTCGGGAACGACCGGACTTCAGATCATCCTTGCGGTCTTGGCGCTCGTCCTGCTCTTCCCGGTCCTGGTGTTCGTCGGCGCCGCGATGCGGCTGTCGGCGGCGCGACGGGAGCAGCGTTTCGCCGCGATTCGTTTGGCCGGCGCGACGATGCGACAGGTCAGCGTGATTGCGACGGTCGAGGCGCTCGTCGCGGCGATCTCCGGCGTCACGATTGGGTTCTGCTTGTACTTCGTCACCAAGCCCGCCTTGGTGCACGTCCCGTTCGCCGGTCAACCGCTTCAGGCGAGCGACCTCTCGATCGGACTCGTCGACGTCCTCGTCGTCGCGATCGGCGTCCCGATCGCCGCAGCGGTGGTCGCGCGCGTCGCCCTTCGGCGGGTCCAGCTCTCGCCGCTCGGTGTCACGCGACGGGTCACGCCGCAGCCTCCGCGCGCCTATCGCGTCCTCCCTCTCATCGCCGGTATCGCCGTCCTCGCGTACTTCGTCTCCGTGGGCCGCCCGACGAGTGCCAGCGCGCAGGTCCAGGCCTACCTCCTCGGGTTCTTTTTGACAATGCTCGGATTGGTGCTCGCGGGTCCGTGGTTGATCATGACGGGCTCGAAACTGATGGCCAGTCGGACGAGCCGTGTGCCCGTGCTACTCGCCGGACGGCGACTGTCCGACAACCCGAAGGGATCCTTTCGAGCCATCAGTGGTCTGATCTTGGCGATCTTCGTCACCAGCGTCTCGGTCGGCACGATTTCGACGATCCTCGCCGACCACGGTTCGACCAGTTCGAGCGCCCCGGCCAGTCGTACCGTCACCGACCAGTTCGCCTTCACAACGAACAACTCAATCCCGTCGGTCTCACAGAGCGTCGTCGAGTCCCTGCGTTCGATCCGTGGCGTTAAAGGCGTGACGATCGTCTACGTGGCCCCCGCGAACCTACGTATCGATGGTCGGGTGCCCAATATCAATGGGTTGGGTGGCGACCTCCAGGATGGCCTGGTGTCGTGCGCCGAACTGGCCTCCACGCCGGCGCTCGGTCGTTGCCACGCGGGGGCGACCTACGCGGCGCTCGGCGATGACGTCGCGTTCATGCGGGTCACGAGGTCCGTGACCGTCGCGGCCTCGACCACCTGGCCGAGTGCGCAGCCCACGACCAACGTGACGAAACTGCCCGTGCAGCTGATTGCTGTCGCCACGAACGGCTCGACCTCGGTCATCGAGAAGGTCCAAACGGTGCTGGATCGTGATTTCATGTTCGAGAGCACGACCAGTCTCTTCGGCGAGGTCGACGCGAAGTCGTCGCAACTGCTGAACGAGTTGCGGACCTCGAGTGAGGTCGTCACCCTCGCCAGTCTCTTGATCGCGGGGTGCAGCCTGGCGGTCGCCATGGCGGCGGGCGTGAGCGAACGCAAACGACCGTTCGGTCTGTTGCGACTGAGCGGCGCCCCGCTCGGGGTTCTTCAACGAATGGTCGCTTTCGAGACCGCCGGTCCACTGCTAGTGATCTCGGTCGCCTCGGCCATGACCGGTTTCGTCGCCTCGGACTTGTTCTTGCGTTCCCAGTTGGGCTTGACGCTTCGCCCGCCGGGCATGTCGTACTACTTCATCGTCGGCGGTGGTCTGGTCGGGGCCCTCGCCATGATCGCCTCGACACTGCCCCTGCTCGATCGCTCCACTCGACCTCAGAACGTAAGGATGGAGTAGACGGTCGGCCTCGAATAGCCATTTTCGGCCTCGTGGACTAGGATTGTCGTTCCCACAAGCGTGGGGAAGTGCCACATACCCTGCTCTGTTTTCCGCAGAGCCCGACCGAGTCGGACCAGAGGGAAAGGAAACCGGCCATGAGGCCCTATGAAACCATGATCGTGTTCGACACCGCCGTCGACGCCCAAACGATCCAAATCGCGCTCGACCGAGCGTTAGAAACCGTACGAACTCACGGTGGAACGCCCGGGGCCATCGACCGTTGGGGTAAGCGTCCCCTGGCCTATGAGATCAACAAGCGCAAAGAGGGCTACTACGTCTTGGTGGAGTTCAGTGGTGAGTCGGCGACCGTCGTCGAGCTCAACCGGATCCTGACTCTCTCTGATGAAGTCCTGCGCTACAAGATTCTTCGCCGCCACGAACGTCCGAGCGCCCGTGTCACGGCGCAGGCGTAAGTTCGGACGCTTGAGAATCCAAGGAGATAGAAATGGCCGATAACGCAATCACCGTCGTAGGGAACGTCACCCGCGACCCCGAACTGAAGTTCCTCAATAGCGGGCAGGCGGCGTTGAAGCTTTCCATCGCCGTCAACCGCCGCTGGCAGAACCGCCAGACCCAGGAGTGGGAAGAGCGCGTCAGCTACTTCGAGGTCGTGGGCTACGGCGCCATGGCCGAGAACGCCGCGAACTCGCTCACCAAGGGCGCTCGCGTGATCGTGAGCGGTCGACTCGAACAGCGCTCGTGGGAGACCGAGAACGGCGACAAGCGTTCGATCGTCGAAATCAACGCCGACGAGATCGGACCGAGCCTGAAGTGGGCGACGGCCGTCGTCACGCGCACCCCGCGCGCCGAAGGCAGCAACTTCCAGTCCAGCGACCGACCGGCCGCGGCACCACGCACGAATGAACCCAGCAGTTACGCCTTTGATGAGGAGCCCTTCTAATGCCCCGTATTAACAATCCCAAGCCGCCAAAGCGCGCCCCGAAGATCGACACGCGTCGTGGCGCGAAGAAGAAGCCGTGCTCCTTCTGTCAGCACGGCGTGGACACGGTTGACTACAAGGACCTCGCGCAGTTGCGCAAGTACATCTCGGACCGCGGCAAGATTCGCGGACGCAAGGTCTCGGGCAACTGCCAGCAGCACCAGCGCGACGTCACCGACGCCATCAAGACCGCTCGCGAGTTGGCGCTGTTGCCCTACACGCAGCGCACCGTCACCGAACGTCGTGGAGGTCGCGGCAACCGCGACGACCGCGGGCCGCGCCCGCCGCGCTCCGACGCTGACCGACCGGCCGCGCCCGAGAGCGTGAGCACCGAGGCACCCGACGTCGAGGCCGAAGAGATCCTCGCGTACGTCGACGCCACTCCCGTTGCGGAGATCGAACTCGTCAAGGAGGTCGCCGAATGAAAGTCCTGCTCCGAAGTGACGTTCGTGGCGTGGGCCGTCGCGGCGACATCGTCGAGGTCAAGTCCGGCTACGCCCGCAATTTCCTGCTGCCTTCGGGTGCGGCGATGAAGGCGAGTTCGAACACCGAATCCCAGGCGTCATCGATGCGCAAGTCCCGAGACTCTCGCGACGCCGCGAGTCGAGAAGCGGCCGAAGCGCAGCGTGCGATCATCGAAGCACAGAGTCTCAGCATCGCCGCTCGCGCCAGCGCGAACGGTCGTCTGTTCGGCTCGGTGAGCGAAGCTGACGTGGTGAACGCGCTGCGAACGGCGACCGGCATCTCGCTCGATCGTCACGCCATTCACATGACCGAGCACCTGAAAGAAGTTGGTGCAGCGACCGTGACCGCCGCGCTGTACGACGGCGTCGACGCCACTATCAAGGTCGAGATCACCGCCAAGTAGTTCACGAGTTTCTGAAGTACACGCACGCCGAGACTTTTGTCTCGGCGTGCGCTGCGTAATGCGGCCTATGTCACAGCGAGATGAAATCATCAGATTGGTGCGATTTGTGCACAGACATTTCCCCACGTTGTGCTTCTTGTTGCAAACAACTCAAACACGCGACCATTGAGGTCTTATGACGCAGATTGAATCGGAACGTACGCGACAGGCGCCGAACGGCGGTCGCATACCTCCCAGTGCAATCGAAGCCGAGGAAAGTTTGATCGGCGCGATGCTGTTGTCGCAAGAGGCCGTGAGCATCGCGTACGAAACGGTGCAGGCCGAAGACTTCTATCGACCACTGCACGGACAGATCTTCAGTTCGATCATCGCCCTCGCCAACGCCGGTGAGCCGGTCGACTACGTGACCGTGCAAGCCAAGCTGCAAGAACGCGGAGCGATCGCCGTCGAACTGGCCCTGCTCTCTTCGCTCCAGATGAATACGCCGTCGGCCGCGAACGCCCAGCACTACGCCGAGTTGGTGCGCGAGAAGGCCCAGCAACGACGTCTTATCTCGGTCGCTGGTGAGATCGTCGATGACGCCTACGTCGCCACCGAAGACGTCGTGGGACTGATCGACGAAGCCGAACGCAAGATCAACGCCATTGGCGACGCGGGCCGAACCGACTCGGTCTCACCGCTCCAGCGCTTGTTGTTGAGTGAAGCCGACATCCTCGAGGAACGCGGTGAGACGCGCGGTCGGATCAACGGCCTCGAGACCGGTTACAAGTCGCTCGACCAGATTCTCCAGGGACTGCAGCCGAGCAGCATGACCATCGTCGGCGCTCGACCGGGAACCGGCAAGACGGCCTTCGCCCTCGGAATCTTGATCCACGTTGGTGCGGTGGTGAAACGCCCCGCGCTGTTCTTCTCGTTAGAGATGAGCCGCCAGGAGTTGGCCGAGAGGATTCTCGCCTCGACGGCCCGAATCGACTCTTCGAAACTGAGAACCGGCGACCTCAGTGACGCGGACTGGAACCGCGCTCACGAGGCCTTCGGCTACCTCCAGTCGGCGAAGGTCTTCATTGACGACAACCCGGCACTGACGGTCATGGACGTTCGAGCTCGAGCGCGTCGGATCCGTCAGCAGAATGGTGACCTCGGTGTCGTGATCATTGACTACTTGCAGTTGATGAGTTCGCGCGGGCGAGCGGAGAATCGGCAGGTTGAAGTATCGGAGATGAGCCGATCGCTGAAGATCCTGGCACGTGAACTCCAGTGCCCGGTCATTGCGCTCTCGCAGTTGTCGCGCAAGCTCGAAGAGCGAGCGGACAAGCGACCGATGATGTCGGACCTGCGCGAATCCGGCTCGCTCGAGCAGGACGCCGACGTCGTGCTCTTCATCTTCCGCCCCGAACAGTACGGAGAGGTCGCGAACGACAAGAAGGCGGAGGCCGAGATCATCGTCGGCAAGAACCGAAACGGCCCGACGCGAACGTCGCACCTCACGTGGCGCGGCGAGTTCGCTCGATTCGAGAACGTGGCCGAGGCCCGCGAGATCTGACGCCGGACCACGGCATTTTGCAGGTCTGACGATCGAGTGACAGCGCCTTCGACGAGTTGTTAGTTCCTTCTTCTAGGGGACTGAATCAACAGGGGGGAATGCACTGATGAAAACGCGAGGGGCAATTCTCCGGCAGGCGCCGGGCAAGTACGAAGTCGGGGACCTGGTCCTGGACGAACCGATCGAAGACGAGATCCAAGTCGAGTTGGTGGCGTCGGGTCTGTGCCATTCGGACTACCACGTCGCGACGGGTGACTTGCCGGTCGAGCGCTTTCCGATCTGCGGTGGGCACGAGGGTGCCGGCGTGGTGCAGAAAGTTGGTCCGAACACGAGGGGTTGGGATATCGGTGACCACGTCGTCTTCAGCTTCCTCCCGGCCTGCGGTCGGTGTCACTGGTGCGCGACTGGCCACCAGAACCTCTGTGACCGTGGTGCGAGCGGTCTTTCCGGTCCCAGAGCGGACGGCAGCCCTCGTCTTCGCATGAACGACGGGACGAACGTCGACCACATGCTCGGCATCAGCACGTTCGCCGCTCACACCATCGCCCACGTGAACTCGGCGATCAAGGTCGACAAGGACCTCCCGCTGGAGAAGCTCTGTCTCCTCGGTTGCGGCGTGGGGACGGGATGGGCTCGGCGGTCAACTCTGCCGAAGTCCGCCCGAGCGACACCGTGATCATCATGGGCATTGGCGGCGTCGGCATCAACGCCGTCCAGGGGGCGGCGCACGCCGCGGCGACGAACGTAATCGCGGTCGACCCGGTTGCCTTCAAACGCGAAAAGGCTCTCGAGCTCGGCGCCACGCACGTCTTCGTCGACATCGCCGACGCTGATGCTTTCGCCAAGAGCGTCACCAATGGTCAGGGTGCGCACAGCGCGATCGTCACGATCGGTGTGGTTCATGGTGAGCACGTCGCCCAGGCGTTCAACGCGATCCGCAAGGGTGGCACCGTGGTGGTGACCGGCGTCACCCCCGTGAGCGAGGTCGGGATTCCCATCTCGCTCGCCATGCTCACGCTGAACCAAAAGCGGATTCAGGGTTCACTGTTCGGCGCCACGAACATGACCTCCGACATTCCTCGCCAGGTTCAGATGTACCGTGACGGCACGCTCAAGCTCGATGAGCTCGTCACCCGCGAGTACGACCTCGACGAGATCACCCAAGGCTACGAGGACATGCACGCCGGTGTGAACATTCGCGGCGTAATCCGCTTCTAGGCGGACGGGATCGGCGAAGACGCCTCTCTCTGAAGTACCGAACTGAATCCGAATTCAATGATCGGTGTCATTTCGAGTCGGGGTCCGACGGGACGGCTCACTCACAAACAACAAGTCCAATGTCTGGCGCGCTGACGGTTGGTAGGTTGTCCCCGTGACCTCGTTCGGCGATGTGGCGGCGTGGGGGTGAGTGTGAATCCAGAACATTACGTGCGTCCAGGGGGCGGCGATGATGGCGAAGTGCCAACTCCATCAAATGCGTGGAGCCGGTTCGCGCGCCGTCTCGGGAGTTTCTTTTTCGACAAGAAGCGTGACGACACTCCTCCCGGAATATTCCCCAACAAGGGATTCAACTCGAATGGCCGCCGTCACAGCTGAGCCACCGGCGCTGATCCATACGGACCCGAGCGATTCGGACCTCTACGGCTTGGACGCATGACGCAACTTCGCGCGGAGTATGACACTGCGAGTGACGAGCGCCGCGAAAACCGCAATGTTGGTCAGAATCGCGGCGTCAAGTGGGACGCGCCACGACCGGACTCCGGAGAAGTAGACGGTGAGAAATGTGAGAGTGAGGGCCGCGGACACGAACGAAACGATCCGAAGGCCTTTCCAGATCGGGTCGGACCAGAACGACAGAACACTCACGCGAACTCGGTTTCTTAGTGTTTCTCAGACGTCGAGGACCTTAACGTGGCACTTCCAAGGTCGCGTCAGGTGCCGCCGTCCTAAAAGCGGAATTTCGGACGTTTCGGCCAGGAGAGCACGAAGTGTGTCAGGTGCGCGACGTTGCGGCCGCGCCCATCTCCAACGTGAAGTCCACGCCGTCATCGTCGCACAAGGTAGTCGTTCGTCACCGCGTTGTGTTGCTTTTGACCTGCGCACACCCCATCACCTATGGTTCATTTGCAATATCCTAGTATTACGAGGGAAATAGTAGGATATTGGAATCGAGTGCCACCGTGGCGACTCGCAGTGATTGATCGACGAGGAGTCAGTTTCGTGTCCAGAGTTGCAGTGCACCAACGCGACGATCTTGGCTCCGAGGGGTTCGATGACACGCCGTCATTGATTGAACTGGTCACCCCTAGAGTTTTTCGCTCGCGTTCTCGCAGGCGCTCGCATTCGCTGGGCCTACGTGTACTTTCGCCGCTACTCCTTTTGCTCCTCTGGTGGGCACTCGCGAGAGCCAGTTGGTTGCCGGCCGGTTCGCTGCCGACGCCCTACACGGTTCTGAAGACGTTCGGCACACTGTTCTCGCATGATCTCTGGGGTCAGATTGGCGACTCGCTGTCGCTGGCCGGCTTCGGGCTGTCGATCGGCGTCATCTTAGGGTTTTCACTCGGTCTCATGTCAGGGCTTTCGAGGATCGGCGAGGAACTCTTTGACGCGCCGCTGCAGATGCTTCGCACGGTCCCGTTTCTCGCGCTCATTCCCCTGTTCGTGGTGTGGATGGGCATTGGGGAACTGCCAAAGGTCGCGCTGATCTCGTTGGCGACGACCTTCCCGATGTACATCAACACCGCAGCGGCGATGCGCAACGTCGATCGCAAGGTCGTCGAGGCGGCTCGTTCCTACGGCCTCCACGGCATTCGACTGATCCGCGAAGTGATCTTCCCGCTTTCGCTGCCGGGACTCCTCACCGGTCTGCGTTTTTCACTCAGTCTCTCCGTGCTCGCACTCGTCGGAGCCGAGACGATCGCGTCGAACGGCGGCATCGGCTATCTCATCAACCAGGCTGAGCAGTTTCAACAGACGAACATTGTGTTCTGCGGCGTCATTATCTACGCCGCGCTGGGTCTGAGCGCCGATCTCGTCGTGCGCGTGATTGAGAAGCTCGCGTTGCCGTGGCGAGCGGGAGTGTCGGTTCGATGAGTGCCGCACTAGAAACGCATGACGGGACGTTGGCCGTCGACACGCATCAGTTAGTTCGTCAGTTCGGAGAACACCCGGCGCTCAACGGCCTCGACTTGAGGATCCGCCGCGGGGAATTCGTCGCCTTGTTGGGAAAGAGCGGGAGCGGCAAGACCACTCTGCTGCGCTTGCTCGCCGGCCTCGATACACCGGACTCGGGCGAACTGCTCGTACCTCGATCACGCACCGTTGTCTTCCAAGAGCCTCGACTCGTCAACTCCAAGCGCGTCTGGCAGAACGTCGCGCTGGGCCTCGAGCGTTCGAGCGCCACCCGCGCGGCGGCGATTGGCGCTCTCGAAGAGGTTGGTCTGGCGTCGCACGCGAACGTGTGGCCCGCGACGCTCTCCGGGGGAGAGGCACAGAGAGTCGCGCTCGCGCGCGCACTGGTACGCGAACCGCAACTGCTGTTGCTCGATGAACCCTTCGCCGCACTCGACGCGTTGACACGTCTCAAGATGCAGCAACTGATAGCGGACCTCTGTGCGCGACACGGCCCGGCCGTCTTGCTCGTGACGCACGACGTGGAAGAGGCCCTGTTGTTGGCCGACCGCGTGGTGCTGTTGCGAGAGGGCCACCTCGGATTTGAAGTCGATGTACCAATGGCGCGACCCCGCGAGATCGGCGTCGAGTTCGCGTCGCTTCGTCGGCGACTTCTCAGTGAGTTGGGAGTCGACCAGTGACCACAGTGCCCGCACCCGGGGTGACCTCGTAGCAGCGAATGCACAACCCCGGTTCAGAGCCGTTGTTCGTATTTCCTAGTATTGCGATGGATAAAGTAAGGATTTAAGCAGGGACCAGACGATGTGCACATCGCCATCGCACCAGAGAGGAAAACCGTGAGACACAGTAGGACGAATCTAAGAATCAGCGGAGCGGCCTTTGTGCTGGCCGCCGTGGTCATTGTTGTAGGAATTGGCGGAGCGTCGGGTGCGACGACCAAGCACAAAACAACGCCGAAGAAGATCAACCTCAGTGGCGTGACGCTCAACGTCGGCGACCTGGCGGGGCAGACCCAGATTCTGCTCAACGACTCTGGTGCCCTGAAGGGCGCGCAGTACAAAGTCAACTTCGCGACGTTCCCCGCCGGTCCGCCGGCCGTCGCGGCCATCCAAGGCGGCTCGATCGACCTCACGGTGACCGCGGACACACCGGCGATCTTCGCCCAGGCCGGTGGCGTGGCTCTCAAGGTCGTCGCCGTCACCCAGCCGGTCGCTCCCGGCGCGTCGTTGGGCCTCGTTGTTCCCAAGGGCTCGACGATCACGACGCTCGGAGGATTGAAGGGCACGAAGATTGCGGCGGCCAGCGGCACGATTCTTCAGTACATCGCGATTCAGGCGCTCAATGGCTCCGACGGGGGCTGGAAGAACGCGACCATTGTCAACCTCAATCCGGCACTCGCGCTCGCGGCGCTGACTTCAAACTCGGTCCAGGCGGCCGTCTTGATTCAGCCCTACCTCGCCGAGGCCGTGGAGTCGGGCGCGCAGGTATTAGCCCTCGGCACGAGTTACACCAAGGGCTACTCGTACTTCCTCGCCGCCGACTCGGCACTCGCGAACACGAAGAAGAGCGCGGCGATCGCGGATTATCTGCACCGCTACGCCGAGGCCGAACACTGGGCCGCGACGCACACCGCCACGTGGGCGCAGGACTACGCCACCGCGAACAACATCACGTTGCCACTCGCGACCGCGGCCGTGAACGCGGCACTCGCATCGTTCGTGAAGATCGGTCCCAATCAGTACAACAGCATTACGAACGAAGCAGTCGCCTTCACACAGGCCGGCCTTCTCACGACGCCGGTGGACACGCAGACGCTCTACTCGACGCAGTTCAACGCACTCGTGGCGACGCTCCCCAAGGGCTGAGAAAGTAACGGAGGAGAGGGACATGACTACCGAAGAGGGTCCCACCCGTCACTACGACGGGTGGGGCGGTCGAGTCGGCAAGACCGTTGAGGAGTCGACGTCGTGGTGGCCGCCCACGCCGACGCCGTCGAGCGACGCACCAAACATCATCGTCGTGTTGCTCGACGACATGGGTTTCAGCGACATCGGTCCCTTTGGCGCGGAGGTTTCGACGCCCACGTTGGACCGTCTTGCCCGCGAGGGCCTTCGCTACACCAACTACCACACGACGCCCGTGTGCTCCCCGGCGCGCGCGGCGTTCCTGACCGGTCTCAACCCACACCGCGCGGGCTTCGCCTCGGTCGCCAACAGCGATCCTGGGTTCCCCGGGTACACGATGGAGATCGCCGAGGACGTACCAACGCTCGCCGTGACGCTACGCGACGCGGGCTACGCCACGTTCTGCGTCGGGAAGTGGCACCTGACGCGCGACGCGGTGATGAATGACGCCGGCGCGCGACGCAGTTGGCCCTGCCAGCAGGGATTCGACCGCTACTACGGCGTCCTCGAAGGGCTCACCAACCTTCATCATCCTCACCGGTTGATCAGTGACAACTCGCCCGTTGACGTGGACGAGTACCCGCCGGGTTACTACCTACCTGACGACATCACCGATCACGCGATTTCAATGATCAAAGGTCTGCGCGCGAGCGACGCCCACAAACCGTTTTTTTGCTACGTGGCGCACAACGCGGTTCATGGTCCGCTACAGGCCAAGCCAGAAGACATCGCGAAGTATGGCGGATGCTACGACGCCGGCTGGGACGACCTACGCGAGAAGCGTTTCGCGCGTCAGAAGGAAACCGGCCTCTTCAGCGCCGACACGCAGATGGCCGAGCGCAACGCGGAAGCGTTCCTCGATGTGGGAGCGTGGGACGATCTCGACGATGACACGAAGGCGGTGTTCGCGCGCTACATGGAGGTGTACGCCGCGTCCATTGAGAGCGTCGATGAGAATCTGGGGCGCCTTCTCGACGTTGTCGAGGACCTCGGTGAACTCGAGAACACGATTGTGATCTTCATGTCCGACAACGGCGGCACGGCCGAGGGCGGCGAACACGGCACTCGCAGTTATTTCAAACAGTTCATCCATGGTCTGCGCTTGCCGGCAGATTGGCACAGTGACGTTGCGAGGGACATCGATCTGATCGGCGGCCCTCGAGCGATGGTGCACTACCCGCGGGGTTGGGGCATGGCGTCAAACACGCCGTTTCGCCTCTACAAGGGATTCACGCACGCCGGTGGGGTGCGCGTTCCCTTTCTCTTCAGTTGGCCCAAGGGGATTGACGAGCAGTCCCGCGGTCAAGTGCGACGCGAATACCAGTACGTCACCGACCTTCTCCCGACGTTGCTCGAACTCACCGGCGTCGAGCGGCCGAAGCAGTTTCGCGGCGTCGAGGTCGTGGCGCTCGACGGCGCCAGTTTCGCCGCGTCGTTGAACGACAGCGACTATCTCAGTGCTCACCACGAGCAGTATTCGGAGTTCATGGGTAATCGAAGCTTCTACAAGGACGGGTGGAAGCTCGTCACGTTGCATCGGCCGAATACGCCCTACGACGACCAGGAGTGGGAGCTCTATGACATCCGTGAAGACCCCACCGAGCGCAACAACGTCGCGTCCGAACGACCAGAACTGGTTCGCGAGCTTTCAGCAGCGTGGGAGCGCAGTGCGTGGGACAACAAGGTCTTCCCGCTCAATGACTTCACTGGTTACATGGGAACCGTTCGTCGACCGTTTGAGGATCGACTGACGGAACCGGTACGGATTCTGGCCGGCACGCCGACACTGGAGCGCTACCGCTCATCGAAGCTCGTGACGTTGCGGTCCTTTCGTGCAACGGCGTCGCTGGTGCACGGAGCACTCGACGAGGGCGTGCTCTTCGCCCACGGAGACCAGGGCGGTGGCTACATGGTCTATCTGGAAGGTCGACGCCTGCGACTCGCGTACAACGAGTACGGCGACCTGCACGAAGCCGATGCCGGACTGCTCAGTGCAGGTCGACACGAGGTAACCCTCGACGTTCAGGGCGTTGCGGACTACCAATGGAACCTCGCGGTGCTCGTCGATGGCGAAGAGCGGGTGCGACTCGATGGCCTCTTGATGCTGCTCGGCATGGCGCCGTTCCAAGGCATTGACGTGGGTATCAATCGTCGTTCCCCGGTGTCGTGGCCGGTCTTCGAGCGCCATGGTTCGTTCCCCTACACCGGCGACCTCGACGCGGTCACCTACGTGCCCGGTGCCTACGCGCCGTACAGTCCCGAAGCCGTGCTCGCCGCGACGATTGAGGCAGCCCATGCGTACGAATGAGTCGTTAGAAGCGTTGCGTCGTCGAACGGTGAGCGTTACGTCGAGTGAACGAGGTCTCTTTGAGTTCACGAACGGCGCGGTTCGGGTACAGTCGTCGCGCGACGGCGACCAGGGTGTGCGAGCGGTGGACCTGCTCCTCGCATCACTCGCAATGTGCGTCGCGGGGACCGTACGCGCCTACGCCGAGCACCATGGGGTCGACGGCCTCACCAGTGTGACCGTCGACGTCACTGGGGAAGAGGTCGGTTCGCCCACACGATTGGCGACGGCGACCCTGTCGCTCCATCTCGACGGCGAATTAAATGACGACGATCGCGCTCGTCTCCTGCGCGCCGGTGCGCATTGCAAGATCCATACGACGCTCAGTCGTGGAGTCGACGTGCAGTTCCTCTAGGTCCACAAAGCCCCCCGGTCCGTTGGTCGGTCTCTCGTATCTATCCCCCGACGCGAGGGGCCGGCCAACAAAGTCTCGGCGCTATTTGGGCTGCATCCGGATACCGGCGTCAAGACGAATCGACTCGGCGTTCATGTAACTGTTGGCGAGGAGTTCAGCGGCGAGCGTGGCGAACTCCGAGGCGTACCCCAGACGCTTCGGGAAGAGCACGCCGGCGCCGAGGCGAGCCTTGAACTCATCGGACTGCGGACCGGTGCCGTAGATGGGCGTGTCGATGAGACCGGGCAGGATGCAGTTCGCTCGCACACCAATGACCGCCAAGTCACGGGCCAACGGCAGCGTGAGTCCGACGACGCCGCCCTTGGATGAGGAGTAGGCGACCTGTCCGATCTGGCCGTCCTCGGCCGCGACCGACGCGGTGTTCACAATCGCGCCACGCATGCTGTCGACGTCGGGCGTGTTCGCGCTCATGGCGGTCGCGGCGAGGCGGCAGACGTTGAACGTGCCGATCAAGTTGATCTCGATCACTTTGCGGTAGAGGTCGAGGTCGTGGGCCGACGAGTAGGCCCCGTCCTTGCCGACGGTGCGCGTCGCCCAACCGATACCGGCGCAGTTCACAGCGCTCCACAGTGGCGCCATGGCCTTGGCGGCTTCGATCGCTTCGATCACCTGCTCGGTGTTCGTCACGTCGCAGTGCACGTACGCACCACCGATCTCCTTGGCGAGCGCTGTGCCGCGCTCATCATTGAGATCGGCGAGGACGACTTTCACGCCGCGCGCACTAAGTTCGCGCGCCGTCGCCTCACCGAGTCCCGAGGCGCCGCCGGTGACGACGGCCGAAGTGTTGTTGAGTTCCATGAATGCTCCTGATGTCTGGCAGCGCTGGCGGCTGAATCGTCTATGAGTCAAGCAGAGATTGGGATAGTGCCGCCGTGGCCGAGTTTGACGACGACTCGACGGGAACCACGAGCGCTCGGCGTAGCGTTGAGGTATGCCGTCGGTCTATGAGTACTCCAAGGAGGAGCTTTCCGCGCTCTTGGTGGACGAACCGCGCTACCGCGTCGATCAGGTCTGGCACGGACTATGGAGCGAGGGCCAGGCACTGGACGGGATTACGACGATCCCCAAGGCCTTGCGCGCTCAGTTGTCCGTGCGATTCCCCCCGAGCCTCGAAGTCGCCAACGACGTCGCGAGCGACCTCGGGGCCACGCGCAAGTGGGTCTTTCGACTGTTTGACGGAGCGACGATCGAGACGGTCCTCATGGCCTACGAGGACCGCGTCACGGTGTGCGTCTCGTCCCAGGCCGGATGCGCCATGGGCTGCACGTTCTGCGCGACCGGACAGGCGGGCTTCACCCGACACCTCAGCGCCGGCGAAGTCCTGGAACAGGTGATGTTCGCGGCGCGCGCCGCCGCGCCGCGTCGGTTGTCGAACGTGGTCTTCATGGGCATGGGCGAGCCGTTGGCGAACTATCTCGTGACGATGGACGTCGTACAGCGACTGCACGAGTACCGCGGACTGTCGGCACGTCACATCACGGTGTCGACCGTCGGTGTGGCGCCCGCGATCGAACGCATGGCCAAGACCGGCCTCCCGCTCACCCTCGCCGTCAGCCTCCACTCGGCGAACAACGAGTCGCGCAGCCAACTGATCCCACTCAATCGCCGTTATCCACTCGAACGGCTGCACGAGGCCTGTCTGTTCTGGATGAATACCACCGGACGTCGACTCAGCTTCGAGTGGGCGCTCATCGACGGCGTCAACGATCGCGACAGCGATATCGAAGAACTCGCGCGCTACGCGTCGTCGCTTCGCGCCCACGTGAACTTGATTCCCCTCAACCCGACGCCCGGTTACTTGGTGCGAGGATCCTCCGGTCAACGGGTCCATGACTTTCGCGAGGGCCTCCTCGCTCGTGGCGTCAACGCCACGGTGCGCAACACGCGCGGTCGATCGATCGACGCCGCCTGCGGTCAGTTGGCCGCGGTCACCAACGCGCGCCACAAATCGATCCCGGTGCGATCGGCTTAGATCACCTCTCGGCGCCAGAACGTTGGGCGCCAGCGCATCAACACGATCACGCCGACGATGCAGGCGATGCCGCCGGACACGATGGAGAACTCCGTCGAGGTGTAGTTGGCGACGACGCCGGACTCGACGTCACCAAGGCGCGGACCTCCGGTGACGACGGCCATCTGGATCGACGAGATCCGACTCCGGAATTCGTCGGTGATCGCGTTCTGCAAGATCGTGTTACGCAGCACCGTCGAGATGACGTCCATGGCGCCGGCGACGGCGAGGCAGATGAGTCCCACGTACACGACGTGGACGAGTCCGAAGAGCGTCATCGACGCCCCCCAGGCGATCACGACCAACGCGACCAATCGACCTTGACGACGCACCCGCGCGATCCATCCGGTTACGATCGCCATCACGAGCGCCCCGGCGCCGGGCGCGGCGTAGAGCAGACCGACTGTCTGTGGTCCGCCGTGGTACAGCGTGAGCGCGACCGCGGGGAAGAGCGCGCGGGGCAGCCCGAAGACCATGGCGTTGAGGTCCACGAGGTAGACCGCCTGGACCACCGCGTGGGCGCGGACGTAGCGAAAGCCGTCGCCGATGGCTCGAAACATGGCGGTGCCGGCGTGCTCAGCCGCCGCGGGCAGCGCGGAGAGGGGGAACGTCAGGATCGTCAAAACGCCAAAGGTGATCGCGTCGATGGCGTAACAGGAGTACAGACCGACACTCGCGATCAAGACACCAGCGACGGCCGGACCGATCACGACGGCCGAGTTCATCGCGACTTGATTGAGCGAATACGCCGCGACGAGTTGCTCGGGCGCGACGAGCTTGGGGATCGCCGCGGTGCGCAGCGGACCGGAGAATCCGGCGAATCCGGCCGAGAGCGCGGCGAGCAACAACAGCACGACCAAGTGGTGGTCGTGGACCTGGGCGTTGATCGCGAGAGCGGCGCTCGTCAGTCCGAGGACGACCGCGCTGATGATCATCAGCACGCGTTTGTCGACGCGGTCGCCCATCGCGCCGCCCCAGAGCGCACCGGTGATGAGGAAGGGTAGTTGGATGAGGCTCGCGAGGCCGACCCAGAGACTCGAGTTCGTCTGGGCGTACACCTGATAGGGCACGGCGACGATCGTCAAGTTACTGCCGAGTAGCGAGATCATCTGGCCGGAGTAGAGAAATCGGAACTCGCGGTTCGTGCGCAGCGGACTTATGTCGACGAGTAGCCGGGGCACCCATTAATGCTAGGGGGATAGTGTAATTCCGGGGGTAGTGCCGTAAGGAGTGTCGATGATCGACGAAGAACTTGTTCAATTGCTGACGCCCGAGGGCGAGCGCGTTGAGAACTCCGAGTACGAGTCAACGCTGAACGGCGACGAGATCTTCAGCTTCTATCGCGACATGGTGATCATCCGTCGACTGTGCAACGAATCGACCTCACTACAACGTCAGGGACAGCTCGCGCTCTGGGCGCCGATTCAGGGCCAGGAGGCCGCGCAGATCGGCGCCGGACGGGCCCTCGCCCCCATGGACTTCACGTTCCCGACCTACCGCGAGCACGGTATCGCCTGGTGTCGCGGTGTGCCGCCGGAGAACATGCTTCGACTCTTTCGCGCCGTCAGCAACGGTGGCTGGGACCCCCAGAAGTACCGCCACTCGGTGCCCACGGTCGTGCTCGGCAGCCAGACCTTGCACGCCGTCGGCTACGCCATGGGTATCCAGCGTGACGGCGCCGAGGAGGCCGCGATGGCCTTCTTCGGCGATGGCGCCTCGAGCCAGGGCGACGTGCTCGAAGCCTTCGTCTGGGCCGCGTCGTTCAATGCTCCGGTCGTGTTCTTCTGTCAGAACAACCAGTGGGGCATCTCGACCCCGTCCACGGTCCAGTCCAAGATTCCGCTCTATCACCGCGCGCACGGTTTCGGATTTCCCGGGGTGCGCGTTGACGGGAACGACGTGCTCGCGGTCTACGAAGTCACGAAGCGGGCCCTCGACTCGGCGCGCGTCGGCGGCGGACCGACGTTGATCGAGGCCTACACCTACCGGATCGGCGCACACACCACTTCAGACGACCCGACCCGATACCGGATCGACGCCGAGGTCGAGGTGTGGAAGCACCGTGACCCCGTCGAGCGCGTAAAGGCGTTGTTGGTTCGCGAGTACAAGGTGAAGAACGCCGACTTTGATGACGTGGCCGCCGAGGCTGACACGATGGCCCTCAAGTTACGCGAGGACGTGCTCGCCATGAGCCGACCCGACCCCATCACGATGTTCGACAACGCGTACGCCTCGCCCCATCCCCTGATTGAAGAGGGCCGTCGCGAGATGATCGAGCTCGGAATCTCCGGCGGTGAGCTCTAATGGCGACCACGATGACCATGGCCAAGGCTCTCAACGAGGGCCTTCGTCGCGCGATGGAGAAGAACCCCAAGGTCCTCTTGATGGGCGAGGACATCGGTCGTCTCGGCGGCGTCTTTCGCATCACCGACGGCTTGCAGAAGGACTTCGGCGAAGACCGCGTCATCGACTCGCCGTTGGCGGAGTCGGCCATCGTCGGCACGGCGGTCGGACTCGCGATCCGCGGCTACCGCGCGGTCTGTGAGATTCAATTCGACGGCTTCGTCTACCCGGCGTTCGACCAGATCGTGTCCCAGGTCGCCAAACTGCACAAACGTTCCGACGGCGCGTACAACATGGCGATGGTCATTCGCATTCCCTTCCAGGGTGGTATCGGCGCCATCGAACACCACTCGGAGAGTCCCGAGCCCTACTTCGCACAAACCGCCGGATTACGCGTCGTGTCGTGTTCGACGCCGAATGACGCCTACTGGATGATCCAACAGTCGATCGAGTGCGACGACCCGATCATCTTCTGCGAACCCAAGAGTCGGTACTGGGAAAAAGGCGAGGTCGATCTCGAAACACCTCCGGCCGGACTCTTTGACGCGGTCGTGCGTCGCGAAGGAACCGATGTCACGCTCGTCGGCTACGGCGCGTCAATGAAGACCGCGCTTCGTGCGGCCGAGACGGCGGCGGTTGAAGGGACGTCGATCGAAGTGATCGACGCGCGATCCATCGCGCCGCTCGACATCGAAGTGATGGCGAAATCCCTTGAGAAGACCGGCCGCGTGGTCGTAGTCCAGGAGTCGCCGCACACCGCGTCGATCGGATCCGAGATCATCTCGGAGTTGACGCAGCGCTGCTTCTACTCGCTGAAGGCCCCCGGTCTTCGCGTGAGCGGCTATCACGTACCGTACCCACCGACGCGAATCGAAGAGGACTACCGACCAACGGTCGATCGCATCCTCGACGCCGTCGACCGAGTGATGGGATTTGAGAGTTGAGCGAAGAAATCTTCCTATTGCCCGATGTCGGCGAAGGTTTGACCGAGGCGGAGATCGTGACCTGGAAGGTCAAGGTCGGCGACGTCGTGACCCTCAACCAACCGTTGGTCGACATCGAGACCGCCAAAGCCACGGTGGAACTGCCGAGTCCGTACGCGGGAACAGTCACTGCTCTCCACGGCAACGTCGGCGACGTCTTGGAAGTCCACAAGCCGCTCATCACGTTCGACGTCGGTGGTAGCGCTGGCGCATCGCCGGCGGTGCCGGCCACACCAGCCGAGCCGAGCGAGCCAGCTCCGGCGAACGCTGCAACGGACAAGCAAGAGGGTTCCGTTGGCGAAGGACGCGAGGCCGTTCTTATCGGATACGGCGTGGCAAATGAAGACGCGATCGTCACGCGCAAGCACCGTCGTCAAAGTGGATCGCCCGCACCGCCCGCCGCTGCCGCACCGCCCGCCGCACCGGCCGTGCAAGCTTCTACGGTTTCGGCCGTGCCGTCGCTCGAACCACGATCCACGCCCCCCGTTCGTCTCTACGCCAAACAACACGGCGTCGACATCGCGTCGCTGAGTGGTACAGGACGCGACGGACTTATCACGCGCGTCGACGTCGAGCAGGCCCTCAGTGGCGCACCGGCGCCGAGTGCGCGCGTTAGCGCCCCGATCACCGGCCCGAACACGACGTCACGCTTCGTCGGTCGCGATCTCGAATCGTGGTCCGCGGGCCCCAAGGAGGAGCGCATTCCCGTCAAGGGTGTGCTGCGCTCGATGGCCGAAGCGATGGTGCAGAGCGCGTTCACGCAGCCCCGCGCCGCGGTATGGGTGCGCGTGGACGCCACGCGCACGATGGACCTCGTGGCCTCGTTGAAGCAACAGCCGAACCTGGCCGGCGTCCGTCTTTCGCCGCTGGCGATCATCGCGCTCGCGGTGTGCGACGCCGCCCGGCACTTCCCGGGCATCAACTCGAGCTTCGATGCCGCGGCCAACGAAGTGATCGTTCGACGAAGTGTCAATCTGGGAATCGCGGCCAACACACCACGAGGATTGATCGTGCCGAACATCAAGGGCGCTGATCAACTCGATCTGGTGGGCATGGCGTCGGCCCTGACGGTGCTCGTCGACAGGGCCCGCGAAGGAACGACAACGCCGAATGAGATGATCGGCACGACCCTGAGCATCACCAACGTCGGGCCCTTCGGCGTCGACGCCGCCATTCCGATCCTGCCGCCGGGCACCGGAGCGATTCTCGCCGTCGGTCAGATTGCCAAAGCGCCGTGGGTGGTTGACGACCAGGTGGTCGTGCGCCAAGTGGTCGAGTTGGCCATGGCCTTCGATCACCGCCAGGTCGACGGGGCGATGGCCTCAGCGGTACTCGCGCACATCGGTCGGTTCTTGCACGACCCCGCCGCGGCAATTATCGCCGGCTAAGCCTGCAGTTCGCGAAGTGCGTCGAGCGATTTGTCAGCGTGGGTGTTCATGCTCAACTCACTGTTGATGACCTCGGCGATGCGGCGGTCCTGACCGATGACGAACGTCGCGCGCTTCACCTTCAATAGATCGAGTGAGCGTTTCACGCCGTAGAGCCGGGCGACGTCGCCGTTCACGTCGGCGAGCAGCGGATAGTCCAGGTCGTTCGCGGTCGTGAACTCGGCCTGCTTCTCAACACTGTCCATGGAGATGCCCAGTCGCTGACCACCGAGTGTTGCGAACTCCGAGGCCAGATCGCGAAAGTGACAGGACTCCTTCGTGCAACCCTTGGTCATCGCGGCGGGGTAGAAGAAAAGCACCACGGGACCGTTCAGCAACATCGTCGAAAGCGTCCGCTCGTTGCCGTTCTGGTCGTCGAGTTTGAAGTCGGGGGCGAGGTCACCTTTTTGCATGAAGGCAAGGTTAGGGGTCGAGCCGGAATCCCACTCCACGAATAGTGATGAGGTGACGAGGGTTGGCGGGGTCGTTCTCGATCTTCTGGCGAAGGCGTTTGACGTGCGTGTCCAAGGTGCGCGTGTCCGAGAGTTCGAGTCCCCACCACAGCGTGTCGAGGCAGACCTCGCGCGTCACGACCTGTCCCAGCCGTGACGCGAACAGCGCCAGGAGGTCGAACTCCTTGCGACTGAGTTCAATCTCTTCGCCGCGACGGATCACGGTTCGTCGCACGAAGTCAATGCGCAGGTCGCCGAAGGTAACGACCTCCTCGTCGGTGTTGGCAAGTGGCCGTCGCAACACCGCGCGAATGCGCGCGATCAGTTCGCGGAGGCGAAAGGGCTTCGTGACGTAGTCGGCGGCGCCGATCTCGAGTCCCAGCACGACATCGACTTCACTGGAGCGCGCCGTCACCATGATGACCGGCGTGCGCGTCGAATCGTAGAGCTCGCGGCAGTAGTCGATGCCCGAACCATCGGGCAGCATGATGTCCAAGAGGACGAGGTCGGGCTTGGCCGACACCATGAGCTGACGCGCCTGGGCGATGTTGGTGGCCCCGACGACCACGAAGCCCTCGACCGTCAGGCCGATGTTCAGGGCGTCCTGGTAACTCTCCTCGTCCTCGACGACGAGGATCACACTCCGGTTCTCGACGTCAGCCACGGTCACGTCGAACTCCGGATAGTTCGCGGCGAATGGCGGCACGGCTCGATATCAAAGGGGGATTTGGAGATCGCCGACGTGCCACGGATTCAACGTAAGTAGGTTGGGTTACCGCAAGGTGAAGCGCGCGCTATCACGAGGTGTTAATCGGATGAAACCTTCTCGACGCCACGCCTTTGGCGGCGTTCGAGGGTCGAGTCTCGGTGATTTACTCTAGAAACCGACAACGGACGGAGAAGAAATGCACGAGATCACAGTGAAAATCGGTCGTGACGACCACGTTTGGTCCTTCGACGCGCAGCGCCAACCGGTCGTCACGGTTGACCCCGGCACGATCATCGAAATCGAGACGTGGGACTGTTTCACCGGACAGGTGCAGAGCGAAGAGGACACGCTCGAGAAGCTCGACCTCGCCCGCGTCAACAGCGCGACCGGACCGATCGGCGTGCGAGGAGCCGAACCGGGCGACACGTTGTCGGTGACGTTGCTTGACATCCGCCCGAATAAACAGGGCGCGGCGATGTGCATCCCGGAGTGGGGCCAGTTAATCGACACGGTGCACTCACCGACGACGCGGATCTTCCGCGTCGTCGACGGCACCGTCACGATGAACGACCGGGTGTCGTTTCCCGCTCGCCCGATGTTCGGGGTCATCGGGGTTTCACCGGCGTCGGGCGACGTCTCGACGTTCTTCGCCGATCGTCACGGTGGCAACATGGATGATCACGTGAACGGCATTGGCGCGACCATTCACCTGCCGGTCTTTCAGAGTGGTGGTCAGCTCGCGATTGGTGACATGCACGCGTCAATGGGGGACGGCGAGATCTCGGGGACCGGCATTGAAATCGGCGGCGTCGGCGTCATCAAGGTCGAAGTGATCAAGGCGAAGAGCGGGGGATGGCCGATTACCGAGACCGCCGACGCGTTCTACACCCACGGCACCTCGATCGGTGATCTGGATGAAGCGTTGCAGCACGCGTGTGAAGAGGCGTCGAAACTATTGGTCGATGAGTGGGGCTTCTCTCGTGAAGACGCCTTCATGTTCCTTTCGGTCGCGGGAGACCTCGGTATCGCGCAGTACTGTCACCCGTCGCCCGGCAGCGTGATCGCTCGAATGCGAGTGCCGAAGTTGGCGTCCAATCCGCACCCGTTTCGCGCGTGATCAACCCGTGGTGACGGTGAATCCTTCGTAGTTGGTGAGTGTCTTCAGGTAGCTTCCCGTGGCGGTACACGGTCCCGTGGCGTGACAGATCAGTCCGTAGACGCCGCCGTCGACGCCGACGGTGTTGTTGCCGGTCGGCAGCGTGATCTTCAGACCGGCTTCCCACTGACCACCAACTTCATTGATAACCAGCGCCTGATACTCGCTGGAAGCGTCCAAGTAGGCGGCACCCGCACTGCAGTTGCCGGCCGAGCGGCACGACACCGCGACGACGCCGCCATTTCGCCCGGCCATCTGCGCTCCCGCGGGTAACGCCATTTCCGTCGCGCTCTGCCACGTGCCCTTCACCTCATTGATGAAGAAGCCTTCATAGGTGCTCGTGCCGACGAGGTACTGACCCCCGGCACTGCAGTTGCCAATCGACGAGCACGCCAGCCCGCCGTAGCCGTAGAAGAACGTGTGCGGATTGGCCGCGGCCCCGCTCGGCATCGTCATGGCGAGCCCCCGCGCCCACGTCGCGTGGGTTTCGGTCACGGTCATTCCTTCGACGCCACCGGTGACGTCGGTGTACGTGCCGACGGCGGTGCAGTTGTTCGTGGAGACGCACGTCACCTCGCTCAGTAGTGCACTCGGGTAGGCGCTGGCGTTGCCGGGAAGAACGGCGGCGGTCGCGCTCTTCCACGCACCGTTCACTTCAGTGATGATGAGTCCTTCGGTGGCATTGTCTTGGCTGATGTACGAGCCCACGGCGACGCAGTTGCCGGCGTGGGTGCAGGCCACTTGATTGATGTCAACGTAGGGGTCCACGTTGGTGTCGGGTGGCAGGGCCGTTTCTTGGGCCCGTCCCCAGACTCCCCGTACTTCGTTCACTTCGAGTCCTTGGGCGTAGCCCGTGGGCGTGGTGTCGTCGAGATAACTGCCGATAGCGCTGCAGTTGCCGGGCGACCAACAGTCGACGGAGTGAACTTCGCTGTTCTGGACACTCGCACCCGCGTTCGACGGCAAGTTCACTTCTTGCGCCCCCTTCCACACGCCGTTGACCTCGTCGGCGACGAAACTTTGGCCGTTACTGTGCGTGTCTTCGAAACTGCCGACCGCGGCACAATTGCCGGTCGTCGCACAAGAAAGTGCGTTGATCGTGAGCGAGGGATCGGCATCGGCGCGCGACGGGGGCACCAGTCTGGTCGGCGTTTTCCAGACGCCCTTCACTTCACTCAACAACAGGCCCTGGACGCTTCCAGAGCTCTCGCTGTACGCGCCCCCCGCACTGCAGTTGCCGGCCGAAGGACACGAGAGGGCGGGCAAGAATCCGTTGGGCAGCCCGGTGGCTCCCGAGGGCAGGCTGACCACCTTCGCACTTTGCCACCGGGGAGCGGTACTCATCGCCGCGGCCGGGAGTGCAAGGAGCGACAGGCTGCACGCAATCATTAGGAGTACGGTACGTCTGAACTTCACGGGCGGGACTCCACTGTCTAGGTCTTGGGCGAGGCTCACGATTCGGCTGTCACCCGAACACCGCAGGAGTCGACCACGAGTTGAGTTCAGTATAAATAGGCGGTGGCGTGAGAGGTCAGCAGAACCGAGCGTACGTCTTCGCCTTATTCAATTCTTAGAGGATGACTCGTTGTCTCTCGCGGGCATTCCAATTACTAACGTCATTCATAACTAAGAGCCCAGACCCGGAGTTCTCATGGAAAAGCGTGTATTGGGATCGAGCGGATTGGAAGTTTCTGCAATCGGACTCGGCTGCATGGGCATGAGTCATCATCGTGGCAACGTCTCCAGTACGACCGAGTTGATTGCGCTTATTCGTTCGGCGCTCGATCTTGGAGTGACATTCTTCGATACGGCTCAGGTCTATGGACCCTTCACCAACGAGCAATTGGTTGGCGACGCGCTCGCGCCGCTGATCGACCAGGTGATCATTGCCACGAAGTTCGGACTCACTGATGAACACGGAAATGCGACGTGGTCGAGTCGGCCAGAACTCATTCGTTCGACCGTCGAGGGATCGCTCACGCGACTGGGTGTCGAGACGATTGACCTGCTCTTCCAGCATCGTGTCGATCCGAACACGCCCATCGAGGAAGTGGCCGGGACCGTGAAGGAGCTGATCGCCGAGGGAAAGGTTCGACACTTTGGGCTGAGTGAAGCCAGTGCCCAAACGATTCGTCGCGCCAATTTGGTACAACCGGTGACGGCGGTCCAAAGTGAGTATTCACTCTGGTACCGAACACCGGAGACCGAAGTCCTGCCCACCTGCGAGGAGCTCGGAATCGGCTTCGTGCCGTACAGCCCCTTGGGCCGAGGCTTCCTGACCGGCACCATCGACGAGACGACCAACTTTGAAGATGCTGACAGTCGCAAGGGATCTCCGCAGTTCACCATTGAAGCTCGCACGGCGAATCAGTCAATAATCGAGTTGTTGACGTCGGTGGCGGATCTAAAGGGCGCCACGCCGGCCCAGATCGCACTTGCGTGGCTACTGGCTCAGCGCACATGGATCTCACCGATCCCGGGAACAACCAAGTTGCACCGTCTCGAGGAGAACGTAGCCGCGGTCAACATAGACCTTTCCGAGGATGAACGAGCCGCACTACGTCGCGCAGCATCCGAGATCAAGATTGTTGGTGGAAGGTATCCGGAGTCACTGGAACGGATGACCGGTCTTTAGTCATCTCTTTCGGCGGTCTTCTGCTTTGTCCAGAGTCTTTCGACACTGTTATAGGCGACCATGCACCAGACGTTCACCGAGACTTCACCTTCGGGTAACCCTGGCTTGGTGGCGCGTTCAATCTGGTTTGGCAGGATGGGGGCGAAGCTAACGTCGTTGATGAGGATACGAATGACAGATGTGAAGGCGACGGGATGGTCCAAGGGGCCATCGCGCTTCGATATCGATGGCAAGGTTGGTTCCCCTATCCTTCCCGCATCGACGACCGCTGCCCTCACGGTGAGTCAGATACTCGACGAAGCTCCGACCAGCCGATTCCATCGTCGCGCGGTCCTGATCTCGGGTATGGGATTTTTCACCGACGCCTACGACCTGTTCGTGATCGGAACCGTCGCCGCCCTGGTCAAGGTCCAGTGGAATCTCTCGACGACGCAGACTAGTTGGGTCACCGGCGCCGCGATCCTCGGGGCTTTCGTCGGAGCCTTCGTGTTCGGGAGGCTCGCGGATATCTTCGGTCGCAAGGTGGTCTATACCGCAGTGGCCGCGATCATGATCTTCGGCGCCGTGGCCTCGGCGCTCGCACCCAGTTTCCTCTTTCTCGTCATCGCGCGACTGATCCTGGGTCTGGGAATCGGTGGCGATTACCCCGTATCGGCCGTTCTGATGAGCGAGTACTCCAACCGCGCCGATCGCGGCCGACTCGTCGGACTCGTCTTCTCAATGCAGGCCGTCGGTCTGGTTGTGGGCCCGCTCGTCGGGATCGTGCTGATCTCTTCGGGAGTGAGTGACCCCTTGGCGTGGAGGATCCTGCTCGGTCTGGGGGCGCTGCCGGCCGCGGCGGTCATCTACTTCAGGGCGAAGATGCCAGAGTCGCCCCGGTTCACGGCACTCGTCCAGGGCCGCGCCGATCAGGCGGCGAAGGAACTTCACCAATTCGCCGATGGAGCGCTCGACGCGTCCACTGTCTCCGACGACGGCAAACATCTGATGGGAATTCGCCAGTTCCTCGCCAATCCGCGATTGCTCCTGATGCTCGTGGGCACCGCCGGCTGCTGGTTCCTCTTCGATTACGCGTACTACGGGAACACGCTGTCGCTACCGAGTATCCTGAGCGAAGTCTCGCCGAATGCGAGCATCGAGTTGAAACTCTTTCTGACGCTCGCGCTGTTCGTTATCTTCGCGTTGCCGGGCTACGTGTTAGCGGTGTGGAAGATGGACAAGATCGGTCACCGTCGACTGCAGTTCATTGGCTTTGGCGTCATGGCGGGTTGCTTCGTTCTTCTCGGCGCCGTGCCCGCACTGACCACGACGGTCGCACCCTTTATCGCGATCTTCGGCGTCAGCTACTTGTTCACGGAGTTTGGACCGAACATGACGACGTTCGTACTTCCCTCGGAGGTCTTCCCGGTCAACATGCGCACGACGGGACACGGCGTGGCCGCCGGAGTCGGGAAACTCGGTGCGTTCGTCGGTGTGTTCTTGGTGCCCCAACTCGCCGACCATATTGGACTCCGAGGACTGCTCTACGTCGCCGGAGGTGCCGCAGTACTGGGCTTTTTGCTCACCAACGTCCTCCCCGAGACCGCCGGGCGATCACTCGAAGAGATTTCTGGTGAGGGCGATCACCTACCCACGCAGGAAGCCGCTCCGGCGCAAGTGCCGTAGCGCTTCGGCGCTTACGGAATGATCGTGGGGACCGTTGCGCAGGATTCAATGACGCCGGGTACGAACTTCTCGCACTCCACAGCGGTCCCCAGGTCCTTGCCTTCAGAGGTGAACTCGAAGAGAGAAAACGGCGTGCCTGGCGTCGAATAAATAGGCGAGCTGGGGGACCAAGAACACACCGAACTTCCCGACGGCGTTACCACGCCGTCGCTAGAAAGGCCGATTGGCCTCCCAGCCTTCTTCGATACCTTTGCATTTGATGCAGAGGGTTCGGAAGTATCCCTGGCCTGCCGCCGCGGTCCCTTTTTTCTTGATCTCTTGGCCGATGGGACATCCGGACTGGTTGTGAAAGACGAGTTCGTCCACGTCCTCAATGCCCGTGGTGTGAAACTCTGCCACCTTGGTCATCGACACCCCCTATGTTGCTAACGCTTCCGGCACCAGTCGGAGCGTATCGGACTGTCAAAGCGGCCACGTATTTCGATGATCCTGGTGCTAGAACACTGCGAACTGAACTGTATTCACAACGTTATGCACAGAAAACCCGCCCAATTGTCGGAAATCTTCAAAGTTTTCCCATGTCCTGTGAATTATTCACATATCATTGCCCGATGAATTCCAGAGACCGTCGATTGACGATTGCTGAACGACTCAAGGTCAACCGGGAGGCGTCGATCGCCGAATTGGCCTTCGCGTTCGGCACCTCGGAGATGACCATCCGTCGTGACCTCGAACTGCTCGAAGTCGAAGGACTCGCTCGGCGCATCCGCGGTGGCGCGATCTCGACCCAGGGTCGTTCGTACGAGCCGCCGATTCTGCAACGAGGGGCGTTCCGCTCGGACGCGAAAAAGCGGATCGGCGCTATCGCGGCCGGTCTGTTGCATCCGGATGAGACCGTGATTCTTGACGTGGGAACGACGACCTTGGAGATGGCGAAGGCGATCTCGCCGGATCTGTCCTTGAGCGTCATCACGAGTTCGCTGCTCATCGCGTCCGAGCTGGATCGCAAGCCCAAGGTTCGCACGATCGTGACCGGCGGAGTCCTTCGAAGTGGCGAGATGAGCCTGGTTGGTTCGAGAGCCGAGGCTTCGTATCGCGATTTGAACTGCGACACCTTATTCCTCGGGGTCGCCGGGGTCGATATCGACAAGGGTCTGAGCGAATACAACATGGATGACGCCATGGTCAAGCAGTCCGCTCTCTCGGCCGCGCGACGCGTCGTGGTGCTGGCCGACGCTTCCAAGATTGGCCACGTGGCTTTCGTCAGCGTGGCGGCGCTCAATGTTGTAGACCTTCTAGTGACTGACGCCTCGCCGGACGGGGACATTATTCGCGACATCAAAGACCATGGGGTGGAGGTCTTGCACGTCGAGCCGTATAAGAAAGAGAGTCCTTCGTGAGTCGATTCAGTACAATCTTCCCGACCGTGTCCAAGCCACTGATCGCGATGGCGCACGTGCCACCGCTCCCGGGGACCCCGCTGTTTGACCAAGAAAAGGGAGTCCAGGGTCTGATCGACCAAGTTCGTCGCGACGTGGAAATCCTCTTGGACGGGGGATTCGACGCGCTGTTGTTCTGTAACGAGGGCGACCGGCCCTATCAGCTGCGGGCGGGACTCGAAGCCTCGGCGGTGATGACGCGCGTCGTCACCGAGTGCAAACCGAGTGACCGGCCCTTCGGCGTTGACTTCCTATGGGATGCGCAGTGCGCGTTGGCAATCGCCGTGGGTAGCGGTGCGTCCTTCATGCGCGAGGTGGTTACCGGTTCGTGGGAGTCGGACATGGGAGCCTGGAACCCCGACGCCGCAACGTTGCTTCGCAACCGAAGGAACTTCGGTCGCGATGACCTGGCGATCTTCGCCAACGTCACGCCGGAGTTCGCTTCGAGCACCGGCAGTCGCACACCATCCGAGTTAGCGCGGTCGACGGTCGTCTCCAGCCTGGCCGACGTCATCTTGGTGTCCGGTCCGATGGCGGGTAGCGAACCGGACGTGAAGACGGTCGCTGAGGTACGCGAGGCGCTCGATAAGACGGTGCCGGTCCTGCTCAACACTGGCGCGCGCGCCGAAACGATCAAGGAGTTCTTCCGCTTCGCCGACGGCTGCATCGTCGGCAGCTCCTTGAAGCGCGACGGCTATACGTGGAATGAAGTCGACCCGGAACGGGTGAAGCGCTTCGTCGATGCGGCGCGGAGTGCCTGAAGGGCGCCGTCTCCTGCTCGGGATCGATCTCGGATCCTCCGGAGTGAAGGCCGTGTTGCTCGACGCCGAACTCGGCATCGTCGCGGCGCAGTCCCACGAGGTCGCGCTCTTCAGCGATCACCAGGGATGGGCCGAGGCCGACCACCACGAATGGTGGAGCGCCGTGTGTGCCCTGGTGCCACGGCTCCTAGAGATCGCCGGGGCGTCAAGCGCTGACGTTACGGCCGTCGCCGTGACGGGCATGGTCCCGGCGATCCTCGCTGTCGACATCGACGGTGAGCCGCTTCGCCGAGCGATTCTGCAAAATGACGCGCGCGCCACAGTTGAGATCGACGAGGTCAGGACCACACTCGGAGACTTTGACCTCCTCGCGCGAACCGGTTCGGTCCTGACCCAGCAGTCCGTTGCCCCCACGGCGCTCTGGCTCGCGCGACACGAACCCGAGGTGTGGGGAAAGGTTGCCTCTCTGCAGGGTTCCTACGACTGGATGGCTCGCGCCCTCGGCGCGGTGCCGCACGTCGAGTACAACTGGGCGATCGAGAGTGGACTCTACGATTTCGACGGCGTGCCGCTCGACGCGGTTCAATCGGCGACGCCGGTGACCTGGCCGAAGATGCTCGACGTCGCGCGGCCCGGCGAGGTCGTCGGCGAGCTCAGCGTGTCGGCCTCCGCGGCGACGGGCCTGCGGGCCGGGACGACGATCGTCGTCGGTGGCGCCGATCACGTACTTTCAGCGTACGGTGCCGGACTCGTCAATCAGGGTGACTGTCTCATCAAACTCGGTGGCTCTGGTGACATCCTGGCCGTGAGCGACAAGAAGTTCCTCGACTCGCGCCTGTATCTCGACTGCTATCCGATTCCTGGCAAGTGGCTGCCCAACGGATGCATGGCCACCAGCGGCTCGATGTTGCGATGGGAGCAAGGTCTCTTCGACGGGGTGTCGCTGGCCGAATTGGACGCCGACGCGGCCGCCAGCGAACCGGGGGCGCTCGTGACGTTGCCCTATTTCTTAGGCGAAAAGACACCCTTGCACGACCCCGATCTACGCGGGGCGATGATCGGACTGCACCTCGGCACGACTCGTGGCGACCTGCACCGGTCGTTCCTCGAGGCGATCGCCTACGGATTCCGCTCGCACTTCGACGTCTTTGCCGAAGACGGACTCGTCTTGAATCGTCCACGGGTGACCAACGGGGGATCGAAGTCACGGCTGTGGCGAGAGATATTGGCCGACGTCCTCAATCGCGACCTGGTCTCCATCGTTGATCACCCCGGCGCGTCCTACGGCGCGGCGGTGATCGCCGGCGTCGGCGCGGGCGTCATAACCGATTGGTCCTACGTGGTCGGTGCGCTGGCAGAAGGCGAGATCATCTCGCCCACGTCCGCGAACGTTTCAATCTACGACGAGCGCTACCAACAGTTTCGTCAGCTCAACGAGGCGACAACGTCGCTCTCTCACTCACTGGCAAGGAGCTCACAATGACACTTCCAATCGCTGGCGTTACCGGGGCGGGATCAGGTATCGGAGCGGCGATCGCCGAGACACTCGGCGCACGCGGTTTTCACGTGGTGGTGACCGATGTCGATCTCGACAGTGCCGAACGAACGGCGTCGCGCCTCGAGAGCGCGCAGGCCCTTCGACTCGACGTGACCGATCCCGACGCCTGTGACGCCGTGGTCAACGCCGTCGTCGCCGAGCACGGCCGACTTGACGTCTGGGTTTCCAACGCCGGCATTTCCAAAATGCAACGATTCATTGACGTTTCGCCGGCCGACCTCATACGCAATTTCGAGGTCAACACCTACGGCATTTTTTACTGCGGCCAATCGGCGGCGAGGGCCATGATCGCCCTCACGAAACCGGGACGGATCATCAATACCGCGTCGATGGCGGCCAAGCAGGGACGGGTCCCCTTCCTCGCCGACTACGTCGCGAGCAAGTTTGCCGTGCTCGGTCTCACCCAAGCCATGGCCTTCGAGCTCGCCCCGCACGGCATCAGGGTGAACTGCGTCTGTCCGGGATTCGTCGCGACGCCCATGCAAACACGCGAACTCTCGTGGGAGGCCGAACTACGCGGCATTGACTCCGACGCGGTGCGTCAGATGTGGATCGACGACACGCCGCTGGCCCGGCTCGAGACACCCAACGACGTGGCCAAAGTCGTCGCCTTTCTCGCGAGCGACGACGCCGAGTTCATCACGGGCGAGGCGATTTCGGTCAACGGCGGAGCGTTTATGGATTGAGGTTCGAGAGAACCTTCCAGTTTGTTCACATTGTTAACCGGGCGTTCACAAGCGCGCTCGGATCTCGGACCAGGCCTCGCTCAATACCGGTAGGTTGGGTTCGGAAGTCAGACAGGCTGCCAGTTCATCAAAGGCGCCGATTTCGGGTTCGACGGTCGTTCGGATCGCCGAATTGATTCGTCGCCTTCGGCGATTGATCGCTGCTCGCAGTTCGTAACTCGGCGACGGCGTGAGGCGAACGATCGCCGGTGAATTGATGACGGGCAACCACTGCGTAGATGAGAGGAGACCAATGACACGAGTCCGAATTTTTCAATGTAGTTCGGATGACCGACAGGACGTTGACACTCATTCGAGCAAGGGGATTGCCCGTGTTTGAAGAGCAGCCAGTGACCGATCATCGAACGCGTACCTACGCGATGGTCTCGACGTATCCGCCAACCCAATGCGGTATTGCGACGTTCGCCGCAGCGCTCGCGGGCGGGCTGTACGAATACGGCGACGACGTTGGAATAGTGCGAGTCGGCGCCGACGGTGAGCCGCCGGCCAAGATCGTGATCGCCGAGTTGAACAACCAAGACGGGCTTGAGATGATCGAGGCCATGGACGCCCTCAATCGAGCCGACGTCGTCATCGTCCAACACGAGTACGGGATCTACGACGGATCCGACGGCGATTCGATCGTCGCGGTCCTGGAAGGAATTGAGAGGCCGACGATCGTCGTCGCGCACACGGTGCTTGAACACCCGACTCCCCACCAACGCTTCGTGCTCGAAGCCGTCGTTCGCGCGGCCGATGCAGTCGTGGTGATGACCGAAGCCGGCCGTGTACGACTCTGCTCAAATTTCGACGTCGACGCGCGAAAGATCTCGGTCATCCCTCACGGCGCCGCCGTGTCGAGCGCGGTACGTCTTGAGGACTCCAAAGAGCGCCCGAGGCTGCTCACGTGGGGACTGCTCGGACCGGGCAAGGGTATTGAGTGGGCGATCGACGCGCTCGCCCTGGTCGACGACCTCCGGCCGAAGCCGGTGTACGTGGTTGCGGGCAATACCCATCCCAAGGTTCACGAGTACGAGGGTGATGTCTACCGCGACATGCTGATACAGCGCGCGAAAGATCGTCACGTCGACGTGGTCTTCGACCCCGAGTATCGATCGCTCCCGGCGCTCGCGCAGTTGATCAGCGAGTCCACGATGGTGATCCTGCCCTACGACTCGCCGGACCAGGTGACCTCCGGTGTGTTGGTCGACGCGATCGCCGCCGGTCGTCCGGTCATCGCGACGGCGTTCCCGCACGCGGTTGAACTGCTCTCGAGTGGCGCCGGCATCGTGGTGCCGCGTCGCGACCCCGAGGCGATAGCCGAGGCGATTCGAACTGCTCTGACGACGCCGGGTATGGTCAACGCGATGGCGAGTGAAGCCCGACGGCTGGCGCCGGAATTGGCGTGGCCGCACATCGCCTCTCGGTACGCGGCCCTGGGTGAAGAGTTGCTCGACAATCGAGCACCACTGTCGGCGAACCGATGATCGACAGTCCGCGCTTCGACCACTTGGTCCGGTTGACCGATCGCTTCGGCACGTTCGAGCACGCCGAGCACGCCACGCCTCGCCGTGAACACGGCTACTGCGTTGACGACGTCGCGCGCGTCCTCGTCGTCAGCGCTCGCGAACCGCAACCGAACGCGTCGGTGCGGTCCTTGGCCCAGGGATCGTTGGCGTTTGTCGGTGACGCGATGGGACCACACGGCGACTGTCGAAATCGTCGGTCGGCCGACGGTACGTGGACGAGCGAAAGCTCAACCGAGGACTGTTGGGGACGAAGTCTCTGGGGACTCGGCACCGCGGCGGCCAGCGCGCAGTTCTCGATCGCCGGTCCCGGGCTCTCACTCTTTGAACGCGGCGCCGAACAGCGCTCTCAGTACCCGCGCGCCATGGCCTTCGCCGCGCTCGGTGCCGCGGCCGTGCTCGGGGTCGATTCGACGAACAGGGCCGCTCGTTCGCTTCTGAGCGATATCGCTGACGTGACGTTAAAGGCGCGATCGGACCGAGCGTGGCCGTGGCCCGAGCCCCGGCTCTACTACGCCAACGCACTGTTGCCCGACGCGATGATCGCCGTCGGTGTCGCCCTCGAGCGACCGGAGCTGGTTGTGAGAGGACTCGACCTGCTCGGGTGGCTGCTGGCGCGAGAGACGCGAGACGGACACCTCTCAGTGACGCCGGCCGACGGCTCGGGACCCGGTGACGTCGGGCCCAGCTTTGATCAACAGCCCATTGAAGTCTCGACGATGGCCGACGCCTGCGCCCGAGCGCTCAGCGTCGACGATTCACCGAAGTGGCTCGAGGCAATCGGCATGGCGAACGCTTGGTTTGACGGGGACAATGACGCCAAAGTCATGATGTGGGATCCTGAGACCGGCGGGGGCTACGACGGACTGCACGCCGACGTGGCCAATAAAAACGAGGGGGCGGAATCAACTTTGGCGCTGGTATCAACCCGTCAGCAGGCTTTCGCGCACCAAACTATCTCTACATGAAAGAAAACCCCCTCGTGTCACGCTCCGATGTCCACATCGTCCCCGACTCGTCACGAGTGGTGGCGCTGCTCTTCGTCGCCGGTCAAGAACTTGGTGGCGCCGAGTCGCGCGCGTCGAGTGTCGTCAAGCGAATCGTGGCGTTGCCCGAGGCCGACGTGCGTCGGCGTCTCAAAGAGATCATCCAACGATTCGGCCGACGACACCGCGACATCGTCGCCATCTTCAGTCAACACGCCGAGCGCGTGAGCAATCGCTTAGACCCGAAAGAAGACCTGAGTGAGGAGCGCTGGCTCCTGTTGGGCGCCTCGTTCACTCACGAGTACTCGCTCGAGGCGGCCGCGGTCTGCAATCCGAGCATCGTCCTCCACCCCGATCAGTCGGACGTACCGGAAGGCGCCGTGCGATTCGTGATGAGTTTTCGGGGCGTCGGCGAGGGACATCGTTCGAGCATCAGTTTTCGCACCGGTCTGGTCAGCGCCGACGGGCAGATCTTTCTCGACCCGCGCGAACCCTTTCCGATGGTCGGCACGGCGCGTGACGCCCTGTTCCATCGCGACGTCTTTCACGCGCGATTAAAGGCAATGGGTCAAGACGGTGAGAGCGCGGCCTACGTCCTCGATGAATTGCCGATCGTGTTCTCTATTGATGAACTCGAAGCGCGTTTGGAGATTCTGATTTCGGAGTTCGACACTCGCCAAGACGCGCACACCATCGCGCGTCATCACCGATCGATTGCGGCTTGCAGTTACGGCGTGCGCTTCGACGACACCATCGATTTCTCGGAGCGTGTGCTGTGGCCGGTCATGTCGGCCGAGGCGCACGGGATGGAAGACGCCCGATTCGTACTCTTCACTGAGAGCGACGGAACGACCACGTACCTCGCCACCTACACGGCGTTCGACGGCGTGCATATCTCCCAGCAGCTCTTACGAACCGATGACTTCCTCTCCTTCGACGCTTCACCCGTCGTCGGCGCGGCGGCGCCGAATAAGGGACTCGCGCTCTTCCCGCGTCGGATCAACGGGCAATACGTCGCACTCACTCGCTACGACAGTGAGACGAACGCGGTCTGTTTCTCAGACACGCTCGGGCACTGGGGGCACGCCGTGACCTTCCAGATACCGGAGTGGGATTGGGAAGTCATCCAGCTCGGCAACTGCGGTTCACCTATCGAAACTGAGGCCGGATGGCTGGTTCTCACGCACGCCGTCGGGCCGATGCGCACCTACAGCATCAGTGCGGTTCTCTTGGACCTCGACGATCCGACCAAGATGATCGCCGCGCTGAAAGAGCCGCTCCTCACCGCGTCCGCCGAAGAGCAAGACGGCTACGTGCCCAACGTGGTCTACACCTGTGGGGCGTTGGCGCACGGTGACATCCTCGTCATTCCCTACGGCGTCGCCGATCACCGGATCAACTTCGCGACCGCCAGCATCACTGCGGTGTTGAAGGCCATGAAGACGAGCGAGCATCCGACGATCGTGGCCAAGGTTCTCCACCGCCGTATCGAGGATTTAGCCCTCGAGCACTGAGGCCCCGAGTCCCTCGCACTTCGGTTTGGGTCCCGCGTTGACGTTGCCGTAGCGATGGTGGGTGATGGAGACGCTCTGTTCCAATAACCAGCGCGCCATTTCAATGTCGCCGCGCTGTACGAGCACGCGACGGTCGACGCTTATTCCGTGCTGCAGTAACTCCACACTCGGCGCAACCTCATTCGACAGCCACCGCACTCGATCGAGTCCCTCGGCCCGTACGACCAGTGCCGACGTCGATTCGATCACCGCTTCCGGGGCAGTGGCGACCGGTTCGAGTGCGCTGTAGGTGACGTTCAGGTCGGACTCGCCCACAATCGTGTCAATGAGCGATCGCTGTGATTCGTCGAACGCGGAATCAACCCGAACGCACACCGGATTGGCGTGACGTCGGTATCGCTGGAAATTCTTTTCGACGCCGAGTCCAGTTCGATCGATTGACTGGGAGCCGGTAGAGCGCCACCACTCTTGTGCCAGCTCGATTGATGACGCGGTGTTCGTCAACGTCGCCCAACGCCGCAGCGAGTTGACGTAGTGGTGACCACCGGCTTTCGCGGTCGGACCGACACTGCTGCGGCGCCATCCGCCGAAGGGCTGTCGGTTCACAATCGCCCCCGTGATTCCGCGGTTGACGTAGAGATTGCCGGCCTGGATCCGGTCCATCCATAGTTCGCACTCGGCCTCGTCGAGTGATTGGAGACCGGCCGTGAGGCCGAAGTCGGTTCGGTTCTGCCACCGAATCGCGGTGGTGAAGTCCGGGGCAACCATGACACCAAGCACGGGACCGAACCACTCGTGTTGGTGACTCCACGAACCGGAACGCACGCCCAGCTTCACTCCCGGACTCCATTGCAGTCCCGCGGCGTCGAGTTGATGAGGTTCGAGTAGCCAACTCTCGCCGGGGTCGAGATGATAGAGCGCGCGTTCGAGCGCCGGTTCGGCGCTGCGAATGATCGGTCCAACCGACGTCGAGAGCTGCCAGCCGGGGCCGACGCGAAGGGTTCGAACGGCGTCGATCAGTTGACGAAGGAAGGCGGGGTCTTCGTACACGTCACGTACCACGATGGCGAGGCTGGCCGCACTGCACTTCTGACCGGCGTGACCGAAGGCCGACTGCACGAGGTCCTTCACCGCGACGTCGATGTCGGCGCACGCGCTGATCAGTATGGCGTTCTTCCCGCTCGTTTCGGCGAGGAGGGTGATGTCGGGACGCCACGTGGTGAACATGAGCGCAGTATCGAACGAGCCCGTCAGAATCACCGCGTCCACACCGTCGTGGGTGACGAGATGACGACCACTGTCGTCGTCTCGGGTCGGCACGAACTGTAGGACGTCGCGAGGAACACCGCCCGCCCAGAGTTGTTGCACCAACTGCCACGCCGTTGCCACGGTCTCCGGTGCCGGTTTCAAGATGACGGCGTTGCCGGCCGCCAGTGCGGCACAGACGCCCCCCGCTGGTATCGCGTACGGAAAGTTCCACGGCGGAACCACGAGGACTGTTCCGAGCGGTGTCGAGCCACCGAAGTCCGAGGCCGAAGTCGCGTAGAAACGAGCGAAGTCGATTCCTTCGCTCACTTCAGGATCGGCCTCGGCTTCGGTCTTGCCGGCGTCACGAGCCATCACCGCCGTGGTCTCGATTCTTTGCGACTCCATCACGGCAGCGCTCGCGAAGAGCATCTGTCGGCGTTCCTCGATTGTGCGACTCGACCATGCCTCTTGGGCGTGCGTCGCGCATCGTATGGCTTCGTCAACGCGCGTGGCGTCGGCGACGGAGTATCGATACCACGGCTCAGCGTTCGCGCTCGGATCACGTCCGACTTCAAACTCCTCCGTGACGATCTCCTCTCCACCGATGACCAACGGGATCTGTCGATCCGGAAGTGCGCGGATCGTCGCAAAGGCCTTCGTGATCTCGTCGAAAGCTTTCGTGGACGTTGGATCGAAGTTCGCGACGTTGGCGAAGCCCGTCGAGTCAGATTCACTCGTCGGCACGTGGCGTAGTGACGCCGTCGAGACCGCGTGGCGCTCTCGCACGGACGCGGCGAATCGGTCACTCTGTTCTTCGAATCGCTCCGCGTCGGTACCGATGTCGAAGGCCGCCTTCAGATAGTTCTCGTCCGACGTGTTCTCGTCGAGACGACGCACGAGGTAGGCGACGGCGGACGCGAAGTCGTCGCGCCGGGTAACTGGCGCGTACAGCAGAACACGTTGACCTGTCTTCGCGATGGCGAGCGATTCGGAATTCGCCATCCCTTCGAGCATTTCGACGTCGACTTGTCGTTCGACTCCCCGTGATCGAGCCACTTCGAGAGCCCACGCCAGATGAAAGAGGTTGTGGCTCGCGATGCCGATCCGAACGGCGTCGGCGTGTTCTGGTCGCAGTGCGGCATCGATGAGTCGGGCGTAGCTGGCGTCGACGTCGGCCTTGGACCGGTAGGGCGCGGCGCTCCAACCGTGGAGTTCGGCTTCGGTCGTCTCCATCGCCAAATTGGCGCCCTTCACCAATCGGACCTTGATTGTGCCACCGGAGCGTGTGAAACGCGACGCAGACCACTCGACGAGGTCGGCGAAGGCGGCGTGGGATTCGGGCAGGTAGGCCTGGAGCACGATGCCGGCCGCGACGCTCGAGAACTCTGCTTCGGCGAGGACCCGCTTGAACGCCGTCACCGTGAGTTCAAGATCACGGTACTCCTCCATGTCGAGGTTGACGAAGGTCCCGTGTGACTCAGCCTCGCGGTAGAGAAGTCGCATCTTGGCCGCGACGCGATCGAGTGAACCGTCGCGGTCGATCGTGATGATTTGGCTCACGATGGACGACAGTTTTACGGAGACGTAATTGATCTCGGGTCGTCGGATCACTTCGAGCACTCGCTCGAATCGTTCGTCGGCCTCACTCTCGCCCAGGACGGCCTCACCCAGTACGTTGATGTTCAGCGCGATGTCATCGCGGGCTCGTCCTTCGAGGTGCTTCTTCAGTGGTGCTTCTTCGTAGGGAAGGATCAGGTCCTTCGAGAGACGACGGATTCGTTGCGCGACGATGTTGACCACCGGCGCCGGTGCCATCCGCGAACCGGCGGCGAGAAACTTAAGACCGGTCGCGTTGAAGGTGCCGAAGCCTTCGACGGACGCTTTGGCCGCCGCTCGGCGAAAAATGTTGATCGAACTCTTGACCGAGCGGATACGCATGACTTCGTCGGTCAACGTAATCGTGACCTCAAGAGCGCGGGGGTCGCGAAACAGTCGCGAGAAACGTCGACGATTGGCTTTCTCCGAGTGGCCACGCAGTCGCTCGGCATCGCCGATAAGGGTGCGGGCGTTCTCGACCGCGGAATCGGCGAGCGAGTCAATCGAGGGGTCGGTGGGAATCAGCGCCACTGATACCGCAACCACTCGAGGGGAATCGAGTCCCACTCCGCCGTCCACGCCCACCGCATCACAACATTTCCTATGCCTCCACCGTATACGCCGATTCGTGGGCGCTCTCGCCGGGGGCCGCTCGAGAGCGCGCAGTTCCGCTGCGACACTTCCTCAGCGATTGCGCATTCGGGCCACGACCTCGTCGACGACTTCGGAGGTAGAAGCCGAGCCGCCAAGATCAAAGCTACGAATGCCGTCCATCGCGGTCGCGAGCGTCGCCGTGCGCAGTGTTCGCGAAGCCTCCTCGGCGCGCTCGTCACCCTGGATCCCCGCGTGTTCGAGCACCGCGGCGCACGCGAGCAGCATCGCCATGGGATTGGCCACGTTCTTGCCCTCGAGCGAAGGTGCCGTGCCGTGCGGCGCCTCGGCCATCGCCGTCGTGGGATTCAGCTCATCGTCCAGGGCCAAGAGGACAGACTCGGCGCCCGCGATCGAGCCGAACATCGCGAGCACGAGGTCACTCAGACAGTCACCGTCACGATTCAGTGTGGGAATCACCACGCTGCAATCCCACTGCTCGGTCATCAGACCGGCGTAGGCCGCGTCGATGAGCATCGGATGGTAGGTGACGTCAGGGTGTCGACTCGCGGCGCGGTCCATCTCCTCTTTGAGCATGCCTTCATAGACCGCCGAAACGGTCCACTTCGGTCCGCCGTAGACGAGACCGCCCATGGACACCGCGGTCGCGAACGCGAATTCCGCGACCGATTGGCACACGCTGCGGTCGATGCGTTCGGTGCGCCAGGCCGATTCGCCTCGCGAACCGGGTTCGCCGTCGCGGCCCTCGGCCGCGCCGTACGCGTCGCCGACGGCCATCCGAACGACTGCGACGGGGTGCGACAGCGAAACGACGGGGGCGACGCCAGGAATTCGCCGACCGGTTCGCACGATCACCTTGCCGTCGATGCCCTCGCGCAGAATTCGATTCGGTGATCCCACGCTCCCGATCTCGGTGGGCGTAATTGTCGCGGCCTTCAGCCCTAATCCAGTCTCAACTATCGCGGCCGCGGCGTCATGGACGACTTGGTTATTGGTCGCGCGACGCTTCTCCAATGACAGGTCGAAGCGAATGAGGTCGACGTCAAATCCCAATACATTTGGTTCGAGTACGCGTAAGGCCTCGTCAAGTAGTTCTTGGCCGGTCTGGTCGCCTTCGCAGACGACGATCGTGTTTGTTTTCATCACTTCACGTTACTGATGACGCGGTTCGGTGAACTCCGCCTGAAAATGAAGAATTTCAGTGAGATTTCTGCATTGTCTCCGGAGGAGTGAGAAAGTGCGAGGTGCCAGAAGCGGTCCCTAGGACGACTTCGGAGGGATCCATATCGCGGCTGATTCGTCGCCGTAGGCGGTGCAGTCGCCCTCCAGATATTTGATCCCGACCCACCCTCCCACGAGGGCGTCGAGGGCGTCCTCGAATCGCTTCAACGAGGTCGAAGGAAGGTTCTCGAGGTCGGACTTGGCGGGTAGCGGCAGTTCGATCTTGTTGATCGTAAGGGACAGTTGGTCGACGATCTTGCGCCAGTTCTTGACGATTCGCCGTCGACGATCGACGGGAGTCTTTTCGGGCCAATACTCACTCGCTCGTCCAATCTTGTACTTGAAACGAAAGTCCTTGCCCAGCAGGTGCAGGAGGGCCGGGTGAGGATAGACCTCGGCCAGCACGTAGGTGCTGCCCACGGGGGTTTCGACCGTAGCGACGCTGTAGCCCAGCTCCTTGAAGCGATCGGTCAGCTGACTACCCAAGTCGCCGGGCCGGACTTCGCTGGGGGAATGGGTGCTGCAACCCTTGGAGCCGAACTTCTGGGACACGGCGCTGTCGGCCTCTCGACGCTTGCGAATCGGGGTCAGCGCGACCGGCATGTCGATCGTCACCAGGTCGACTCCGTCGCCGCCAAGCAACGTGCGCGCTGCAGCCAACAACGCGTCGACGTCTGGGCGACCGGCACTGGGCACCTTGGACCAGTCGACCGGTGTGCCGTTCGCCAGTTCTATGAACTGGGCGTAGCTCGGAGCGAGCCCAACGCACTTCCATCGTTCCTTCACTTGCTGCAACACTGCGACACCACTAGGTTCGGTCGCCGTCCACGCTGGATCAAGGGCCAGGATGCTCGTCATCCTGGGCAGGTTATACCTTCTCGAGGCGATGCGGGGGAGAGCGTTCGACCGAATGGAAGACGATGACTCGTCACCGGAGAGGGTTCGAGAACGCGGCGGTAGCCTCGGCAACAGTGGCGTCTTCACCGAGTAATCCGTTGCGTCGAGTTCGCAATATCCCTCGACGGATCGTCGACGAAGGGATCAGGGTTCGTCAGCGCCACCTCTGGAAAGTGATCGGTAACGGCTTCGCGCGGCCGTTCCTCGATCGGTGGGGACTCTTTCGCGAGGACCGCACGGAGGGGATCAACCGGCTGCGCGCGATCGCCGGAGTGTTGCCATTACTGAAGTTTCGACCCGATCCGGTACTCGTTGAACTCTGGTCCCCTCGCCGCCTCAACATTCTCATTCGCGAACTTCACCTTCGCTCGTATCTCGAAATCGGCGTGCTCGAGGGCGAGACGTTCGCCAACGTGAAAGTTTGGCGGCGCTGCGGCGTGGATCCCAGTCCTCTTTTCGACGCGGTGCTCTTGCCGCGCGGTTCGTCGTTCGCCGTGACGACGAGTGACGAGTTCTTTTCGACCTTGCGTCCATCGAAACGCTACGACGTTGCGTTCATCGACGGTCTGCACACCTTCGAACAGACATACCGCGACGTGATCAATACCTTTGCGCATTTGCGTTCCGGGGTGATCTTGATCGACGACACGGTCCCGAGTGACGAGTACTCCGCGATCCCCGATCAAGAGGCGTCGTATCGAGCACGCGACGCGGCGGGGCTCGAAGGACGACCGTGGCACGGTGACGTATGGCGCGTCGTGATGCTGTTTGATCGCCATCACCCCGAGTTGGAGTGGCGCACGATCATCGACGCGGGAAATCCACAAACGCTCGTGTGGCGACGAGGTCGTGGTGCGAAAGTGACGGCGGCGGCGGCCGACGAGATTGCCGTCGCGACGATACCCACGTACGCCGACGAATTCGTCGATGGCGTTCCCGGATACTTTTGCGCGGCTTCGGAGTCAGTTGCGTTGGCCGAGTGCGTGTCATCGATTCGCCGTTAGGCGTTGAAAGTGACCCGTCGTTCGAGTTTCGCGGCACCTCGATTACACGCGGTTGTGACTTTCGACCTAGGAATTCACGCGAATTTGAGCCTCTAATGCTCTTAGGTTGAACCTTGAAGGTCATTCAAACGGCATTCGAGAGTGAGATTTCCGAACAATCTCGAGAAAGTTTGAACCTAACGAATACGAAAGAGGTCTTCTGATGAACAGAGTCATCGCTATTTTCGGTGATCCCGCCGAGCGCACCACTCCCGGAATCGTGGCGTGGCTGCGCGAATCCAAGGTCGCATCTGTCGCGTGGTTGGCAGTGCGCGTGTGGGTCGGGATCATGTGGATTCAAGCCGGCGTGTCCAAGGTGTGGGGCGCCGAGAATCCAGCGTTTCTCCACAACAACGGAGCCGGTGTAGCCGGATTCGCCAGTCACGGCGTCGCCGCGTACAGCTGGTGGGGCAGTTTCATGCACAGCTTCGTGGTTCCCAACGCCAGTTGGATTGCCGTCGTGGTCGCCTTTAGCGAACTCGCGATCGGTATCGGACTCGCCTTCGGTTTCCTCACCCGTATCGCCGCGCTCGCCAGCTTGGCGCTGCTCTTCACGTACATCATGTCGGGTACGGCCAGTGTCTGCGGCTTCTACGCACTGTGCGCGATCATCGTGCTCGCCACGTGGCGCACGTCGACGTGGATTGGCGTCGACGGAATCATCGCTGGATACAAGCAGCGTCGTCACCACGTCGTACCGGTCGAAGTAGTGGCCGTTGTGACACCAGTTCCGGAACTCGTTTCGGTCGGCTAGTCAAATCTGAATCGCTGAGTCCACGACGCTCCCATATGGAGCGTCGTGGACTTTTTGCGTTGACTACGAATGTGCGAAGACGCTCGTAAGCGCTTCGTCGAGATCGGCCCAGAGATCCGTCGGGTGTTCCAAACCGACGCTGAGTCGGAGCAGTCCCCCCGGCAGGTTCTCCTCGCCCTTCCATCGCGCTCTTCGGTCGATCGTGGATTCCACGCCACCCAAACTCGTGCCGCCGATGATCAGTCGCAGTGATGCGATGACCTGGTCCGCGCTCTGCGCGTCGTTCACCTCAAACGAGAGCATCGCGCCGAAGCCCCCCATCTGCGTACTCGCGCGTTCAAAACCGGCGTCCGACACCAGTCCGGGGTAGCGCACGCGCACCACGTGGGGATGATCATCGAGTCGCTCGGCGAGTTCGGCCGCGGTGCGCTGTTGGCGGGCGAAACGCACCGGGAGGGTGCGAAGTCCGCGAAGCGCGAGGTACGACTCCATCACCCCAGGGATGGCGCCTTGGGTCGTGCGCCATTCGACGAGTTCGTCGCGCTGGCTTTGCTCGGCGACGATGACCGCGCCCATGAGGAGGTCGGAGTGTCCACCGATGTACTTCGTGGCGGAGTGGACGACGGCACTCGCACCCAGCGCGAGCGGCTGTTGCAGCATGGGCGTGGCGAAGGTGTTGTCGACGACGGCCGTGACGCCGGTGTCGCGGGCCGCTCGCAGTATCGTCGGCAGGTCGGCGATGCCGAGCAGCGGATTGGTCGGGGACTCGAGCCACAGCAGGTCGGCGCCGTCCATCGCGTCGAGCACCTCTTGGGTATTCACCACGTCGACGGGGCGCGTACTCAGTCGTCCCTCTTTCTCCAGACGTTCGAGGAGACCCCGTGTCCCGTTGTAGCCGTTGGTAGGAAAGACGACCGAGGTTCCGAGCGGCCGTGACGCGAGTAGCGCGGACACCGCGGCCAGTCCCGAAGCGAAAGAGACGCAGTACCCGCCTTCGAGTTCGCCGAGCGTCTCTTCGAAGGCGCTCCACGTCGGATTGCCCCATCGGCCGTAGCCGATGTCGCCACCGTCACGGTACGTGGACGCGAAGGTCGGGGGAACGTTGAAGGGAGCACCGGGCGACGAGGGTCGGCCGGCGACAATCGCGAGCGTTTCGGCGTGCCACTTCTTGGACTCGGCCATCTAGTCAGTATTGCGGATGACGTCGCTGTGTACGACGAGTTGCCACGACAGGCATTCACGAATGACGAAGCCCGCGCCCTCGACGATGAAACTCGAGGGCGCGGGCTTGGAGGTCTAAGACTCGTCTTCGGCCAGGAGGCGGTAGATCGACCGCCGAGCGTCGGCCAGGATGGTCGCCGCCTTTTGGGTCTGCGCGTCTGAACCGGCCATCGCGACTTGGCGAACCGAGAGCACTACCTGTCGGAGGGTTCCGAACAGATCCGACGTTGCGTCACTGACGTCAGCGGCCGCGGTCTCCCACGGTTTTCCGAGCGTCGCACGGTCCTTCTCCACCAGGGCCTTGCCCGTGGCGGTCAGGTTGTACGTTTTGCCGGACACCGTCGAGGAGATCTCCACGAGACCCTCATCTTCGAGCTGTTGAAGAATCGGGTAGACCGATCCGGGGCTCGGACGCCACGCTCCGTTGGAGCGCTCGCTCAATTCCTGGATGATCTGGTAGCCGTTGCGAGGGGACTCGTCGAGCAAAACCAAGACGGCCGCTCGAACGTCGCCACGGCGAAGCCGCTGACGGCCGCGAGGGGAAAATCCACCTCGGAACATCTCGTCACCTCGACCGAAGGGACCTCCGCGGTGTCCACCGGGGCTTCGACCGCGACCGCGACCGCTTCCGCGAGGATCACGGTCTCGCTCGGAGCGCTCTTCGTGCTTGTGTTCACGAAATTCGTTATTCATTGTTTCTCCTTTGTTGTAAAACTGACTATAACGATATATCGTTAGCGAACGTTTGTCAAGGGGCACTTTCTAGTTTGTGAAAAGACCTTACGATCAGGAATTTGGCCAGGTGACGCTGATCAGATGGTGCTCGGTGAGCCGTGAATTCCGCCGATAAAGGCCCGTCGCGGCTATCCCACGCGCGCTTCGGGCGTAGAGAATCGTAAGGCGCTGGCGAACGTTCCGAGGGTGAGCGCCGCGAAGCTGGCCAGGACGATCGGCACCACGTGGATTCCGAAGGACGACACCATCAGGCTTTCGACCGCCGGCCCGATCACGCCGCCCGCCATCATGCACAGGATCAAGAGCGCGACCCCGTCGTCGTCGTGCGGACAGAGGGCGGAGTACCAAACCAGCGCCAGTGGGTACACCAACGCAATGGACAGGCCCACGAGTGGATAGACGTACGGCGCCGCACCGGTGGCGAGCGCCGTCAAGCACAGCGCTACCGCAGTGATCAGACCTCCGAGGACGAGACGATGATCGGAATGTCGACGACTTACCGGTCCAGCGAGAACTCGACCGAACGCGAGGCCAAGCCAGAAGCCGGCCGTGTCGATGCTGCCGAGGGACGCGGAATAACCAATGCGGTGCAGGTGTGGCGCGATCCAACCGGCGGTCGTCGTTTCGGTGGCCACGTAGAAGATATAGGCCGCGATGAACGTCGCGAGGATCGATCGGCGTTTCGTTCGATTCACCACGAGCTCGCTGCGGCGATGTTCCACCGTAAGCGGTGGTGCGATGAGTCCCCGGTTGCCCAGGGTGAGTAGGACGACCGAGATCGCGATCGCGACGTAGAGCAAGCGAAAGTTGTGGGGACGAACGACGACGAGGAGGAGCGGACCGATCACGGCGCCGAGTCCGTAACCGGCGTTGGTGACGCTGAGGCGACGACCGCGGCCACTCGTCCGCGTTCGAACGAGGAGGGAAATAAGGGAGAAGTCGACGCCGCCGAATCCGAGTCCGAGAAAGAACACCGACGCGAGGAACATCGCCCAGTGGGTCGAGAGCGCGGCCCCGCACGCGCCGAGCGCGGTGATCAAGAGCGTGCCGGACAGTACGGCGGCGCCCGTGAATCGTCGCATCGAGAGCCAGCCGATAGGCACGCCAAAGAAGGCACCCACGAAGTACACGCTGAGCACGACACCAGCGGCGGGAAGCGAAAGATGGAATCGATGCGCGAGAGTGACCAATAAGGGTCCGAAGAGCGAAGAGATCATCCCAAAGACAACGAGGTCGAGCGTCGCGCTCGTGAGTGGGAGTGGACGGAACGTGACTTCGGTCGAAGCGGGACCGGGTTCGGTCGACGAATTCGACGTCAAGGGATCATCACACCTTCGAGAAGATCACGTCGTCGGGCTGGTCGGGGAGAAAGGTCCGAACCCGGGGATCCAGTCGAGCGTCGATCTCATCCGGCGTCGTCATCAACCGTCATTACCGCCGGCAGTGGTTCCCCAGTGGTGGCGGGGCCACGGGCGTCGTGACTCGTAGTGTGCGGCGGCCGCGAGTAGCAGGTCCTCGCGGAATCGCGGTCCGATCACCTGCAAGCCGACGGGAAGTCCGTCAACCAGTCCCGCCGGGACGCTGATCGCCGGCAAGTTGACCAAGTTGGCGAGCATCGCGAGGACGACCGACATCCCCGCGTGGACTTCGACGCCTTCGATCTCGGTCGGCATCGGTCCCTCGGCGCCGAATGGTGGCATCGAAGATGTCGGGGTCACGATCAAGTCGACGTCTTGGAACATCGCCGCCGCCTCGTGCACGAGTCGACGTCGAGTGAATTCAACGTTCGCGGCCCACGGAAGTGTTCGTTCGCGCAGTGAAGTCCAACCGGTTATCGTGCGCGGATCGAGTTCGTCGAGGTGGTTCTCCCACAGGTCGCGTTCGACACCGACGAACTTATCTACCCCTTCGATCGCCACGTAGGTCCGAATGTAGTCATCAAGTTCGATCGGTCGTTCGACGAGCGTAACGCCGATCGATGACGCGAACGCCTGTGCCGCGTCGCGACAGAGCGCGGCGACCTTCGAATCGACAACGGCGAAGCCGAAGTCGCTCGACCACGCCACGCGACAACGCGAGAGGTCGATCGTGTCGATCGATTCCAGGTACGACTCGGTGGGCGCGGGCAATGAAGTGCGATCACGGCTGTCTGGTCCGGCCATCACATCTAGCAACAACGCGGTGTCGCGAACGCTCGTCGTGAGGCTACCGACCACTGAGTTCTGAGCCAGGTGCGTGTCGCCGAAGGTGGGAATTCGTCCGTAGGTGTTCTTGAGTCCAACGAGTCCGGTGAAGCTCGCGGGAGTACGAATCGATCCGCCGCCGTCACTCGCGGTGGCGAAGGGAACCATGGCGCTCGAGACGGCCGCACTCGAACCGCCGCTCGATCCGCCGGGTGTGCGTTCGAGATTCCACGGGTTGCGGGTGACGCCGAGCAGCGGACTCGCGGTATAGGCCCACGCGCCGAACTCCGGCGTCGCGGTCTTGCCGATTGGGATCGCACCGGCCTTGCGCAACCGGCCCACGTGAATTGAATCGGTGGACTGTGCGGACCCGTTGGCGAACCAACGCGATCCTCGGGTCGTGGGCATCCCCGCGCAATCCTCCAAATCCTTCACGCCGAAGGGCACACCCGCGAGCACACCCAACTCATCGACGCGACCGTCGCGGATTAACCGGTCCACCTCTTTGGCCGAGGCCAGGGCACCTTCTGCGTCGACGAAGACGAACGCGTTGAGCTCATCGTTCTCGTTCTCGATTGTCTCGAGACAGGCACGCGTTAATTCTTCGGCCGATATGACTCCCACGCGGATGAGGGCCGCCGCGTCGTTGACCGTCGGCATTTCCATCCACTTGGCCTAGCACGAGCGCCGACCGGCCCGTCGAATCAACGTCGATGGGAGTTCAAGTTCACACGGTGAGGAAGTCCACGAGCAGCGAGCTGAGTTGCTCGCTGGCGTAGACCGGAATCCAGTGATTGGAACCCTCGATGCGTTCGTATCGCCACGGTCCCGTGACGAACTGCTCCGACCCGCTCATCTGCACCTCGCTCAACGCCATGTCGCCGCTGCTCCACACGCCCATGACGGGACAGGTGACCGGTGGAAGATCGATGCCTCGACCATTCCCGGCGAAGGTATCCGGCGAGATGTTCGCCCGATACCAGTTGAAACCGGCACTCAATCTCCCGGGTCGTGCGAGGTCGCTGATCTGACGCTCCATGTAATCGTCACTCCCACGAGCGGCGCCGTCGTGCGCCCAGTTGCGAAAGAGTTCCCAGTCGTTCTCCGGGAACCTACTTTCGGCCACGCCCGGGAACTGGAACCAGAGCATGTACCACGAGAGTTGCTTTTGCTGAAATCCGGCGCCGGAGAACGCTAACGGGTGCCCAACGGAGACCGCTACCAATCGCTCGACGCGTTCGGGGAGGAAGGTGGCGACGAGCCACGCCACGGCGGCCCCCCAGTCGTGGCCCACGACCGCCGCGCGCCCGATCTCGAACTCATCCATGATCGCCGCGACGTCCCCGATGAGATTGCCCAACGAGTAATCCTCGACTTTTTCGGGTTGGTCGCTCTCGCCGAATCCACGAAGATCGGGGGCAATGACGCGGTGACCACGTTGCGCGAGGGCGTTTATCTGCTCGCGCCAAAGGTGCCAGGAGTCGGGCCACCCGTGGAGCAAGATCACCGGTTCTCCCGATCCGGCTTCCGCCACGTTGAAGGTCAGGCCACCTACGTTGACCCGGTGCTCGATGATCTCAAAGTCAGTCATTGGCGGACCATAGCAATGATTGCTCGCTACGGCGTGAGGATCTTCTTGAAGCGACGAGCGGCGATGTACAGACCAATCAGTGCGATGAAG
>Ga0182014_10000066_pt1 | contig 101314 bp, 106 predicted proteins | sample 612S2DmetaG_FD_120489 | JGI IMG/M metagenome (GOLD analysis project Ga0182014, IMG submission 120489) | Permafrost microbial communities from Stordalen Mire, Sweden - 612S2D metaG | ecosystem: Environmental > Terrestrial > Soil > Wetlands > Permafrost | place: Sweden: Stordalen | collected... | reverse complement strand
TTTGCTCTTTCTTACCAAGTTTTACTTTAGCCATATTATATTTTCCCAATTAAAAAGCCTACTGTGATGGTAGGCCTGATGTGTCAAATTGTACCCTATTATCCAAGCGCCGTCAATAACATTAAAACTAGCTTTTCCCCGAAATGCTAACTAGCGAGTGGGAGGGAGTTCCTTCCTGACAAAGCCGTTCTTCAACATCCCATTGTAAGCAACGAAAGCAGGGTCAAGTTCACCCTCCGGGTAGAGTGTCTCCAGCTGTGAAGTCAAGAAATCTGCGCCCTCACCGAGCCCACCTTCTAAGGGCGTAATTACGGTAATGCGGGCTCCCGAGTTTAGCGCATAATCAACTGGTTTATATTCATTATCATGAGTAATTACTGTTACGTGTCCATCGGTATTGGCATTAATTATTCTTGGCTCTCCAAATATTATAGAGTAACCACCATCTCTGGCTTCGATCTTATTGGGACTACCGGCTAAGATTACAGATCCCATGCTAGCAACTTGAATCAATTTAGCATTACCATGGCCGCTGATTCTAGCGAAGTCTTCGGCATAGGCATTTTTGGTGATTTCACCTCTAACCAAGATGCGGCTGATTGATGTGGCTATAGCGGTTCGGGCATTACCGGGAATATCTATTATTTCTTTATCCTTGGCATGAACATTCTCGCCTTTTTCGGCAGGTGATTTAGGTAACATCGTAGGCATCAGAGTTCTTACGCTACTGGTACGTTTTTGAATTTTTTCACGAATCATTAACTATGATTATAATATTTAGCTGGATTTATGTCAATCGATAAAACTCATCATGGTTTGGGGTATTTCAACCTAATTTGGTTTATAGTATAGAGCATGAATCTAGCGTCTGGCATGTTTGTAATAGTTGGTATTATCGAATTTTTATATTTTAGATCGAAGTTTCTATCTAGTAAAATCCATACCGTTGTCTTGCTAGCACTAGTTGTTATCTCAAGCTTCTATTTACAGTATCGTGCCCCTAATATAATCATTCTAATTATATTTATTATTAGCCTATACCGAGTGTTCAATATAGGCCGAATATTAAAAGGACGGATGCATGCTAGTTATCTAGGTCGCACCACGAGGCGAAGCAGTTACTGGCTAATGTCCACTCAAGCATTAATCCTAATCGTCTACTTAAGTTTTATTTGGTTTAGCAGTTTCGGATTACTAATGCACCTAGTTCTGTATATGATTCTTGGCCTGCAACTTTTACTAGGAATTACCGTCTATAGCGCTATTGTCCGTAGCCGCCGCGACAGCGCACCTAAGGTTCGTGACCAACTTGGGGGCGATTTGCCAACTGTTAGCATATGCATACCAGCTCGTAACGAGAGCGACGACTTAAGGGACTGCCTTGATCGTATTGTCGCCAGCGACTACCCCAAACTTGAAATCCTAGTTCTGGATGATTGTTCCAGTGACAAACATACTCCAGAGATCATTCGCTCCTACGCTCAAGAAGGCGTAGTATTTGTTGCTGGCGCGGTGCCGCCTAGCTACTGGTTGGCCAAAAATTGGGCCTATGACCAATTGGCTATAGCCGCTAACGGAGAAATTATCATATTCTGCGGTGTCGATGCCAGGTTGCAACGCCAGACTATATCCAAGACTGTTGTCGCCTTACGCAGCTATAACTCGGACATGATTAGCGTTATCCCCAAACTTGATAACGTTACAGTCAACCCGTTTGTCCAAACAATGAGATATTGGTGGGAACTCTCACTTCCCCGTAATCTATTCAAGCGGCCTCCGGTGATCAGTACCTTCTGGGCAATCAACTCTACGGCACTAAAGAAGCTAGGTGGCTTCAACTCAACCAGGCGCATGATAACGCCGGAAGCCAGTTTTGCTAAACAACTATTTCTCGAAAAGAAATATCAGTTTTTCCGTGATAACGGTGTCTTTGGGCTTGCTACTGATAAATCATCAAGAGACCAAACCGATACTGCCATTCGTACCCGCTATCCTCAGCTACATAAACGTCCAGAAACCGTTTTCCTAATATCAAGCGCATTATTCATTGCCATGGTCGTGCCTTTTATTTGCGCGTTTGTACTTTGGATTGCCAGCTTTACGGCTGCTTTGGTCTCGGTTGTCGTCGCTATACTTTATGTACTTAGCTACTACAGCCTAATAAAAGAAGTTCGACAACAACCTTCTCTCAGCGTTGCACTGATGTTCCCCTTTGCCGTAATTGTCGATCTGTTTTTACTACATCTCTCGATGTTCAGATACGAATTCGGGTCTGTCGAATGGAAAGGTCGTAACATTTGTATACCAGTTATGCATGTGACGACCGGCAGAAATACCAAAACTTTAATCAAATAGTAGGTCGGTAATTCTTTATTTCTTTTCTAAGGGCTAGCGCGTCGGGCTCATAGCGTTTAAACTCATCCCAGAACTGGGGGCCATGCTTCATGACTTTTGTATGAATAAGTTCGTGCATTAATACATAGTCCACCAGGTGCCAAGGTAGTAACATCAAATGAGAATTGAGAGTTATTTCATTATGCGAGTTGCAGCTGCCCCAACGACTTTTAAGCAGCTTGATCTTAATGTCACTTACTCTAAAGTCATTTTCTTCGGCCAGCTGCGTTAACCTCCCCGGCAGGCTTTGTTTTGCTTCGTTCATCAATGCTTTATTGGCAGCCCGACGGGCAGCAGTTTGAACTGACTCATCAAGCGCCTCAAGTTCAGCCGGGTATTTTATTGTCACCTCATTTTTTGATACCGATCCTCGGGGTCGTAGATATTTTTCAACTGGCACGAAAACCAGTCTATGATATTTCCCGATCGTCTGGTAGTTAAGTAATTTGTTATCGACCTTAACTTTTTGGCTGAGAATCCAATCTGTTTTGCTGGCAACAAATCTCTGTGCCTCAAAATAACTTACCCATTTTGGTAAAGAAACTTTTACTTCCCCGCTATGGGACAGGGTGATTCTAATACTTCGGCTATTTCGTCGCTTATTAAAAGCAACCGATCCAAGTTGTGGCATTGGAATTTTTTTGACAGACATTTAAGGGAACGCCTGCCAGCTATCTGATAAAAATATTTCGTCGGTTAATGGTTGACCGCAGGCTAGAACTTGGAATTAGATTAACTAGTCCTGGCTTTATTACTGGAGCATTTGTGTCAGAAACATCAATTGCACTTAACTCGCGTAATCTCTTTGTCAGAGTTTTAAATTGAGTTGGAAAAGATTGCTTACCGCTAACAACAATGTAGTCCTCTTTTGGAGACGGGTTCTGCATGTACTGAAGAATAGTGTCGTAGGTAGTTCTGTCTAGAGACATTGAGTACTTACTGTCGGTCTGCCTTCGGTCACGTCCTGACACTCTAGTAAAAGCACTCTCGGTGTCAATTTGGAACCATACTGTTACTTCTAAAGCTTTAGCTTTCTTGGCCACTTCGTTTAATGCCTTACGCTGTGAAATTCTCATGGCATTGGTGTCATAAACAACCGACAAGCCAGTACTTAGAAATTCTTCAGTAAGATAGTTCATAATCCTGAAGACGACGTTGTCTTCTTCCTGAGAGTAGGCAGGTTTGTCAAAAACCTCGCTACGAATACGATCAGCCTGCAAGTGAGCTATATTAACTTCATCTACTAATTGTCTTGAGAAATAAGTTTTACCCGAGCCAGGATACCCATAAAGTACTATTAGAACTGGTTTGGTGAGAATTGATTTAGCCATATAGTAATTAGGTATACCAGAAATTGTCGCAACTAACAACCATAAGCGTGTGACGTCAGGGCAAATATCCGCTATACTATTAATCGTTTAATCAGCTTATTTAAAATAGGCTATAAACAAAATATAGGAGTGTAGCTCAGCTGGCTAGAGCGATGGTCTCCAAAACCATAGGCCGGGGGTTCGAGTCCCTCCACTCCTGCCAAAACATAATTATATCGAAGTTTTTTAATGATCACTTGCTGACATAGAGTCGTTAGCTACAAACAATCACTTGGCAAACATAAATAGCCAACCAATATAATTAATCAAGACTGACGAAATTATAGATTAATACGTTATCGACGAGGTTTAACTTCGTTGCGGCCGAGGTTTTTCTTGGTCTCAGTAAAAACAACTACTTTTTTCAGCTTGGGACTGTACTTCTTTAAAGAGAGCTTATCAGGAGTATTCTGACTATTCTTGGACGTGTAATAAATGCGCTCGCCAGACTCTTCGCTGACCATGCCAATAATCTTTCGTTTGTCACCTTTTTTTGCCATATTAATATATTCTAACAAGTTACTTTAGATTTGTAAACTGGAGCCGACGTCGGGAATTGAACCCGAGACCCCTTCCTTACCATGGAAGTGCTCTACCGCTGAGCTACGTCGGCATATTTTTATTCTGAATCCTAATTATTGACTCGTCTATTATATCAAAGATAAGACACAATATATCACGGTTTACTTAACTACTGTTACTAAGATTTACTTACTCCCAACAAAGGAATTGAATACTTTTGGCGTGCCCTGGACTATTCGATTGACCGTTTCAAATTTCTGCCCAAAAGCCATAACCTTGCTAGTAACAACCAATTCACCAAGCTTTAAAGTATGTTCCCAGTCTCTATTAGGAGCCTGCAGGGACTCCATAACGGCCGTTAAACTATTTTGAGCCAGCATTTGATCATGAAATGATCTATAGGCACTGCTGAGTTCTTGATTCTCCATTTCAGCCAAACCGTCAGTGGATTGTAATCGTTTTAGCATTAGACCAATTTTTTCAGCATCTTTATTTTTCATGCCCGACGAGAAACGCACCATTGAGCGCCAATATTGCTCCCAAGGGTTCAGAATGTTTATGGTAATCCCCTCTGGCAAAGTTAAAGACCACTTGTCCATTGCTGTTTCAGGAAGAAGTTGGCTCACGAAACCATGTTCCATGGATATCCGACCGTCGCCCGACACAATAGTTGCGCTACGGGGCAGGCTGCGATGATCATCGAACGAGAATATTGACATTATAGGTGCTGGTTGATTTAGTGATTGTGCCCGTTTTTTTGTTGCTGCATCAGTGCGTTCTTTTAACTTCTTCTGAGTTTCATCGGGTAGTCTCCGTGGTCTACCTAACTCATCACGACCAATTACGAGTACGTCGTAATCTCGGACTGTCCCATTTTTTCGCAGAAGCAGTGATTCGAACCCACTATCTACCGTAATAGAACGTTTATCAACATCAATGACTGAATATTTATAGTTAAACGCGTCAATAGCCAACCCCCCGACAATTACAGCATCGTGACTGGGCATTATTTCTGTAACAATATCCTCGCAATAAGGTAGCAACGATGCACCCCTAAGCGCTGGCTCAATTTCTCTTCTTGAAGATAGGTGTACTCCTGCGCCAACAACAGCCACAGCTAACCCAGCCACAGCCCACGGCTGTATTGTCTCGCCTGCCCCCCGAGGCGCTAGAGGCATTTCAAAGTGATTCATTGAGAGATATTGTAACGTAGTTTATTGTTCAGACTTGTTACGACCACGGAAACTCGCCACTAAACTTTGGGATAACAACTTGTTGCCCATCTTCGGCTACAACTTCGGGTTGGTCAGACAACGTTTGTCTGGCACGTAAAGCGGCTTCTCGCAGTTCATTCTCTCTAATTATTTCGTCAGCAGTCAAAGCACTAAAATTTGATTCCATTGATTTCATAGTGATCCTTATATTAATTTATACTACAACTCAGTTCGATCTCGATATAATGACACTTGACTCGGCATTAGTCAAGTAACTCAGCATTGTCTACTCGTTTATGAATATATTATAGGTTACCCACAAGATCACAAAATTCTGGTGAAAATTTTAGAGTCATTAATCTTGACGCTTCTTCTGGAGAGAACCACCCAAATTTATCTTCTCGAATATCCGTAGCAATTCGTATTTTATTGACATCTTCTACTTCGACAGAATAAATCATAAAAACCAATGGGACTAAATCGTCACCTACAGGGATTGTGATATTAGTAAGCATTCCTATTAGTTGTTTCGGTTTACCGATATATGTAACGCCGATCTCCTCTTCCAATTCTCTTTTGAGAGTCTCTAAGAATGTTTCACCGGGCTCCATTCTTCCCCCAGGCAAGTCCCAGTGCGCTGGGTTAGGCCCCCATTCCGGTATGTGTAGCATGAATACGTCACCAATATTATTTCTTATGAGTGCTTTGATGCCAATTTGAAAATTTTGTTCTGCCATAGTCATACCTATGATACACCTCTTAGCAATGGTTAAAAAAGTTATAGACGTTGGTCTATATTTCTTGCTATTTAGCGCAGCGTGATACGCAAAGTTAGTACTCTTTTGAGTATCTAGCTTCTTGCAGATTCTGCTGTAATAGTAACAGTAATTTCACTAATCTCTTGACCACGATTATCAAATACTAATCTATCGGATTGTTCAGGCGATTTTCCCATTAAGAACTGGCCTATAATCAGTCCTTCATAATAAGGAGTAAATGCTCTATCTTGTTTTTGGACTGAGTTTTGCATTCTATTAGTCCACTGTCCGCAGCCATGTAAGGCAAATTCAACCGGGCCTACTTCATTACCGTCTGGTGTTGTTGCTTTGAGACTCCCTCTAGGCCAACTCCTTGAAGCGTTTTCTACAGCAAAATCGTATTGCCAAGTTTCATCGCCAACTCCGGTCTTAATATGAATAATGTCACCGGGTTTAACTTCACTAAAATCTAGCCTTTCAATACTCGAGACTAATTGTTCGCTCATAATACTAAAATATTATAGTGACTACTTACTTAAAGAAAAAGTTCTAACGTTTTTTATGTCTTAATTCGTGGTGCAGGGTGATGTACGAAGCTAGAACCTATTTAACTAAACGTTTTTCGTTTTAAATAATTTTATTAAATATCCCAGAAATAACCAGACTATACTCCACGTTATAAAATTTGTATAAAATTGCCAGGATATTAATACACTAGAAAAACTATTTGAACCTGTGGTTGAGACTACTGGTAATTGTACGGTAATCCCTGAAGTTCCAAACTCTGAGATCACTTCATTCTTATAAGGCGATGGTCCTAGATCTTTATTTGCATATTCATATGTATACTTTTTTATTACCTTTGCTTGGCTTGCAAATGGAAAACCTCGTTTTTTTAACTGAGCTACTGATACCAGAGGGGCATGATAATAGAGTACATCATCACTAGAATATATTATATTGTTCGGTGAAGTTGTAGCCTTTGTATAAAAATCAGTAGCTAAGGTAGTAATTAGCCCCAATACTATTGCCAATAAAATTACTAAAATCCTTAGTATGGTTTTATGGTTCATGGCTAAATGATAGCATAACCATGGTGCAGGGTGTAGGACTCGAACCTACGGAGCCCGAAGGCGGGAGATTTACAGTCTCCTGTAATTGCCACTATACGAACCCTGCGCATATATTATTAATGAGTGGAGCCGATGACAGGGATTGAACCTGCGACCCACGGTTTACAAAACCGTTGCTCTACCAGCTGAGCTACATCGGCATTCTACTCCAAAGCAGTTTACCAAAACAGAGGTTAAAGCACAACCCGACGCGGCCGCAGAATCCGTTTCTTGGCTTTGGTTGAGTTTTTCATTTTAGCCATCTTGCTTTCCAATATATCAGCTTCTTCAACCATGCCGTTGTCCCGGTAGGCTCTTAGCAGTAATGAATAAGTTTCTTTAGTAGGCTCCAACTCAATGGCCCGATGCAGAGACTCAAACATGGCTTTGGAATTGTTTAATTTCTCCTGAACTTTGGCGTGGGCAACGTGCCTGGCTGCCAATTGATCTTCGAGCTTTAAAGCTTGTTGGAATGCTATGGCGGCTTTATCATAATTCTCGGTTTCGTAGTAGATTAACCCCAGGTTATGAAGGCTGGAGGCCGACGGGTCAATACTGCTGGCGATTTCAAAGCAATCAATAGCATCGCGGTATTCTTTTTGTTTAGCATATAAGATTCCTAGGCGGTTGTAGGCAGCGGCGTTTTTCTCATCGATCTTTAGAATAGTTAGAAGGGCTTTTTCAGCTTTCAAAAAGCGGTTTTCGCGCATGCCTTGGTGCGCAATATCCCAGAGCTTGCCCAAACGGTCACTTAACTTTCTTGGGACTTTAGCAAATTCATCATCACGCAGATTAATGTGATAATAAGCCATACCGGCAAATAACGCGATAATCAGTAACTCAATCATTTCTACTATTATACCAAATTTAGGAATAAATCAGTTAAGACCAGCTTGGCATTGGCGTTATGATCAAGCGCTTCACGTGCTTTAACGGATACATCTTGAATGTTTATCCATCTCTGCGCTACCGCCTCATCACTCTTCGTGACTGCCGAGTCAATACTAACACTGGCCATTCGGGCTAGCACCTCTAGGAACAGCTTGGTATCGGCTTTGTCGGTCGATAGCTCATTAACAGAAGCCAACCTTTCAAAACTTTTTTTACCAAGTATATCCCGGACTTTGCCTAAGGCGACCATTACCGGATGATTCTCCGGGTCGGCGTGAATCGATTCAAGTAGCCCAGGTAATCCGCTAGCTAGTAAGTAAAATCTATCAAAATTAGGGTCATCCTTATCAAATAGGGTACTAAGTTGCTCCTTGGTGGGTACCTTAATAGTGACTGTCTGAATTCGCGATAGAACCGTCGGCAAGATATCCTGGGTATTGTCTATAGTCAGCATAATCATTGTGTCTTTAGGTGGTTCTTCAAGAAGTTTTAACAGGGCATTTTGGGCCTGAATAGTCATTTGGCCAGCGTTCTCAATAACTATAAAACGCCTATAGCTTCCCGTACCAATGGTTCTTAATTTAACGAATTCGTTAATTTCGCGGATTTGCTCAATTGTTATCGAATTATTGTTATCGCTGACTATTAACTTGGTCTTCTGATTTTCTCCCAGTTTTAACTTAGGATCCTGGGCAATATTTCTTATTATCCACTCGGCCAGCGTTATCTTGCCGATGCCGGTTTTTCCTATTAACCCGAGCGAGTTTGGGGGGGACGCCACTAAACTCTGCAGTAGTTTAGCTGTTACCGGGTTAATTACTGGGTCTTCCACCGTATTTAGACCATCATAGCTTTAAATTCATCCGGCAGCGGAACCTCAAAATACATGCGCTCTTTGTTGGGCAACATAATATCCAGGCTCAGGGCGTGAAGATACATACGGTCGCCACTGGCGCCTTCATACAAGGGATCGCCCAAGATTGGATGCTCTAAATAGTGCAAGTGGACACGCAGTTGGTGAGTCCGGCCGGTTGTTGGTTTTAAATCCAGCAGTGAGTACTTGTCGTTCCGCTGAATTACCTTGTAGTGGGTAACCGAAGCTTTGCCGTTAACATCAGCCCTAAATTTCGATGGTTCTTTAGGATTACGCCCAATAGGTATGTCAATAATCGCCTCACTGGGCTCTATATCCCCCTCTACAATGGCGATGTAGTGCTTTTCAACCTTACGGGTGCTGAATTGTTTTTGTAGCCAGGTAGAGGCCTCAGCGGTCTTGGCGCAGATCATGACTCCGGACGTGGCCCGGTCAAGACGATGAACTATGCCTGCCCGATCACCAGACATATCTTTTACCCGCGTACTTAACCAGGTAGCCACAGTGGCTTCTGGATTGAATGATCCCTTAGAGTGGCTCAACATGCCGGCCGGCTTATTAATAACCACACAATCATTGTCTTCGTAGATAATCGGGAGGTCTACGGTTGGAATTTTTTTGTCATCTTCGGCGTTATATTCGATATCAACTGCATCGCCTAACTTCAAAAGATACTTGTTTTTGATCTCTTTGCCGTTAACCAAAATTTTATTGTCAGCTAGCAGCCGCTGAATAGACGAGCGGCTAAGTTCGGGATAGAACTTAGAAGCAAAGACGTCTACTCTTAACTTTACTGATTCTTCGTCAACTATTATGTGCATAAAATCCTATCGATTATTGTCTTAAGCCAATGGCTGAGTGAACTTTGGCTATCTTAGCATTAGCAATGGCATTGACGGTCACTTCATCGCGAGCAACCTTGTCCAAGATTTGCTGATCATTGATGGTCGAATATGTTTCCTGGAGACTAGTAATAAAGGTCTTGGTCTTTTCAGCGACAGCCGATTTAAGCTCACTATAACTGGTTCTACCAACCCAAGTTGTTAAGACGTCATCAAGACTCGAGCCACTAAGTAACGCCAAAATCTGCATCAAGTTATGTACGCCAGGTTGTTTATCTGGGTCAGAGCCGATTAGGCCCAAGTTATCAGTCGTAGCGCTCATGATTTTTTTAGCAGATTCATTCGGATCGTCGTTTAGGAAGATAACTCCCCGGTCGCTCTGGTTTGATTTGCTCATCTTTTTATCCGGACTAATTAGATCCTTGATCTTAAGAGGCGCAGAGCGGTTAAAGAATTCATTTTGTTCTTTAATACTTTTTGGTATGGTGAATAGCTCACCATGAGAAATAAATTTATTATTAACGTGCATGGCTAAATCACGGGTAAATTCCAAGTGTTGAGTCTGGTCAGCGCCGACCGGCACGTATGTAGCGTCGTAGAGAAGTATATCGGCAGCCATAAGCACCGGGTAGTTAAATAACCCAACGCTAACGGTATTTAATTGCTGGTGGGTTAACGATTGCCTAAGCACCAAATGCTCGTCGGAGTCTTCCTCGGCTTCATTGTCTTTTAGAAGTCCGGCTTTATCCTCAAATTGTTGCATCCGGCGAAGTGCCGAGAAGGTCGTAAAGTTATCCAAGATCCAGGTAAGCTCACTGTGGGCTGGAACAAAACTCTGGCGGTATAGCAATATATTGTCGTTATCTATCGGCAGGCCGGCAGCGACGTAGAGTTTAATGTTACGAATCGTCTGTTCATAGAGCTTGCTATGGTCAATTGGCGTAGTAAAACTATGCAGGTCAGGCACAAATAGATTTATTTGATAATCGTTTGATGAATATTTGTGGGCTAGCTCAATAATTGGCAGGAGGGCACCAAAATAATTACCAATATGTAAATCATTATTGGCTCTTAGGCCGGTGAGAATAACTGTCTTGTCCACCAGACTATTATACTATAAATATACAGGTTCTTTGGTTAACGCTTTGTAAACTGTCGTTGCTTACGAGCACCCTTAAGACCGAATTTCTTTCGTTCTTTCATTCGAGGGTCGCGGCCAAGCAAGTCAGCGCGCTTTAGAGTGGATCTAAGATCTTCATTAACTTCTACTAGGGCCTTGGCAATACCAAGTCGGATAGCATCGGCTTGACCTTCGTGACCACCACCGGACACGACAGCAGTTATAGCAAATTTATTCTCTTGAGAGATTGCTATAAATGGTTCGTTAAGCTTGCTTAGAAGGTATTTGCTATCGGCAAAATATACCTCAGCCGGCTTAGCGTTGATAACGATTGTTCCCTTGCCGGTTGATAAACGAACACGGGCAGTAGCGCTTTTGCGTCGTCCAAGAGCGTAAAAATAGTTGTTTGCTGTAGTTTTAGCCATTATTGCAGTTCCTTTATAGATATCTTGACAGGTTGTTGGGCATTGTGTTGATGTTCGCCATCATTATAAATCTTCAGTCGCGCTAAACGACCATCACGTAGCTTATTAACAGGTAACATGCCGCGAACTGATTTGAAAATAATGCTAGATGGATCTTTGGCAAGCTTGTCTTTTAGAGCTGTCTCAGTTAGTCCGCCCGGGAAACCGCTATACTTGTAATAGATCTTCTTGGTAGCCTTTTCGCCAGTAACTATTAGGTCTTTGGCGTTAATAATCACTACGAAATCACCACAATCAATGTGATGTGTATAACTTGGCTTCATTTTACCGGTTAATAGCTGAGCAACATAAGTCGATAGTCTTCCAAGTGGAAGTTCGCTGGCGTCTACTAAGTACCATTGTCTGGTAATATCAGCTGGTTTTGCACTATAAGTCTTCATTATTTGGCCTCTACTTTCTTGGCAGGTGTCTTAACAGGGGCCTTCTTAGCTGCTACCGGCGTAGCTTTTGGCTTTGCTGTAGTGGCCGCTTTCGGCTTTATTGCAGCAGTAACTTCGACTTCTGCCGGAGCTACAGCTTTAACGGCTGCTGATTTCTTGGTTAAATCGTCAACAAAACTTACCCTGGCTAACTGGGCCTGATCACCGCGGCGAATTCGAGTTTTGGTAATCCTTAGATGTCCGCTGTCTCGACCTTTTAGTAAGGGGGCTATCTGATCGACTAGTTTATGGGCACTCTCCAGAGTTTGAAGATCGGCAATAATCTGACGGCGGTTGTGCAAATCGCCAATTTTTGCCTTGGTTATGAGCTTCTCAACGTAGGGAACAATTTCCTTAGCTTTCGTGACGGTAGTCTCAATAGACTCGTACTTGATTAGTGAATCAGCGAGACCCTTCATCAGAGCTAACCTTTGGTCAGTCTCTCGATTGAATTTACGACCTTTGTATCCGTGACGGTGCATGTTATAGTTCCAACTCCGATAATTTCTCTTTAACTTCGTCTAAAGCTTTGCTGCCGAACCCTTTAAGGTCACGGAGTTCTGCGTCACTTAGGCTGAAAAGATCCTTTAGGGTATGGATATCATTGTTAACTAATGCATTAGTGGTTCGAGCTGACAGGTTCAGGTCTTCGATAGAAGTATTAAGCTCATCATTGGCGTCTTCAACAAACTCGTCGTTAGCTGAAGGAGTATTTAGGCCCTCGTGAACCTTTGATTCAACTCGAGTTTGTCCGGCTAGTGCAGTGTATTGGTTGATCAAAATTGCTGCGGCTTCTTCAAAAGCGTCGCGCGGTGAGATAGAACCATCAGTATCAATAGTGATCAAGAGCTTATCAAGGTCGGTAGCTTGGCCAACACGGGTGTTCTCAACTTTGTAGCGTACTCGAAGTACTGGGCTAAAAATTGCGTCAAGAGCGATCATGTCACTAGCCTTACGAGCAGTTTCCTCTTCGATCGTTCGGTAGCCACGTCCTTTTTCGACAGTGATGTCCGCTACGAATTTGGCTTTAGGATCATCAAGAGTTGCAATAACGTGGTCTGGGTTAACAACTTCAACATCAGCGTTTAGCTTAATGTCTTTGGCTTTAACTACGCCCTTGCCAGTCTTGGAAATACGTAGAATTTGTGGCTCGTCGGAAAATACTCGGAAACGTACACCTTTTAGTTGAATCATAATATCAACAGCATCTTCTTTAACGCCAGGAATGGTAGTAAACTCGTGGGTTGCACCCTCGATTTTGAAACTTGTTACAGCAGCACCGGCGATGCTTGATAATAATACACGGCGTAGGCTGTTGCCAAGGGTCATTCCATAACCATTGTGCAAAGGCTCAACGGTGAATGTGGCACTCAGGTCACTGTGATCGTCAATCTTCACAAGTCCTGGTACATGAATAATATTTGACATTTATGCTCTCCTTATTTAGCGTGAGTAATACTCAACAATTAATTGTTCGTTAATATCTAATTCTGCATCTTCTCGAGTAGGAAGACTTACTACAGACAACTGTAACTTTTTACGGTCAGCTTTTAGCCAGCTAGGTATGTCACTTGGCGCTGGACTAATGTCATCAAGGTTGGTGAAATAACCTGATTTAACTGAATGTGGTCGAACTACTAATACGTCACCGGCAGACATTCTAATTGAAGGAATATCAACTCGTTTACCGTTAAGCATAAAGTGCCCATGGGTCATTAACTGGCGGGCTGCGCGGCGTGATGGAGCAAATCCGGCTCGGTATACAACGTTATCAGCTCTTTGCTCCAATAATCTAAGCAAAATTTCGCCTGATAGGCCTCGACTCTTGGTGGCTTCAGACATCAAATTGCTAAACTGCTTTTCAAGAAGTCCATACAATCTTTTAACTTTCTGCTTCTCACGAAGTTGAAGTGAATATTGGCTAGGCTTGTTTCGGCTGTTTCGGCCGTTTTGGATTCCGCCTGGAGGTGTAGCGCCACGCTTGAGTAATGCTTTGTGAGCCTTAGGGTGCAAGGCATAGCCTTCACGTCGGCTCATCTTTACGATTGATTGTGTATCTCGTGCCATCTAAACTCTCCTAGCCTTCCTGGGTCGAACGCCGCCGTGGGCAATACCAGTTACGTCAGTAATACTATTTACATGAATATTCAAACCAGACAGTGAACGTATAGCAGCGTCTCGGCCTAAACCGATGCCTTTTACGAACACGTCAACGCTACTTAGGTTATAAGTTTGTCGGGCATTTTGTCCGGCTTTCTCGCCAGCTACTTGGGCAGCATAAGCCGTACCCTTCTTTGAACCACGGAAACCGCAGGCACCAGCACTGGATACCGTCAAAACGCCACCATTGTTATCAGTGAAAGTAACAATAGTGTTGTTGAATGTTGCCATGATATGTAGTTGACCAGCTGTCACCGATCGCTTAACCTTCTTTTTCTTAACAGGTTCTGTGGCTACGGCAGTTGTTGCGGCAGCGGCAGGTGTATTAGGAACTGCAGTCTCGACTGCAGGTGCTTCTTCAACTTTAGGAATAGTTTGCTTTGTTGTATCAGCCATTATGTTTTAGATGCTACTTTCTTTGCTGTTCCACCAACAGTTACTTTCTTGCCTCTTCGGGTACGAGCATTGGTCTTTGTTCGTTGCCCGCGTGATGGTAAATTCATCTGGTGTCTAATGCCTCGGTAGGACTTGATGTCTTTAAGTCGCTTTATGTTGGTGCTGACAATTCTCTGTAATTCACCTTCAACTGTATATTTCTCATTAATAATGTCTTGGATCTTGGAAATCTCGCCGTCTGTTAGGTCTTTAGTGCGAACAGTCTCGTCAATTTTTGCACTTTTCAATATATCTCGGCTGGTCTTAGGGCCAACTCCAAAAACATATGTTAAGGAAACCGAAATGATCTTCTCGCTGGGAATTGTAACTCCGGAAATACGTGCCATAACTAACCCTGCCTCTGCTTATGCTTTGGTTTGAGTTTGTTGATAACATATACCCGACCTTTACGTCGGACAATAATATCATCAGGACTAATCTTTTTTACACTTGCACGCACTTTCATGCGGATCACACTTCCTTTCAGCGGAGTAATGACTCACTGCTTAGTTTATGATTTGCGATACGTGATTCTTCCCTTAGTTAGATCATAAGGGGTCAACTCGACAGTAACGCTGTCACCCGGTACGATGCGAATGTAATGCTTTCTCATCTTACCGGCAACATGAGCTATAATTTTATGGCCGTTCTCGAGTTCGACACGAAATTGAGTTCCTGGTAGGGTCTCAATTATAGTTCCGGATAGCTCGATTACTTCTTTATTAACTGCCATAAATGTATAACAACACCTTATTGTACTAAATCCGACAGATAAAGTAAAGTGTTTCTTTCATTAAAAATGACTAGGATGCGGCGTTGGCCTCATCTGGTAGCGTGTCTACTTTTGGTTTACGTCGACCGAACTTCAATCTACGTGCGCCTAAAGCCGCTTCAGCGGAGTTACCGGGACCATAGAAAAAGTCAGGTTCATTATATTGATCATAAGTCACCATCAGCGCTCTAGACTCGATAGATCGTAGCGTTTCAAGAGATACAGACACAAGTATCAGGACACTCGTACCACTCAAACTAATACTGGCGTTAATAAACATCTGAGCAATAATCGGCAGTAAGGCCAGCATGCCTAGGCTAAATGCGCCAAACAATGTCACCCGGTTTACGAGCGAGCTAAGATATTTTTCGGTCTGCTTGCCGGAACGTATTCCTTCAATAAAGCCGCCCTGCTTTTGAAGATTCTCGGCAATGTCTTTAGCGTTGAAGGTTACGTTGGTGTAGAAGAAAGTAAAAACAAAGACCAGCGTAAAGTAAACAGCCGGGTACAGGAAGGGTCTCCAGCCACCGGCAGCAAAAGTAGCCTTGGTTGGTTGCTGGAACCACTGGGTCAGGAAAGCCCCAATGTGCTGAAGGTGAACCGATTTCATACCGCTCATTAATTGCCCCGCGAAGCTAGGAACGCTCAAGAAAGCCACGGCAAAGATGATCGGAATAACTCCTGCGGTAATCAATTTTACTGGCAATGTTGTTGTCACCCCGCCATAAGAGCGGTTACCCTGAACGCGTTTGGCGTAGTGAATCGTGATTTTCCGCGCAGCCTCATTGAGCATCACAACCAACCAAGTAAGTATGATTACAGCTACAGCAATAATAACTGTATATAGCGCCGTCTTACCGGTAAATGGCATCTTGACACCGAACACAGTGAGTTTATGGGCCTTGCCAACTAGCGTCGACAAAATACTCTGTAGAGTGCTAGGCAGTCGACTGACGATTCCAACAGTAATAATCAGCGAGATACCATTACCGATTCCTTGCTCAGTAATTAACTCGCCGAGCCACATCAATATCATTGATCCACCAGTTAGGGCCGATACCATCAGTACCCACTGCAGGAATGATGAATGAGCAGTTATGTCACCAATGCCACCGATGCTTTGAGCAGTTTCACGAATTAGATAAATCGAGCCGATCGATTGGACAATAGCTAACGGGAATGTCAGCATGCGTGTCATCTGGTTGATCTTCTTCTGACCAAACTCGCCTTCTTTTTGAAGAGCTTCCAGCCTAGGCAAAGCTTTGGTTAGCAGTTGCATAATAATCGAGGCATTGATGTATGGCCCAAGTCCAACTAACATAATCGAGAAGTTTGCCAGGGCTCCACCAGATAGAACGTTCATGAAACTTAGAAACTGTGAGGTATTGGTGCTGCTATAGAGATTGGTAAGTAACTGTTTTAGAGTTGAGGGATCAGCTAGTGGTACAGGTATGTGAGCCATTAAACGGAAAACGAGTAGCATTCCAAGAACAGCAAGTATTCGCTTGCGCATATCCTTCTGTCCAAGTGAACGTCCGATTATTTTCCAGTTCATCTACTACCCTCTTTTATCTCGAAACATTATTTGCTTAATTATCATCTAACGACAGGCTTTTTTCAACCTGTCTAAAAAATCACTCTACTTATTTACGACTTTCAGCAATCCTCTTGGTAGAAGTTTTGGGTCGATAAGTAGCAGCAACTTTAGTAAAAGATCCACCAGCACTTTCAAGGCTAGCAGCAGCAGAAGCTGAGGCTAGAAATAACTTAACATCGATTTTTCGGGTAATATCACCCTTGGTTATCAGCTTAACGCGGACATATGGGTTGGAAATTAATTTGGCTTTAGCAAGAACTTCGGAGTCAATTACTTTGTCACTCAAGTCGTTTAGCTGGCCAGTATAGACAACTTCATTGCGAACAGCGTGTGAAGTAAAGCCGCGTAGTTTTGGCAACCGTTGTAATAGTGGATTTTGTCCGCCTTCGAAGCCTGGTTTACGGCTTGAACCGGTTCGACTCATCTGCCCCTTGGTTCCTCGTCCGGCAGTTTTTCCCTGTCCGGCAGCAATACCACGGCCAACACGGTTGGTCTTCTTGGTAGCTTTGGATGTTAATTCGTTATATTTCATTTTCTAAACTCCTATTATCGGACAATTATTTCTTTACAACTTTCTTAACTGCGGTCTTCTTGGTAGCTGTAGCTTTAACAGTCTTTACTGGCTCAACAGCTTTTTTGACAACCTTTTTGGGCGCGGTGACTTTAGGCTCAGCGGCTTTGGGTTCAGCAATTTTAGTCTCCACGGCCTTGGCTGGCTTCTCGGGCTCAGCTTCCTCGATCTTGATGTTACGGCGCCACTCACTGGCTGGCTTTATAGATTGTAGTGCAGCGATGGTCGCATAGGCAGCATTGGTCTTATTTGTTGAACCGAGTGATTTGCTGAGCGCATCACGTATACCGGCAACTTCAAGAATAATTCGAACTACTCCGCCGGCAATCAGTCCGGTACCTGGGCTAGCTGGCTTGATTAGAATGTGAGCACCACTAACTTTACCTTCAGCTTCATGAGGCACAGTGCCCTTGTAGATGGCAATCTTAACCAAGTGTTTCTTGGCGACTTCGGTTGCTTTGGTAACAGCAGTAGTGACATCGGCGCCTTTTGCGGAACCAACACCAACCTGCTTCTTATGGTCACCTATTACGACTAGGGCACGGAACCTAAAACGGCGGCCGCCCTTTACTACTCGGGCAACTCGGTCAATATTAATAACTCGTTCGTCAAATTGCTTTTCTTCCTTCTTCTCTTCAGGACGAGGTCGTTTGTGCATTGGCTTAGAATTGTTGTCCATATTTAAAACTCCAGTCCTTCCTTACGAGCAGCATCTGCAAGTGTTTTAACCCGACCATGATATAATTTTCCACCTCGATCGAAGACTACGGTCTTAATTTTCTTCTTCTTGGCTTCAGTAGCAATTTTGGTTCCGACCCACTCGGCTCGTGCGGTCAAATTTTCGGGAACATCTTTGACGCCGACGCTTGATGCGTAAGCCAGTGTATTGGAATTACTGTCGTCAATAATCTGAGCAGTTACGTGATAGTTACTGACGTGTACTGATAGTCTTGGTCGCTCAGTTGTACCGACGACCGTTGAACGAACGCGGTTGCGTCGTAATTTATTGTTTAATACTTTGTGAGTTAATCTATTCATTTTATGCTTCCTTACCAGACTTACCGCTCTTACGGATGATGTGTTCTCCCACATACTTAATGCCTTTACCCTTATATGGTTCCGGCTTCTTAAACTCACGAATCTCAGCAGCTACTTGGCCAACTTGTTGTTTGCTGATTCCGGTGACTGTAATAATGTTCTGTTCAACAGCAATCTTGATTTCTGGTGGGATACTATAAATTATATCGTGAGAAAATCCTAAGTTTAGCTTCAGAGCGTTGCCAGTCAAGGCTACGCGGTAACCTACTCCGTTAACTTCTAGTTGCTTAGAAAAGCCTTCAGTTACACCGACAACCATGTTGCTAGTAAGAGTACGCATCAGCCCGTGCTTAGATCGGCTTTGTCGTTCTTCATTTTCTCGGGTAACTAATAATTGATCGCCGTCCTGGGCAATATTAATACTAGGGAACATCGCTTGGCTTAACGAGCCTTTAGGCCCAGTAACTTGGACTAAGCTGTCGTCAATAGTGATTGTCACACCTGCTGGAACTTTGATTGGTAGTTTTCCTATTCGACTCATAAATAATTCCTTAAAATACCTTACAAATTAATTCGCCGCCAATATTTTGTTTCTTGGCTTCATCACCGGTCATTAGACCTTTTGAAGTTGAAACAATAACCAAGCCTCGGCCTCGTTTGACCACAGGTATCTCATTGGCGCGAACATAATGTCGGCGACCAGGCTTAGATAGTCTAGTAATCTCAGTAATATAATTAGTGGTCGTGCCGGAATTGATAGTCACAACCAGTGTTTTACCAACTGTAGCATCAACAACTGCCACGCCTTGAACAAAGCCGTTCTTCTTTAGAATTGTGGCTACGGCTTCTTTAAGCTTGGAATGAGGCATATTGACTTCATTTTTCTGTACAGCCATAGCATTCCGGATTCGGGTTAGCATGTCTGATACTGGATCTGTAGATGTTTGACTCATATATTGCTCCTTACCAACTCGACTTTGTTATGCCGGGGATTTCTCCCTTTACGGCGTGTTCTCTAAAACTGATTCGACTTAGGCCGAACTGACGCATATAAGCGCGTGGCCTACCAGTTTCAACACAACGATTCTTCCAACGCGTAGGACTTGAATTTCGAGGTAACTTAGCTAGACCCTCAAGATCACCCAAGGCCTTTAGCTCAGCTCTCTTAGCCGCATACTGCTTAATCATGCGCTTTCGTTTTTCGTCTCTTACAACGATGGACTTTTTAGCCATTATTCAGTTCCTTTCTCAAACGGCATACCAAAACCAGTTAATAGTGCTTTGGCGTGTTGCATTTCTTTACACTTAATTACTAATATAACTTGCAGACCATGTGGCGTAGTTGTCTCTTCGAAGCTTAATTCAGGGAAAACTGACTGATCGGTAAAACCAATACTGTAGTTTCCTTGCTTATCAAAGGCTGTCAGGCTAACGCCGTGGAAATCTCGTAAACGAGGCAATACAATGTTAATCAGCCGGTCTAGGAATTCGTACATACGGGCATCTCGAAGAGTAACTTTAAGGCCAATAACATTGCCTTCTCGCAGCTTAAAGCCGGCGATTGATTTGTGAGCTTTGGTTTCATTTGGCTGTTGGCCAGTAATCTTCCTAAGAGTATTCTTGGAGGTTTCCATGACTTTCTTGTCGTCTTTAGCTTTGCCCAGTCCAATGTTTAAAACAATCTTCTCTAGTCGTGGGACTTCGTGAGGATTCTTAAGATTAAGTGACTTCTGTAGCCCAGGAGCAAGTCTCTTGTTGTAATCAACCTTTAGACGTGGTTGTAGGTCAGCGACAGGTTTGGTAGCCATTACTTTATCTCCTTAGAACTTGACTTATAAATACGGGTCTTGGTGCCGTCTTTGACGACGTAACCGATGCGGGTAGCTTTTTTGGTCTCAGGGTCAACGATCCCAACCTTGCCAACGTGCATTGGCTTGGTAATTTCCTGAATTCTTCCAGGATTTTGAGTGGTCGGCTTGATGTGCTTCTTGATGATGTTAATACCTTCAACTGTCACGGTATTGGCTTTAGGTTGAGTGGCCACGACTTTGCCTGTTTTGCCCTTATACTTACCAGCTAGAACGATAACCTTATCGCCCTTTTTGAGCTTAATCTTGTAAAGCTTGGTTTCTTTGGGTGCAAATTTACGCATTATAGGACCTCCGGGGCTAAGCTAACGATCTTAGCATAACCAAGTTCACGCAGTTCGCGTGGTACGGGACCAAATATTCTTGTTCCCTTTGGCAGTTTATCTTCGCCGATAATTACGGCTGCGTTGTCATCAAACTTGATAGATGAACCATCTTTGCGGTTAATAATGTTGGTAGTTCGGACAACCACGGCTCGAACGACAGACTTCTTCTTAACCGTGCCGGTAGAATTGGCAGATTTAACGGTTGCCACAATTACGTCACCAACGTGAGCATAGCGGCGCCTGGTTCCACCAAGAACACGGATACAAAGTATCTCCTTGGCTCCCGAGTTATCACAAACTCCTAAACGAGTTTCTTGCTGAATCATACTTCAACCTCAGTTTCGTTTATGGTCTTCTTATCGTCTTCATTTAAGGCAGCTTTCTCAAGAACCTTGACCAACTTAAACCTTTTAGTGGCGCTAATCGGACGAGTTTCAATGATCTCAACGCTATCGCCAACTTTGGCTTCATTCTTCTCATCATGAGCCGCAAAACGGTTGGTTACGGTATATTGTTTGCGGTACAGCGGGTGTGTTTTACGAACTGGAATAGAGACAATGATAGTCTTATTAGATTTGTCTGAGGCAACAATACCTGTAAATTTCTTAGCCATTTAAATCTTCTCCTTTAACAGTTGTTCACTAAGGGCGGTTAGCATTCGAGCTAAATCTTTACGCTTCAATCTAATCAGTCGGGTATTCTGGACTTCGCCCATGTGAACACGTCTTTTAAGCTCAGCAATTTCTTCTCGCAGGTTGGTGGTATCAACTGTTAGTTGAGCTGTTGGTAGTTTACGAATTTCGCTAATTTTCATATTAAGCATCCTCACGAACTATGAATTTAGTTTTAATCGGTAATTTATGGGCTGCAAGTCGCATGGCTTCGCGGGCAACTGCTTCGCTAACACCCTGCATCTCAAACAATATTGTTCCAGGCTTTACTTTGGCTACGAAAAATTCTGGGTTGCCTTTTCCACTGCCCATCTTAACGTCAAGTGGCTTACGGGTAACAGGAGTGTGAGGGAAAATACGGATCCAGATCTTACCGCCACGTTGAATATGACGAGTCATAGCTTGACGAGAAGCCTCAATCTGTCGAGACGTAATACGCTCACCTTCTTGGGCCTGCAAAGCATATTCGCCATAAGCAATGTAATTGCCACTGGTAGCAACACCGGTGATCCGGCCTTTTCGTACTTTGCGATATTTTGTGCGCTTTGGGACTAACATTAGGCTGTCTCCCCTTTATAAATCCAAACCTTAACTCCAATAACACCGGCAGGAGTTTGAGCAGGAACAGCAGCATAATCAATATCGGCACGAATAGTGTGCAAAGGAACACTGCCTTGGATCTCTTTTTCGCGACGGGACATTTCGGCACCGTTAAGTCGCCCGGCTACTTCGATTCGGATACCTTTGGCACCAGCACGCATAGTGGCAGCAGAAGTTGACTTAATGGCACGACGGAAACTAATTCGGCGCTCTAGTTGGTGGGCAATATTCTCAGCAACTAATTTGGCATATAGTTCAGGTTTTTTAACTTCTTCAATGTTGACTCGGGTAGGAAGGGAATAAATTGCCTGAATCGCATCTTTTAATTCCTGGGCACCTTGACCGCCACGGCCGATCACAACACCCGCCTTAGCAGTATGAATGGTAACAGTAACGAGGTTTGGTGAGCGTTCGATGTCTACCTTATTGATGGCGGCACGAGAGCCTAGTTTGGTAGAAATTATCTTACGAACCTTCAAGTCATCACCAAGGAACTTAGCGTAATCGCGCTTGTTTACAAACCATTTGCTGCGCCAGTCCTTATTGACCTGCAAGCGCATGCTGATTGGATTTACTTTTTGTCCCATTATGCTTTCTCCTTAGTAGAGTCTTTATCGGTTGATACTGCGGCAGCAGCAACTTCTTTTGCAGCGATTGGCTTCTTTGGTTGACGCTTTTCACCATCAACAATAACCCGGATGTGACTTGATTTGATTTGGAAAGGCAGGGCACGTCCACGGGCAGCCGGCTTGAATCTCTTCAATCGTTTGCCAGGAGTAACACTAATTTCAACAATTCTCAGAGTATCAGGCTTGTAGTTATGATTATAATCAGCGTTGGCCTTGGCACTTTCAATAGCCTTGCGAACAGGAATAGCAGCTCGTCGTGGAGTATACTTCAAAATCGTCAAAGCGTCTTCAACAGTTTGTCCACGAACTAATGCGGCAACAACAGTTACCTTGCGCGGGCTAATTTGGACTCCTTTGGCTGTAGCTATTACTGACATATGCTTCTCCTTAAACCTTTGCCAACTTACCGCCATGACGGCGGAACTTACGGGTTGGCGAAAACTCACCTAATTTATGACCAACCATATTTTCTGTAATGAATACTGGGACATGAACTTTTCCATTGTGGACAGCGATAGTCTTACCGACAAATTCAGGAGAGATTGTAGAGGCTCGTGCCCAAGTTCGGATAATAGTTCGATCATCACTAGCTAGAAGACTTACTTTCTTAGCAAGTTTGAAATCTATAAATGGACCTTTTTTTAGTGAACGACTCATAGTTATCTCCTCTTAGCCTCGTGACGACTTTTAACAATAAATTTGGTAGTACTCTTACGGCGCCTGGTCTTGTACCCAAGGGTTTTCTGTCCCCAAGGGGTCTTAGGTGCTGTACCCCAGTTCTTACCACCACCGATACCGTGACGTCCACCGTCACCACCGCCGTGCGGGTGATCAACAGCGTTCATAACAACACCTCGAACTGATGGGCGAATTCCCTTGTGACGATTACGTCCAGCCTTACCAATCTTAATATTCTGATGTTGTTCGTTACCGATAACACCAATACTGGCCATACATTCCATATTAATAAGGCGAACTTCGCCGCTAGGCAAACGAACTTGGGCGTAATCTTCTTCTTTGGCAAGCAGTTGAGCGCTATTTCCGGCGCTGCGAGCTATCTGACCGCCGCGTCCCGGGAATAGTTCAACGGAGTGAATCAAACTGCCAAGAGGGATGTTCTTTAGTGGCAGGCGATTACCGGTTTCAATTGGAGCTTCTGGGTCGGAAGTTATGACCTGTCCAATTTTCATGTCATTAGCGGCTAGAATGTAGTGATACTCACCTTCGGCAGTCTTAACTCTAGCGATACGAGCTGAACGGTTTGGATCATACTCGATTTGCTCGATTGTCGCTGTAGTGCCGGCGATAAACTTAAAATTAACCAGTCGGTAAAACTTACGAGCACCACCGCCTTTGTGACGAGTAGTAATGCGGCCTTGGTTGTTACGACCACTGCCACGGTTTTTAACAGCCAAGAGTGAACGTACCGGCTTGTTAGTGGTAATTTGGTCAAAGTCCTGAGTGGTCATACCTCGTCGGCCAGGAGTCGTCGGATTGTGTAGCTTTATAGCCATTATTTTGTCTCCTTAGGCTTGCGGCGCAAACTTAGTCGGGGTTTCTTGTCGGTCTTCTCAGCGTTCTTAGCTGCTGCCTTATCAATCTTCTGCTGAGTGGCGACCTGTTTGGTCTCTTCTTCTTCAATAGCGTCAAAGAAAGGTAGCTTCTTGTTATCTTTAAGGGTAACGTAAGCCTTCTTTTGGTCAGAACGCTTGCCGCTAGAGTTGCTAGATCGCTTACCGTTTAGATTAATGGTTCGCTTGGACTTGCCCTTAACGTTGATAATTCGGACTGAAGCGACTTCAACGTCGAACTGGGCAGTAATGGCCTTGGCAATAGTGTCTTTGTTGTGACTCTTATCGACATCAACTACGTAGACGCTAGAGTTACTCATGGCATAGGTCTTCTCGGTGAGACGTGGCTTCAATACAATTTGCTTAAGCATCTACTTAGTCTCCTTGAGCCACTCGGTAATAATCTCGATTGATGGCTTGGTTATGACTAGACTGTCGGCATTAAGTAGGTCAAAAACATTTAGATACTTGGCTTGAACCAATTTAACTTTGTCCAAGTTGCTGGCAGAACGAATCAAGACGTCAGATTTGTTATCAACAACAACCAAAATATTTCGAGTTGCTTTGATCTTATTTAGTAACTTAGCTAACTCGGCAGTTTTTCCGGTTGTAGTGATATCTTCAATAATAATTAACTTATTCTCGCTAACGGCTAGGCTTAGGGCCTGCTTTAAAGCTTTGCGCTTCTCGGAAGTAGTTATATATTTCTTGTAATTTTCGTTGCCAGTTGGCCCAAAAACAACACCACCACCACGCCAAATTGGAACTCGGCTAGAACCGAAACGTGCCCGGCCGGTACCCTTTTGCTTCCAAGGCTTCTTACCGCCACCGCTGACTAATCCACGAGTCTTGGTTACGGCTAGGTTTTCGCGGCCGTTAGACATGTAGGCAACGTAGGCACTTTTTAATAAATCATGATTAGCGGCTACTTCGCTAAATACATCTTTGTCGAGCTTGACGGCGGTAGTTGATGCGGCACCTGATTTCGTAAAGTTAGGTGTAGACATTATTTTGTCCCCTTGATAATAATGATGCCTTTTCGGGGTCCTGGGACAGCTCCGCTGACTCCAATAATCTTGTTCTCTTGATCAATCAATGCAACTTTAAGATTCTCGACTGTTACTGTTTCGTGGCCCATTTGGCCAGACATTTTCTTTCCCTTAAAAATCTTCTGTGGGTACATTGATCCGATTGATCCTGGTCGTCGGTATGATCGACCACCGTGGGTCTTACGACCGCGCTTGAAGTTATGGCGCTTGATTGTACCAGCAAAACCTTTACCCTTGGAAGTCCCTTGGACATTAACATTATCGCCAATCTCAAATACGTCTATGTCAAAGCTTGTGCCAACTGTCATGTCTTCTTCAAACTCATCAACGCGGAATTCTCGGACAACTTTAGGAGATGACTTGCTTTTAGCAAAATGTCCGCTTAAAGCTTTGCCATTCTTTCCAGCTCCGGTGCCGACTTGGACAGCGTTATAACCATCTACTTCAATGTTCTTGATCTGGGTAACAATGTTGGGCTCTGCAGAAAGTAAGGTAACAGAAGTCAATACACCATCTTGGCTGATGATGCTGGTCATACCAACTTTACGAGTTATAAGTGATTTCACTGTAAAATATGTCCTTCTTAGTTACCTATAAACAATAAAATACTTGGTTAGCGGTGGTATCTGTCATTTTGTTTTCGCAGACCTGCCATCAAACCAAGTTACTTTTTGATAACTTCATATAGATTAGCACGATGAGCTTACTTCTGTCAACTTGTAGCTGATTGCACAACAACTAAACTAGACAGTTTATGACTGGTTTTAGACGATATATTTAGGTAAGTTCTTAGGAGTGACGAATGATTACATCTTGATTTCGACGTCGCAGCCAGCTGGCAGACTGAGATTCATCAGTGAATCAATAGTCTTAGGTGTTGGCTCGAAAACATCGATGATACGCTTGTGGACACGCATTTCAAACTGCTCACGACCCTTTTTGTAGACGTGAGGCGATTTTACCACTGTAAAAGAACTGCGTTCTGTGGGTAGAGGAATTGGGCCAGCTAGGTTTGCGCCATTACGAAGTGCGGTATCAATGATTTGCTTAGCGGCTTGATCAATAACCTTGTGGTCATAAGCCTTCAAACGAATCCGAATACGCTGTTTGGTATCAGGTGCTTTGGTTACTGCTGGTGTGGTTGTGTCTGGCATTGTAATTTTTCGGTTTGGTAATCGAACTATTTAACGATCTTGGTTACGACACCGGCACCAACGGTTCGGCCACCTTCGCGGATAGCGAAGCGTAGTCCTTGATCCATAGCGATAGGTGCAAGTAATTTAACTTTGAAAGTGATTGTGTCGCCTGGCATAACCATTTCTTTGTCAGCAGGTAATTCAACTTCACCGGTTACGTCAGTGGTTCGGAAGTAAAACTGTGGCTTGTATCCCTTAAAGAATGGTGTGTGTCGTCCGCCTTCTTCTTTAGTTAGGATGTAAACTTCTGAGTCAAATTCGGTGTGAGGGGTAATTGTACCTGGCTTAGCTAGGACTTGTCCTCGTTCGATATCATCTCGCTCAATTCCTCGGAGTAGAATTCCAACGTTGTCGCCGGCTTGTCCTTGGTCTAGGTTCTTCTTGAACATTTCAACACCAGTTACGACACTTTTGGATGTGGGTCGGATGCCAACAATTTCAACTTCTTCGTTAATTTTTACAATTCCCTGTTCAATACGGCCGGTAGCAACTGTACCACGACCCTTGATGCTGAAGATGTCTTCGATAGGCATAAGGAATGGCTTGTCTAGGTCGCGCTTAGGTTGTGGGATGTATTCGTCCATAGCGTGAACGAGGTCCATAATCTTCTGTTCGTTTTCTGGATCGCCAGCAAGAGCCTTGGTTGCAGAACCGGTGATAATAGGACAATCTCGGTCAAAATCGTACTTAGCTAGTAAGTCACGGATTTCTTCCTCAACTAATTCAACTAGCTCAGGGTCAGCAATGTCCATCTTGTTTAGGAATACTAGGATTGATGGTACGCCTACCTGCTTGGCCAGTAGAACGTGCTCACGAGTCTGAGGCATAGGGCCATCAGCAGCGGAGACAACCAAAATAGCACCGTCAATTTGAGCAGCACCGGTAATCATGTTCTTGATGTAGTCGGCGTGACCTGGCATGTCAACGTGAGCATAGTGACGCTTTTCAGATTCATATTCGTTGTGTGATGTTGCGATGGTGATTCCGCGGGCTTTTTCCTCAGGTGCGTTATCGATTTCATCGTACTTTACAGCTTTGTTAATACTACTTGGAAGTTTCTTAGAAAGAACTGTAGTAATTGCTGCTGTTAATGTAGTTTTACCGTGGTCGACGTGGCCCATTGTGCCGACGTTTACATGCGGTTTGCTTCGGTCAAATTGCTCTGCCATTTAGCTAGACTCCTAATTAATTTAAACTTATTTTTAGCATGAGACTCAAATGCCCACACTAGTTACCGATGTAGTATAGACAATTTCATTATATTTGTAAAGGGTTGTATTAGCGTAATTGTTTTAAAATTACTTACTGTTTTTTGCAATGATGGCTGTAGCCACATTACTAGGAACATCAGCGTAGTGATCAAGCTCCATGCTTGAGCTGGCTCGGCCTTGGGTCATTGAACGTAGGTTGGTGGTATAACCGAACATTTCACCAAGTGGTACAAAGCCGGTTATTTCCTTAATACCTGGGTTTAGATCTTCCATGCTTTCAATGCGGCCTCGCTTAGAGTTGAGGTCACCGATGACATCACCCATGTAAGATTCTGGGCAAATAACGACTACTTTCATGACTGGTTCAAGTATCACTGGGTTGGCTTTCTTAACACCGGCTTGAAGAGCCATGGATCCAGCAATATTAAAGGCCATTTCAGAGGAGTCGACATCGTGGTAACTACCATCGTATAGTTCAGCTTTAACGTCTACAACCGGATAGCCGGCTAGAACTCCATTGCCCAGGGCTTCTTCAATACCTTTGCGGGCGGCTGGGATGTATTCACTAGGGATGACACCGCCTTTTATGGAATTGATAAATTCAAAACCGGCCCCAGGCACGTTTTGGCTTAGTCTAATCCAGACGTCACCATACTGACCACGTCCACCACTTTGGCGAATAAATTTACCTTGGGCTTCGACGCCATCTTTACGGATAGTTTCGCGGTAAGCAACCTGTGGTTGGCCAATATTGGCGTCAACACTAAATTCTCGGCTCATACGGTCAACAATAATTTCAAGGTGTAACTCACCCATTCCACTAATAATCGTTTGGCCGGTTTCTTCATCAACACGAATTCTAAATGTTGGGTCTTCTTCAGCTAAGCGCTGCAAAGCAATTCCCATTTTTTCCTGATCAGCCTTGGTTTTTGGTTCAATAGCGATCGACACGGGAGGTTCTGGGAAAGTAATGCTCTCTAGGACTATTGGATGAGCCAAGTCAGATAGAGTGTTACCGGTTGTAGTACCCTTAAGGCCTACAATGGCGGCAATATCTCCAGCCATAACGCTCTCAATATCTTCTCGTTTATCGGCTTGCATACGAACAATTCGCCCAACCCGCTCACGTTCACCAGTTGAGCTGTTCAAAATATATGATCCTGATTCCAACTTTCCAGAATAGACTCGGAAGTATGCCAGCTTACCGACAAATGGGTCAGTGGCAATTTTGAAGGCTAAGGCAGAGAATGGTTCAGTTTCGTTGGGATGACGTTCAACTTCATCGCCGGTTTTGGGGTGAGTACCCCAGGTGCTACCTCGGTCGAGAGGGCTAGGTAAGAAATCAATCACGGCGTCTAGAACTTTTTCAACAATTACACCTCGGCCATCACCGCCAGTTACAGCATAAAATTTTCCGGTTAATACGGCACTGCGAACAGATTGCTTAATGTCGGCTTCGGTCAAACCTTCTTCGCCAACTTCAAAGTACTTCTCCAACATGGCTTCGTCTTCAGCAACGGCGTTCTCGATAAGTAAACTGCGGTACTTCTTAACTTCGTCCATCATATCAGCCGGGATTTCACCTTCGACCAGTTCGTGGTCGGTAAAATCTTTGTAGGTATAGGCTTTCATGCTGATAAGGTCTACTAGGCCGTTGATACTCTGTTCAAAGCCAATTGGTAAGTGAATCGGAAAAGCTCTTTTGGACAGTCGGTGATGGATCGATTCAAGTGATTTGTAGAAATCACCACCAGTTTGATTAATCTTATTTATGAAACAAATTCGTGGAACATTATATTTGTCAGCTTGTCGCCAAACAGTCTCGGACTGACTCTCAACACCCATCTTACCGTCGAAGACAACTACAGCGCCATCAAGCACTCGAAGACTTCGCTCTACTTCAACAGTAAAGTCGATGTGTCCGGGAGTATCAATGATGTTGATCTGGTTATCTTTCCAGTAACAAGTAACAGCAGCACTTACAATTGTAATACCACGCTCACGTTCCTGGGCCATCCAGTCAGTAGTCGTTCCGCCTTCGTGAACGGCACCAATTTTGTGCTTTAGTCCGGTGCGGTAGAGTATACCCTCGGTGGTTGTAGTTTTACCAGCGTCAATATGTGCAATGATGCCGATGTTACGCAGCTTGTCTAGAGGATAGTGTTTGGTGGCCATTTATTTCCCTGAAAATTAATTAATATTATATTTTGTTAAAATCGTGCAAAGTGAGCAAATGCCCTGTTTGCTTCAGCCATCTTGTGAGTATCTTCACGTTTCTTGATGGCAATTCCCTGGTTGTTGTAGGCATCAACTAGTTCGGCTGCAACACGATCTGCCATGTCCATACCGGAGCGTGAACGGGCGGCTGCAACGAACCACATAGCGGTCAAATGGCTTTGTCTTTGGCCCTTAACTTCAAAAGGTATCTGGTAGTTTGCGCCACCAACTCGCCTTGAGCGGGTTTCCATGTGCGGCTGGATGTTGTTCATGGCTTGTTCAAATACTTCAAGAGGGTTCTGGACTTTAAGCTTGTCAGCGGCTTTTTGCATGCCAGTGTAGACAATCTTCTCGGCTAACTGTTTTTTGCCATCTAGCATGACACGGTTTATCAGCTTCTGTACTTGGACTGAATTGTATATACGGTCTGGGTTAATATCACGGACTAGTGATTTGGTCTTTTTTCTAGGCATTATTTAGTCACTTTCTTAGCGCCATATTTACTACGGCCTTGTTTTCGGTCAGTTACACCCTGTAAGTCGAGTGCCCCGCGAACGATGTGGTATCGAACACCTGGAAGGTCTTTGACTCGTCCGCCACGTACTAAGACAACAGCATGTTCTTGGAGGTTATGGCCTTCGCCACCAATGTATGCCCAAACTTCTTGGCCATTGGTTAAGCGGACTCGGGCAACTTTACGTAGGGCAGAGTTAGGCTTCTTTGGAGTCTTGGTGGTAACTTTAACACAAACCCCTCTTTTGAATGGTGAGTGTTTTTCATAGTTACGGTTTTGCAAGTTATTGGTAACACGAAGCAAGGCTGGAGATTTTGTCTTTCCAGATTTGGAAGTTCGTGGCTTGCGGATTAGTTGATTAATTGTTGGCATATCTCGGTTATCCTAACATCTTTAGTTTTGTTCGTCAATTGGTTCGAGTTCATCAGAATCATAGTCGTCGTTTGAACGATTAGCGTTATAGCCTGTTCCAACAGGGATCTTGCGACCAAGGATAACGTTTTCCTTTAGTCCAAACAATTTGTCGACTTTTCCACTGGTAGCTGCGGCGATAAGAACGCGAGTAGTGTCCTGGAAACTGGCAGCTGATAGGAATGAATCGGTACTTAGTGAAGACTTGGTAATGCCAAGTAGTAATTGTGTAAAGTGAATTTGCTGTTGACCTTTTTCTAGCAGTTGCTCGTTGGCTTCGACGGCAGCGAGTTTACTAGCAACGTCACCGGTAACAAATTGGCTGTCACCGACGTCTTCAATCTGAACTCGGCTGAACATCTGACGAACGATGATTTCAAGGTGCTTGTCGGCAATATTTTGTCCCTGGTTTGCGAAGATCTTTAGAATTTCATTCATGATGTAGCGCTGAGTCGCTTCTACGCCCTGGAAGTTCATTAGGTCATGCAGGTTGATTGAACCAGTTGTTAGTCTTTGGCCAGCAATTACGGTTTGACCATCTTCAATTACTAAAGTCTTGTAGCCAGGTATTTGGTAGCGAACTACGCTTTGGTCGTCAGGAGTAATGATGATCGATTTCTTGGTCAACTCAACTTTACCGCTAAATGGTGCGATCAGCGGGCTGGCTTCCTCGTCTTGGGCGGCCAGGATATCTCCTAGGCTGACTGTGGCATTGTTAGCAATTGATGGTGTTCGGCCACGAAGTGGGAACTCAATAGGCTTTTTCTTCTTAGCGGTGATTTGAACGATGTATTGGTCACCCTCTTCTGAGGTGTTGGCAATGCCATCGATACCGGCCAGGAAGGCTTGACCTTTAGGCGTTCGCACTTCGAACAACTCTTCAACACGACTAAGTCCTTCGGCGGTGTCATCGGCAACGGCGGCACCGGACCTATGCTTTGAGTCAAGACTAAGCTGCGTGCCTGGTTCGCCAATACTTTGGGCGGCAATTACGCCGATTGGGTGGTGGGAGAATACCAGATCACCGGTTGCTGGGTCTAGGCCATAGGATTTCTGTGGTACGCCGCGGACAGAATTTGCACTTAGGACGCTCATTATCTTTACGCCATCAAGTTTGGCATCGGCTTCAATTAGCTTAGCGGTAGCCATTGTGATGAGCTCACCCTTCTTGACATATTTGCCAATGTTTTCAGCGGCAAATCTTCCGGCTAATCGTGACGAATAGTCTACGCCGATTTCGGCGGCATCTTGTCGTAGCATGGAGAAGCCATGGTCATCAGAATCATCTTCACTAATAGTAAAGACGTCTTGAGCAACATCAACTAGTCGCCTAGTCAAGTAACCAGCATCAGCAGTCTTTAGAGCGATGTCAATGACGGCTTTTCGAGCTCCACGGGTAGCCGTAAAGTACTCAAGCTGAGTTAGGCCGGATGTATAGCTTGATTTAACAGGCAGCTCAATTGGCTTACCGGAAGTATCTTGGAATACACCAAGCATTCCAACACACATTTTCATCTGGGAAATATTTCCACGAGCACCAGAGGTCATGGCAATGGCCGTTGAGGTGTCCTGGTTGGCTAACTGGTTGGTTAGCATCTGCTGAACATTGGTCTCAACCTTCTGCCAGTTTTCAACAATTAATCTGTAGCGTTCGTCTTCTGTAATGAAGCCTTGCTCAAACTGCTCGCTAATTGCTGCAGCTCGAGTTTCTCCACCGGAAATTACATCTTCCATGCCATGTACTTCTTCGAAGTCACCCATACCCATTGAAAGGCCTGAGGTAGTGGCGTAATAGAAGCCAAGATCCTTTAGATCATCGGCAATCTCTGCGGCCTTTAGTTGTCCATATTTCTGATAAACCTGGGCCATTACGTCTAGTAGGCGTTTTTTGGTCATTGGTTCATCGGAGAATGGGAAATCGTCTGGAAAAAGTTCGTTGAACAGTAGTCGGCCAAGCGTAGTTACTCGAGTCTCACCACGGTAGACCAAGCGAACCTTGCTTTGAAGTTCGATATTGTGAGCGTCTAGGGCCATGATTCCCTCAGCTAGGCTGGAAAGAGATTTGACTCCCTTGTGAGTAGCCTCAGGACGCTCGTAAGTTAGGTAGTAACAGCCAAGAACGATATCTTGCTCAATGTGCAGGATTGGCGAACCGTCAGCTGGTTTTAGCAAGTTACGGTTGGCGGCCATGATGTTCCTGGCTTCATCCTGTGCAGCATCACTAAGTGGTAAATGCACAGCCATCTGGTCACCATCAAAGTCGGCGTTGAAGCCCTTACAAACTAGCGGGTGAAGCTGGATAGCTCGGCCTTCAATCAAAACTGGTTGGAAAGCTTGGATACTTAGTCGGTGCAGACTTGGGGCACGGTTCAAAAGAACGTACTTGCCTTTGATAACTACATCAAGAGCATCCCAAACCTCTAGGGCGTTAGTTTCAATCATACGAGTTGCAGAACGAATATTGTGAGCCTGTTCGCGGGCAATCAGTTCGCCAATTACGAATGGCTTGAATAGTTCAAGAGCCATCATTTTTGGCAGTCCACACTCGTTAATCTTAAGTTCAGGGCCGGAAACGATAACCGAACGACCGGAGTAGTCTACTCGCTTACCTAGTAGGTTCTGACGGAAGCGACCTTGCTTACCTTTAAGCATATCGCTTAGGCTCTTTAGTCGTCGTCGTTGACCGGTTGCAGCAACAGCACGTCCACCACGGGCATTGTTGTTATCAATCAAAGCATCAACTGCTTCCTGGAGCATTCGCTGTTCGTTACGGCGGATTACTTCAGGTGCATTTAGCTCAATAAGTTTCTTCAAACGATTGTTTCGGTTAATAACCCGGCGATATAGATCGTTTAAGTCAGATGTGGCAAAACGGCCACCAGTAAGTTGAACCATAGGCCTAAGGTCTGGAGGGATAACCGGAAGAACGCTAACACACATTGAGCTAGGCTCAATACCGGCACGCAACATTCCTTCTAGGAGTCGCAGTCGCTTCATTATCTTCTTCTTGCGTTGACCCTTGGTAGCCTCAGCTTCAGCATTTAACTCATCAATAAGCTTAGACAAATCAATTTCATCAAGTAGTTCTTTGATTGCAGAACCACCCATACCAACCTGAACGATCGATCGTAGATCGTCTGGAAGGTTTCGGTAATCGCTCTCGTTGATCAGGTTGCGCTTCTCAAGTCCGACTATCTGGCTGTGAGTAATCTCATAGCTTTCAGTGAGTTCTTCAAGTTCTTTGGTTTGAGCTTCAGCCAGGGCTTTAACGTTGGCGTCTTCGGCTTGTGCTTCGGTTTCGTAACGCAACTTAATAGCTAATTTAGCAGCTTCAAACTCGGCTTCTTTGTCGGCTAATATTTGATCACGCTTTTCTGTGTCAACGTTTTTGATGACATAGCTGGCAAAGTAGGCGATTCTTTCTAGGTTCTTAACAGTCATACCGAGTAATAGGCCTACAGCAGATGGAGTCCCTCGAAGGAACCAAATGTGAGCTACCGGTACGGCGAGCTGAATGTGTCCCATTCGCTCTCGCCTTACAATACTACGAGTAACTAACTCGCCTTTTTTATCGACAGCCGCTTCACGACTACGTACGCCTTTGTACTTAGAATCGTGAGGGTTGATGTCTTTAACCGGCCCAAATATCCGTTCGCAGAACAAACCGTCTCGTTCTGGCTTTTGAGTTCGGTAGTTAATGGTCTCAGGTTTAGTAACCTCTCCGTAGCTCCAGTCGAGTATGTCAGAAGGGCTGGCGACAGCTAATCTTACAGCATCGAAATCAGCAATGTCAGTCCCGTGTGAGTAATTACGCATGCTTAGGCCTCCTCTGTTACTTTAATTTCATCATTGTCGCTAGCTGAGACTTCAGACATTTCCTCAATAGTGTCGCTAATCGACATACTGAGATCAGCAAATTCATCAACGCTAGCTTCTTCAGTCAAATCAATATCTGTAATCGATGGTTCTGGCACATCAATACTCGAAATGTGAGCGGCCTCGTCTTTAATGCTGTTGGCTAGTACTGCCTCGGCATCGACAACTTTATCAGATGTGATTAGATCTACTTTAAGTCCAAGTCCCTGGAGTTCTTTAACTAGTACGTTGAAGCTCTCTGGAACTTTTGGCCCGACAATCTCGGTACGCTTAATGATTGATTCATAAGCTTTGGATCGGCCGTAAACATCATCAGACTTGATAGTTAACATTTCCTGCAATGTATTGGCAGCACCATAAGCTTCGAGGGCCCAGACTTCCATCTCTCCAAATCGCTGTCCACCATTTTGGGCTTTTCCGCCAAGTGGTTGTTGAGTAACCATGGTGTAGGGGCCGGTTGAGCGAGCGTGGATCTTATCGGCAATCATGTGGTTTAGCTTGATCATGTACATTGAGCCAACGGTAGTTCGTTCGGTGAACGCATCACCGTTTCGGCCGTCATATAACTGTTGCTTGCCGTCTTCTGGTAATTTGGCTTCTTTGAGTAAGTCTTGGATTGTTTTGACATCAACACCATTGAAGGCTGGTGAAGCTACTTTCATACCAAGTACTCGAGCAGCCATACCAAGGTGAGTTTCAAATAACTGACCAACGTTCATACGGGAAGGCACACCAAGCGGGTTCAGGATAATATCAATAGGGGTACCATCTTCCATAAATGGCATATCCTCGATTGGCAGGATTCGGGCAATTACACCTTTGTTACCATGGCGCCCACCGAGTTTGTCACCTACGGCAATTTTGCGCATTTGGGCAACGAAGATTTGGATTTGCTCAATAACACCAGCTTTTAATTCGTGACCGTTTTCTTTGTTAAAGCGCTTGATTCCAACGACTTTACCGTGCTTGCCGTTACTCATACGCTGGGAGGTATCACGGACTTCTTTGGCCTTTTCGCCAAATATAGCTCGTAGTAAGCGCTCTTCGCTACTTAGTTCCTGCTCACCCTTTGGAGTAATCTTTCCAACCAGGATGTCGCCAGGGTGCACTTCTGCACCGATATGAACAACACCGTTTTCATCTAGGTGACGAAGACTCTCTTCGCTAACATTCGGGATATCACTAGTCACAATTTCTGGCCCTAATTTTGTCTCACGAACTTCTAGCATGAAGTCAACAATGTTGATTGATGTTAGGGTGTCGTCCTGGACTAGGCGCCTGGAAATAATGATAGCGTCTTCGAAGTTATAGCCAGCCCATGGCATGAAAGCGACTAGTAAATCTTTTCCTAGTGCCAACTCGCCATTTTGGATGCTCATTCCTTCGATCAAAACCTGATTCTTGGTAACTTTGTCGCCACTACTGACAACAACTTTCTGATTTATACTTGTACCTTCGTTACTGCGAACAAAGTGCTGTGGTTCGTATGTCTTAGTAACATCTTTATACTTAACGACGATTTTATCAGCTGTAGCACTTAGAACTTCGCCTGGGCCTTCAGCTAAAACTAGCTGGCCGGTGTTAACAGCAGCATCGTGTTCTGTGCCGGTACCAACGACTGGTGAGTCGGGAGTTACTAGTGGTACGGCTTGACGTTGCTGGTTACTGCCCATGAGAGCTCGGTAAACATAGTCTTTCTCAACAAATGGGATCAAACTGGCCGAAGAACCAATAATCTGATTCCTAGCAGCGTCCATGTGAGTAGTTTCGTTAGCGTCAACATCACCTGACTCTAGGTAACGACGAGCACTGAGTCGGTCATTTAAGAAATAGCCGTCACTATCAACTTCTTCACCGGCACTGGCAATAATCGAGGATCCCTCGGCGGAAGCGTCTAGGTAAACGATTTCGTTGGTAACCTTAGCCTTAACTGGCCAGGTAATTTGTTCTTTAATGGTGGCTAATTTCTTGGCATCGGCGGCTGTAATCTTTGCTCCGGCTTTTACGATTACTTTGCCATTAGGATCACATAGGTCAAAGGCAGCAATATGTCCAACGGCATTGGCGGCAGTAGCGGCGTTAACTACTTTGCGGTAAGGAGTCTCTATAAAACCATACTCGTTAATACGAGCATAGTTGGCTAGGTTCAAAACTAGGCCAACGTTGGCACCTTCCGGTGTTTCAACAGCACAAATCCTACCATAGTGAGTAGCGTGGGCGTCACGGACTTCAAAACCAGCGCGTTCACGGCTTAAGCCACCTGGCCCCATAGAACTTAATCGTCTTTTGTGAGCAAGCTCGCTCAGTGGGTTGATCTGATCCATGAACTGACTTAGCTGAGAGCTAGCAAAGAATTCTCGAACTGCAGCAACTACTGGTCGAGCATTAATTAGCTGGCTGGGTGAAACTGTTTCAATCTCACTCATGCTCATGCGGTCTTTGGTGTTTCGTTCCATTCGGAGTAAACCGATTCTGAATTGTCGTTGTACCAGTTCTCCAACCAATTTAACTCTTCGGTTAGCCAAAGAATCGATGTCATCAGCTGGTTCCTGGGTGTTATTCATGCGAATGATCTCAGCAATGATAGCTTTAAGATCGTTGAGTTGCATAACGCGGTTCTCAAGAACATTTGGAACCTTAAGGTCAAGGCGTTTGTTAATCTTGTAACGTCCAACCCGACTAAAGTCGAAACGCTTGTAGTTATAGAACATGTTTTCAATCAAGCTTCGAGCGTTGTCAACGGTCGCTAGATCGCCTGGTCGTAGGCGCCTATAGACTTCGATTAATGATTCGTTCTGACCATGTGCTGGATCTTTCTCAAGAGTTACGTCGATATAGCTAATGGTACCTTGGTCGACGTACTTGAAACTGGTCTTAATATCAGCATCAGACATACCCAGTGCCCTTAGAAGAGTGGTAACTGGCATCTTTCGCTTACGGTCAATCTTAACGTATAGAGCGCCGTTGGCAGCTGTCTCAAACTCTAACCATGCGCCTCGGCCGGGGATTACCTTGGCACCATAAAGACCTTTTGTTCCGTGCTGCTCGGCAGTAAAGAAAACGCCACTACTACGAATCAGTTGGCTTACAACAACTCGCTCAGCGCCATTAATAACGAAAGTACCTCGTTCGGTCATCCATGGGTAATCTCCAAGATAGATTTCAGCCTCTTTGATTTCGCCAGTTACTTTGTTGGTTAGTTCAACAGTAGCTTTAAGTGGAGCTTCATAACTAACGTTATTCTCCCTGGCTTGGTTTTCAGAAATCTTGGGCGCCTCAAAACGAGGATCTTTAAGCTTTAGGCTTAATTTTGTCCCAGTATAGTCATCAATTGGACTAATTTCTTGTAATAATTCAGGAAGGCCTTCTTCAACAAACCATTTGAAAGACTGGTTTTGATGATCTACTAGATTTGGTAGATCAACTGCTTCTTTATAATCAGTGAAATATGTACGACCGTTTTTTATTGTTGTGAGTTTAGTGCTATTTGGCATAAGCAGCGTTTTTCCCCTGTGCATCTGTGGTTGACCGGTGTTTAGTCGACGCCCACGTTAGAACCCATTGTTAATAAAAATTAGTAATGTTGTAGTTTTTGCTTGAGAAGAATACTAAGTCGCTGGTTTTTCGTATTATTTTGATACGTCAATAGCACAGCGCTGCTTACACTACTTCTTAAACTCAAGTTTGATCGACTCCGAGCTAATTGTCAAGTAGATTTTTGCAGGGGCAGATTGAACTTAAGCTTTGCTAGATTTTGGAGGCGATGAAATGACGGCATCAACAATCCCGTAAGCCTTGGCTTGGTCGGGTGTCATCCATTTATCTCGTTCCATGTCGATTCTAATCGTCTCGACCTTTTGGCCGGTGTTCTTAGCCATTATTTCATTAAGTCGATGCTTAATCCTAAGTGATTCCTGAAGATCTATCTCCATGTCCGTTACCTTGCCCCGTGTTCCGGAACTTGGTTGGTGAATCATAACGGTTGAATTTGGCAAAATAAATCGCTTACCTTTTGCGCCGGAACTTAGAAGGAAGGCGGCAGCTGATGCCTGAATCCCTATGCCGACAGTCTGGATGTCATTAGATAAGTATTGCATAGTGTCATAGATTGCCAATGCATCATAAACACTGCCTCCAGGACTATTGATATAAATTGAGATGTCCTTCTTGGGATCTTCAGATTGCAAGAATAGTAGTTGGGCAACAATTATATTGGCAGAAGCTTCGTTAACATCCGTTCCGAGAAAAATAATTCGGTCTTTAAGCAGCCGAGAATATATATCATAAGCTCGTTCATAACGACCTTCTGATTCGATTACAGTTGGAATGAGTACTTGGGCATTTGGTTTAGTCATATAAACCAATATACACGCCAAATTGGCACTCGTCAAGCGTGAGTGCTAACTATGGTATGAGACGAGTTTGGCTAGGGTTTTTTCGGTCAAAATTTGGTTGACAAGGTTTCGGCTATTTTCCGGTTTGTCGAGTTCTGCTTGCATCTGCTTGTCTTGGTATTGGCCTTTTAGTATTTGCAGTCTCATTTCAAGTTCTTCAGGTGATACGGTGACATGCTCCTTCTCGGCGATCTCGCTAAGTACCAGACCCATTTTTACCAGATTTTCGGCTTGGTCACGGTTGCGGTCGCGATGTTGCTCGGCAGTAACGCCCTCGGCTTTAAGGTGCTCATCCCATGTCGTACCTCGGTATACCAGGTTTTGCTTTTCATCACGTTCCATAATATCTATTTGTTCGTCAACGAGAACCTTTGGAATGGTTACTTTGGTCTTGGCTGTGATAGCTAGAACTAGGTCATTTTCGTATTTGGACTGAGTTTCTCGGCTGCGCTCGGACTGGAGCTGTTTCTTTACATCTTCCTTTAGCTCGGCAAGCGACTTAAAGGGGCCAACTTTTTTGGCGAAATCATCGTCAATCTTAGATTTTGTCACTGCCTTAACTTGCTTAACGGTTACGGTGAAAGATACTTTCTTATTTTGCAGAGAACTAACTGAATAATCAGCCGGGAACACGATATCAAACGTTTTCTCGGATCCTTCTTTAAGGCCAATCAGTTCAGGTTCAAAACCAGGTATAAACGTATTACTGCCAAGTACTAGAGGGTAGTCCTTGCCGTCGGCACCATTAATTGGTTCGCTAGTTTTCGCATCTACTCCGGCAAAATCTATCCAAACCTCATCAGTTAACTTGGCTGCACGGTCGACTTTATCCTTAGTTGCCTCTCGTAGTGCCAACTGGTCTAGAACGCCATCGACGTCCTTAGCGGTCACTGGTAGTGCATTTTTCTCAACTGTTATAGCCTTATAGTCAGGCAAAGTTATATCACCTATATGATCTACCTCGACAACATACTCAAGAGTTGTGAATGGTACGAATCGAGTGATATTTACTTCTGGGCGATCAACCGGTCGTATGTTTTCCTTAGTCAGAGCCTCGCCGTAGAGCTTATTAACGGCAGCATCGACAAATTCGTCCTGTAAGCGATGTTGATCTAGACTCTTTTCAACAATATTATCTGGGGCCTTACCTGCTCGAAAGCCTTGGATCTTTAACTCTCGGCCAAGTTTTTTAACGACATCTTTCTTAACAGCAGTAATTTCGGGTAAGTCAGCAGTTATTGTCAGCTTGACCCGGGAATCGGTTAATTTCTCTTTTTTGACGTTCATAGTTGTATAACTTTACCAGACATGGAGTTGCAGCGCAAACCCTAAGATCTTAACAAAAAGTATAGACATAGCCCAGTTATGAGTAGCCACGCAATCTCAACCACCAGACCAATAGGCTTCTGAAACCACTGAACTTTGGCGTGTAATCTTACAATACCACTGCGTCTTTCTATTGATTTAGATTTTTTACCACTACGCCTATCCCAGTATTGTCTAAACCACATTAAGTCTGGGCTAGTTGCAATAAAGGCGCACAGTATCGCCAACCACCAATATGGTGGGTGGATAAAGAATATTATTGCTGCCAGTAAAACGCATAGACTGAGGTCTCCAAGCAGCAACGCCGTAAATTTGTTATGGCTGAGAGTGTTGTCGTCATGGTGAGGGATTGCATCAAGGGCATAATGTGACACAAATGCCAAAGGAATAGCTATAGGCGCAATTACGCTCAAACCAATAATAGCACCGGTTGTGGCGTGGTTAATGGCTCTCATTTATTGCTTCTGGGCATTATTCTTGATAGTTGTGACTATATCGGCAACAGAGGCTTTTGTTTCTTCTCTAGTTAGCAGATTCTTTAAGGTGAACTGGCCTGAGGAGATCTCCTCGGCGCCAATGAAGACGACAAAATCTATGCCCTTTTTGATAGCAGTCTTAAGCTGGGAATCCACCGAACGAGTACTTAAATCCACCGCCACGTTCAAGCCAGCATCTCGCAGCGATGTAATGACTTGTTGGGTTTGATCGTTAATTTCGTTGACTAGCACGACGTAGGCGTCAGTCTCAGAATGAACTGGCGGCAAAAGATCGTGAACGATTAGAAAATCGAGCAAGGTCACATCGCCCATTCCGAAACCGACAGATGCTACTGGCTCGGCGCCAAAGAGACCAACCAAACCGTCATAACGGCCACCACCAAACATAGCCCTTGGATTATCCGGGTGGTTATCAAAGACTTCAAAGACAATGTCAGTATAGTAATCAAAACCGCGCATCAAAGTTATATCAAAAGTGGCATTTTCCACACCGTTTCGTGCTAGTAAGCTCAACAAATCTTTAACTTCATTGACAGAAGAATGCTGCTTTATATCTTCGGGTAGACTGTCCAAGCTAACTGCTTCGAGGACCGACTGCAGTTCAACGGATTTTTCTTCACCTGTCAGTTCGACCAAAAGATTTTTAAATTCATCGTTTTCAATTTTATTTTTTCTATCAATTAATCTTATACATTTAAGTACAGTGTCAGACTCAAACTTAAAATAATCCTTCAGGATATATTCCACCAACTTACGACTATTGATTCGTATGACATACATGTCGGGAGTTGCCTTATAGCAAAGTAATAATTTATTGGCCAACTCGATAATTTCAAGCTCGGCCTGCAAGCCGGTCACTCCAAAAATATCAACATTAAGCTGCCAGTGTTCACGTAACCTGCCACGTTGTGGTCGCTCGTATCGCCAGAGGTTCGGTATCGAATACCAGCGCAGCGGGTAAGCCAGTTCCTGCCTCTGAGCCGCAACCATCCGAGATACGGTCGGGGTCATTTCTGGGCGCAACGTGACCTTACGTCCCCCGCGGTCATCGAAGGCGTAGGTCTGCTCGTTAACTATCTCATTGCTACTCTTAGCCAAGTAGATATCTATCGGTTCGATGATTGGCGCGTCGTATTCCTCGTAGCCGTAACTCTCGGCAACTTTTCGCATGACTGAGAACAAATATTTTTGGACTCTTTTCTCTGGCGGATAAAAATCCCGAGCACCTTTATATGGTTGTGTTGAAAGCGACATATTCTAATTCCATGATACAACATTTAGGAGAAGTAATAATAATTATGGTAGCTTACGTATTAAAGACATTATTATCACAGATGGTGGACGGTGGTGGACACCATTCCAACCCCGTTGGACCCCTGGAGGAGCTCCTGGAATTGTACAGTGGTCAGGGATTTCCCACGTCCATAGTGCATTCTACGCCACAATCGAAGTTTGTCATACCCCCAAGAGCCAAGCGACTGAGTCCAGAAACCAAGTTCAAACTAGTCCGGAGATACTTAGAAGGCGAGAGTGCTCTAGCCCTGTCGAAGGACCTGAAGATTCATCGCACCACTGCCCTAGCCATTCTTGAGGCTGCTGGCGTGAAGCGCTCGTTCCGAGCTCTCACGGAGGCCCAGATTGACATGGTTGTGATCCTCTATCGACTCGGTCGATCATGCGCGAGCATCGGTCAGGGATTTGCAGTCAATCCAGAAACGATTCGCAACGCTCTTCTAAGACGGGCAGAGCGAATCCGAGGACCTCACGATTGGCATGCTCGCGATCACTAGTCGGGTAAACCAGACAAGCTTGAATCTTGACAAACTGTTAGGTAGCTGACAAACTGGTAAGGTGCCTAACAAAACTGACAAGTCAACTATGGAAGCGGCCGGATCGTGGGCTAAGAAGTATTTCCTCGCGAGCCGGGCTTTGATGGAATCCGTCCTGCGTCCGTACGATCTGGGAAACACTCAGTGGTACGTCCTTTATCTGCTCGCCAATGACGGGCCGATGAAGCAGCGAGACCTGACCCGCATGCTCGAGATTGAACGAGCGACGCTCAGCGCCGTGATCAGTGCACTCGTGCGCAAAGGACTCATCGATCAAATGCCAGATCCTGATGATCAGCGTCAGAAGGTGCTGGAGATCACGACCTCTGGAAGGAACCTGTGGGAGACACTTCCCGATCCGATTGAGCTCATCGCTGCAGTCGCTTTCGATGGAGTAGACGACGAGGAGATTGCGACGGCAAGCCGAGTGCTTAATGAAGCTACTCAGCGCCTGATTAATTACAAAACAAGAGGGACAAAGTATGAACAAGAGTGATAAAAGTCATGAAATTCTAGTAACAGGCGGAACGGGCCTCGTAGGATCGCGACTCTTGAAGCGACTAGTAGAAGCAGGTATTGATTGTCGTGCATTAGTGCGACCTGGCAAGGAACTGCCAGACGGTGTCACGGCAATTGAAGGAGATATCCTCGATCCCGAATCACTAGCGGCTGCCGTAGAAGGCGTATCCGCAATCATTCACTTCGCTGCGGTATTCCGTACGACCGACGAAGATCAAATCTGGAGAGTTAATCGTCATGGCACTCATAACCTCATCGAGGCCGTAAAGTCTCACGCACCTGGGGCTCGCTTTATAATGGCAAGCACCTCCAATGTTTACGATCCAGACATTTCGCATCCAGGTCGTGAAGATGACCCGGTGACCCCAACACTTGCGTACCCCGCCAGCAAGGTTGAAGCAGAGAACGAACTTCGAAAGAGTGGACTCAACTGGAGTGTACTTAGACTTGCGTTTGTCTATGGCGACAAAGATGGACATTTGGAATCAGCTACAGGACAACTCGCTGGCATGCATTGGCATCCTGCACAGAGGATGAGTTTGATTCACCATCAAGACATCGCAACCGCTGTCGAACTTGCGCTGACTGGAGTAATGGATGGTCGCATCGTCAATATTACTGACGACGCACCAACCACGATCTACGAGATTGCCAAAATTGTCGGTGTTTCCTACGAACCATCGGCCGAGCCTCTCACTAACCCTTGGAAGCTTCATATGGACGGGACGCTTGCCAGAAGCCTCGGTTTCCAGCCAAAAGTTTCAACCGTTTACCAGGCAAGTCGTGAAGGCGCGCTCTAACAAGCACGGGGTAAACGCAGTCTAATTCTCAAGCCCAGGCTAATCATTCCTCAGCTGCCTGCGAATCAGCCATAGGCAGGAAACTGATGATGGTAGATCACGCCCCAACGTTCAAATGCTTTTTCGATCTGGCCGTTCTTTCTAAACTCCTCAGCTTTTCGAGCATTCTCGGCGTCTTCATTCAACATCCGAACTGCCATATCTCTTTCATCTGAGCTCAATTGAACGTCAATTGCGTTCCCAGATTCCCATGGATCCGCAAATGAGCTTCTTGTCCAACTTTCCATACACCGGAGGGTCTCTGCGACCAGGTATGAATATAGATTTTCTTCAAAATCACTATTTCTCCAGATTTTCTCTGTCATAAGTTCAACATGGAGTGAGCTCAGATGGTGCCCGTTCGCGATGTTCCAAAACTTCATCAGTTTGACAAGTACTTTTAACTTGTAGTCGTGTGAAATATTTGCCAGTCTCATGAATTCGGTATGGAATGGAGGATTTGTCGCCATCCATCCTCCGTTTCCGTTCGGCATAAAATATCCGCCGCCGCTTCGATTAAAGCAAGGCACCACATCCACTGCGAATGTTGAAAAATCTAGCTTCACTGCGACTTTTTTTGAACTAACGGTTGTTGATCCAAATTCTTCGTTCAATGCGTCTCTGACCATATACAAGAACGCGCTTGAATAATTGTCGTACCGATCCTTATACGTTGGGTAATCAAGTGGTGCAACTATGTCAACGTCTCGTTCAACTCGGATGATTGTTTTACGGGCATAAGACCCTACTGAAATCGGTGAGTGTGCCATCTCAAAATGTTTGCCCATAAATTCGCGTATATTTTGAATCTTGGTTTTGGCAAAATCGTCTTGAAGATCGGTCAGATCAAACCCCGCTCTCAATTCATTAAAACCTTGTGCGACGGAAGTTGCCATTAAAGTTCAGGCGCCTTCCAGAGAGGGTCGTCTTCGTAATTAGACTCGCCTCGTTCGATCGATGCTTTCGTCTTCTTATAGACAGACTTGTAGATATGGCGAGGAAGTTCTTCTCTCAGACCATTGCGTCGCTTGTTCAGATCTTTCCCTCGGTTGACGAGAACATCTATATCAAGATCGGATTTCAAATCAACTTGTTGAAATGTCAAAGCATCATTTCGCAAACTAATGTAACGATCTCCTTTGAGCCCATGGAGGTCTGCATTCTCTTCTGGTTTCAGAAATCCTCTAAGAGACACAAGCAATGCAGAAATTAATGCCAACGTTGCAGTAATCCATCTATGCGCTCCGGCTATTGCTGTAATTCCAGCACCACTTGCCAACAATGCACTCAGAACAACTGAAGGGATTCCAAGCCATCTATTCAGCTTGTCCCAGAAAACGCCCATTGCTTGGTGCGATCGACCTGAATACGTCGAGTCGATTATCACTCGGTTAGCATCCTCCCACAATGCTTTAACCGTCGCAGTCTCATCCTTGTCACGATTTGCCATTGCCAGATTCTCCGTTCTACGGATAATTATCCTCTGACGGTCGCACGTTTGCAATCATCACCATACATCTGATTATCTGCAAGCGCCAGAAACACACGCGCCAACTTTTCGAGATCAGGTTCTGGGTGCATGATCGATGTCACGCGTAGCTTCCTCGGGTTTGTGATGATCTTGATGGTCTCAGGACGCGGTCTGGTGAGTTCTACGAAGTGTTTACCGGCTTTGTGAGCGAGACTGGGCTCAAGCATGCTGATGTAGTCGCGATAACTCGCAAGCTCGTGTTCTTCGATATCAACCGTTGGCAAGAAGTATAGATGTAATTCAAGTTGGGCCGTCGGCTTCAGGTAACTGAATACTTGTTGGTGCGTCACCCAAAGGTAAAACAGAAGCCCATGACGAATGAAGTATTTCGATCTATTCAAACGCGGCACCGGTACATCTACCTCTGTCACAAAATGACGGAATTATTGTCTCATACGTGTACCGGTGAGCAAAACACGCCAGTGGACAACAACCCCGTTCAACAGAGGTGGATCGTTGTAAGAAAGAAATTCATGTTCGTATTTTAGGGAGAGCGATCGGACAAGTGGTAACAGATACAGAAGTCGAATTAAGTGTACAAAATGTATAAATGGTGGGTGATGAGGGATTCGAACCCCCGACCCTCTCAGTGTAAATGAGATGCTCTAGCCAGCTGAGCTAATCACCCTAACCAACAGAGTATATCATAAAAAACCCACTGATATTAATCACCTAAAACTTAGAATATAAATATTATAGGAGTAGGTAGAACTGATATACTTAGATAACAACTATACGTATACGCGCGAGTGGTGAAATGGTAAACACGCTAGTCTGAGGGACTAGTGCCGCAAGGTTTGGAGGTTCAAGTCCTCTCTCGCGCACCATTATTCCCGTAAATATTTATTTCTAGAAATCTTCAATGTTATACATTCTTAGCGCATTGGCAAGTGCTCATAGCCAGCACCAACATCGTAATCATGTCTGAGCAGTGCTTTGATGTCATCAACTCCAACATTCATTTTAACCCCGGGGTTCATAGTCCCGTAAGGATCAAAAATCTGTTTTACCTTCTGGAACAGGTCATAAATCTCGCTACCATAAATCTTCTCAAGGTAAGGCCCTCTTAGCCGTCCATCACCGTGACCGGCAGAAGTACTCCCGCCCAGCCTAGTAATCAGAGCTGTGTATTCCTCTAGAAGACGGAATATGGTCTGTCGATCTCCGACCTGACTCAAGTCGAGGTACGGCTGAATGATAAGATTGGCGTCTCCGACATGCCCCCAGACGGCAGTCTTGATGTGGTTTTTAGCCAACATCTGGTAAATGCCATCGAGATAGTCAGCTAGTGACTCTGGAGGGACTATGCCATCTTCAATTATCGGTAAAGCCCTTAAATTACCCCGGTTCTGATTAATAATTGCCGCGACGCTTTGCCTGATCCTGTGAAACTCTAACTGCGTCTCTGAAGTTGTGGCAATTTTGATGGCTTTGGCATATTGGGTCAATATCTTTTGGGCTTTTTTAGCATCACGTTTTTGAGATCGTTCGTTGATATCATCAAACTCTACCAGTAGAACGAAATTAGGATAAGGGTTCAGTAATGGGTCTTTCAGGAGATTTGGGTGGGTCTCGTGTAATAATTCAAACACACCCTTATCAACCAACTCAATTGAACTTGGCAGTTCCGACATTGATCTTAACTCACGAACAGCTTCGGCTATGGAAGTTATATCATCAAAGGTTCCAAGTAATAATGTCTTAGAGGGGTTATATGGTATCGTTCTGAAACTAATTTCGCTGATTATTCCCAGCGTACCCTCGGAACCAACAAATAAGGGCGTAAGGTCAAATGTATTCTTGGTCTTAACATCCCAAATATCGTAGCCGGCAGAGTTTTTTGTGACGTTCAATTTAAGACCGGTAATAAGCTTTTCGTTCTCTTCAATTAGGGCGTCCACCCGACGATAGACTTCCCCTTCCAGAGTAGCCAACCCCAATTTCTTGCTAAGCTCTCGCTTGGCTAGGGGCTTAGTGGTAATAACCTCACCATTAGCCAACACTACTCGCAAACTTTCAACGTATAATCTTGTATCGCCGTACTTAAACGATCGATCACCACTGGCGTTGTTGGCTACAGCTCCGCCAACTGTTGAATACTCCATAGAGCTTGGTGCGGCCGGTATGAAATGACCATGAGTCATCAGGGTTTGCTGTAATTTACCATAATTTAACCCCGGCTCAACCAATACTTTGCCACCTCGGCTATCAAGCTCTAATATTCTATGCATATGTGCCGGTAAGGCCATTATGATGCCAGTACCTAGTGCAGCACCGGTTTGATCAGTGCCACTACCTCTAGCGGTTATCGGCAGCAAACGTCCACGCTCAGCCAATTGCCAGGTAAAGCGGGCAGTTTTTCTAATATCAGCTTCGTTACGGGGGTAAACTGCAAGTGTTGGAGTAATGGTAAAGACACTAGCATCAGTCGAAAAGTATCGTCGGGCATCAGTGGAATCCATTACCTCACCTGACAAGTGATCTTGTAGATAGTACGATACTTTACTCATGTAGCCCCTTATTAGTCCTATTTCGTTTATGCCTATAAATAATCATAGCACGAGCGGCTATGTTCTTGTAAGCCAGCCATCCGCTACGTTCATAAGATATTGATATCGCCTACTTTGGTTATCGGCATGACTTAATTGTAGCAAGCAAAGTCTATAGCACTGGCCTAAAGACCGAAGAGATGCTCTATTACTTGGATATAGAAATCGATAACCTGAGCTCTGTTTTCTGGTGAGGTCAGCGCAAAATGAGCTAGCCCGAAATTGCTATTGATCTCTAGTACATAGGCCGTACCCTGAGCATCAAATATCACATCAACGGCACCAAGTTTAAGACCGATTGATTGAGTAGATTGGATGGCGAGACTTTGGGCATCCTCGCCGATGTTAGCGACAGACATAGATTCCGGCGTAGCTCCCAAGTTAAGATTAAACATTCTTAGCCCATCAACTTGCACGGGGTTCTTCTTCTCGTAGGCTAGCTCAATCGAATCATCCAAGACAACGAGCCGCACTTCGCGTTGGATATCTATAAAAGGTGAAGCTGCCCAAGCAACAGTGTCAGTGCCCTCAATATGAGAGATAATATCCTGCGCAGTGTCGAAGCGCGCTACTAGCTGGCCGCAGCGACCGAATAATGGCTTAATTACTAAACTTTGATATTGTTTCAAGAGTTCTTCTACTGCCACGGGGTCAACCTTGGGTTTATCAACCGTCGTTAACAAGTAATGCGGTACTGCTGCTATACCAGATTGGGCTAGCAGTTGGGAGGTGGCAACTTTATCCGTTGCAATTTCAGCTGGAGATTGTGCATTGTAATCAAAAATATTTCCGTAAATGAATCGTTTTAGGCCATTCTTCTCTAATGTAATTACCCAATCATCGGATAATGTATTGTAGGAGATATCATACTTTTTGCAGGCCCTATAAACTGCTTCTAGTAGGGCACGATCTTTGGCTAGGTAATCTGACGACATAATAGTTTTTGCTTGCATCCAAGTGTTGATGACGAAAAAATGTCATCCATCTATTTAAGTACAACATTAGCTTAATTTAACAATATCCTGGTGGGGATGAAAGGACTTGAACCTTCACGCCTTGCGGCACTAGCTCCTAAGGCTAGCGTGTCTGCCAATTCCACCACATCCCCATGGGTAAAGCATTGATTATATGATATCAGATATCTTGTTGACAAATACAATTACATAATCGATAGTTAAGCTTAATTAATCTAAGAGTACTAAAGGAGTTAGATGTGAGCGAAACTGAAACAAATTCTAATGAACTGCCAGGTGCTTTTTCACTGTTCCAACCAAGCTGGGAGGCTCTAAGACTCAACCTCGTGACGTTTATCGAGCTAGCTTTAATCCCAGTATTGATAATTTTGGTTGGATCACTGCTCAAACACGCCGCTGGCGTTGCACTTACCTCAATTGGAGAAATCTTAGCAATTGTATTTTCGCCCGCCGTATATTTGACTCAGCTAAGATCGGCTCAAAATAAAACAATTGATTTTGCTGACGCTCTAAAAGAAAGTTTTCACTATTTCTGGCGATTTATGGGCCTCATTATTTGCGTGGGCATTATCATAACCATCGGCTTCATATTACTGATTGTCCCTGGGTTCTTTATGATACGAAGATATATGCTTTCACCATATTATTTACTAGACCGCGACATGAATGTTTTTGATGCCATGAAAGCCAGCGCCGAAGACTCTAAGAAATTTAGTGGCGCAATCTGGGGGTTAATCGGAGTAATGGCAATGCTAGTTATAGTTATTGCAATCTTGGAAGCAGTAGTAATCTGGTTGTACGTAATTGGGCTGGTCGTTTACTATACTTATTACTGCGCACCATCGATACGTTATCTACAGATAAAAAAGGCATCTAAGGCAGTAAAAGATTAGCCTCGAAAGAATATCAGCTGAGCATCGCCATAGTTGTGCTCAGCGACTACTTTTAGCCCCGCAAAAACCGGAACTGGTGTTTTTGCCGGCCAATCAAGTATAAATAAACCGCCTGGTTTAACGTGGTTTATCATTTTAGTAACAATGAACAGTTGCAGGTCGTCATAAGGCGGTGCGGCAATAACAATATCAAATTGCTGGTCGGGGTTGTTGTCCGACCAACCACTAGCATTGGCCCGAATGGCTTTAATTTTATCCCCTAGCCCGAGGCTCTTGATACTTTCTTGGATAGCTGTTTGCGCCTTTTTATCAATATCTATCGCCACAACCGATTCGGCGTCACGGCTGATAGCTTCAAAGCTAAGAGCCCCACTACCAGCAAAGGCATCAAGCATTGTTAGCCCACTAATATCGCCCAGGGCATTGAACAGCCCTCCGCGAGCCTTATCACTCATCGGGTGAGTTCTATTACTATTTGGCGAGTTGAACGTCCTGCCACCTAGATAGCCAGCGATTATCCTCATTTGGGAACAGTTATCTTTTTAGATTCTTTCAAGGCGCTGTACCAGGCATAAGTTACGATATTTACCATCCGTGGCGCTAACTCGCGTTGGACATCCAAAGACAATGAAGGCGTCCAGCCCTTTTTATAAAAGCGCTCATACATGTGTATGCCATCTATCTCGCTGACAAATAATTTGAATAAGTCTGCTAATCCGTCATAGCCGTTGGCTTTGTTTATAATTTCTTTAGGTAATTGAGAGCGGTTCAAGGTTAAGGGTAGAATAATAGTCGCCGCACCAGCTTCAAAAGTTGTATGCGTGGTAAGCAAGCCCTTGGGACCAATCAACTGCATACTTTTTCTGATGGTGTCAGAATAGCCACTGCCTTTAACTAACAGGTGTGACCTAACGGTCTCTCTGGTGCTTTTGTTCTCGGAGCGAATTTCCTGAAGCTCTTCTTCATAAGGGTAGTGATGGGCAGGGGTTAATCCATCGACGAGAGCGTGGGCTAGCCACGCTGCCTCAAACCCCGTCCGATCCTTATCTCCGGCCTTAAGTTCTTTAACAAGACCATCATAATGCTCTTTAACAACTCTAAAGAATTCATCATTCTTGCCGTCGGGGTCATAAAAATGCCAAGGTTGTTGGTTAACGCCTTTCTTCAGCTTGGGCGAATCCGGCCCCCTTCGGCCTTCGAAGTGAATAACACCCTTTAGGGTCAAATAATCAGAGCATGGCGTCAGCTCAGACAAATGCTTGTATGCAACCTTATCTATCTTTTGATGAGCACGTAATACAAATGAATACATTTGGGATCTATATAAATCTTTAATTTAAATTAGTAATTGAGCGTAGGACATTAACTGTTTTTGCCAACTCAGTATATTTTAGCAGGCTTTCTTTATTATATATAAATTGTTCGGCAGCTTTACGTGCGGAATTGATCAACCCAAGGTCACTTAACTGGGCAATCCTTAGATCTAGCGAACCGTGTTGGACTGCCCCATATATTGCCCCCGGGCCTCTTAATGCCAAGTCTATCTCAGCTAGTTTAAAGCCATCGTCGTTAGATTCTAGGGCCCTCAGTCTTTTAGTGGGCGCAGCGCTACTACTGAGTACCAGATAACAATAGCCTTGGCTTCCATCTCGGCCTACGCGCCCTCGTAACTGATGAATTTGAGCCAAACCATAGTTATCGGCCGACTCTATTAGCATTACCGTGGCATTGGGTACGTCAACGCCAACTTCAACAACCGTGGTACTGACCAGAATATCTATCTCATGATCAACAAATTTTTTCATTATGTCATTCTTCTCAGCTCCAGGCATTTTGCCGTGCAATAAACCGACCCGGTATTCTTTGAAATATTTCTGACGTAGCTCATCATAGACTTGATTCACTGATTTCGCAGATCGAGTCGATTCGTTAATTACCGGGCAGACGACAAACATCTGCTTGCCCATATCTAGTTGTTTTTTAACCTCCTCGTAGGTTTGGGCAATTGAATTGGGCGACACGATTTTGGTAATTATTGGTTTGCGGCCCTCGGGTTTAGTGTCTAGCAGTGATAGGTCAAGCTCGCCGTATAGAGTCAGAGCTAGGCTGCGCGGAATGGGCGTGGCTGTCAGGCTGAGTACATGCGGCATGTGCCCAGCTTTAGCCATCAATGTTTTTCGCTGTTCAACGCCGAAGCGATGCTGTTCGTCAATGATAACCAGTGCCAGGTTCTTCATATCAACTTTTTCTTGTATAAGGGCATGTGTGCCAATAATGAATTTGGTATCTCCTGAGGCAATTGATTCAAGAATTTGGCTTCTGGCTAGGGTCTTTTGGCCACCAACTAGCAACCCCACACCCTTGTCCAGGCCAAGGGGTTTAAGCAGTGATTGCAGCGTTTCATAATGTTGTCGAGCCAGTAACTCGGTCGGAGCCATTATGGCGACTTGATAGCCTGCGACAACGACCATTAGTGCGGCCATAGTAGCTACTACCGTCTTGCCCGATCCGACATCACCCTCAACGATGCGGTTCATCGGGATGCCTCGCGCCAAGTCCAAGCATATTTTCCAGATCACCTTTCTTTGGGCATCAGTAAGTTTAAACGGTAATTCACCAACAAATTTTTTGGCAGCCTCTTCGTTGAATGGAATGGTGATTGTCGATTCACTATCGTTTTCATATTTATTTAGTAGGCTGGCTAGGCTAAGACTAAAGACCTCCTCAAAGCCGAGCCTTTGTTTCGCCTTATCCAGATCCTCCTGATTTAACGGGAAATGTATCGACTCAAGGGCTTCGCTTCTGGGAGACAATCCTTCTTCACTCAGTAGCCACTGCGGCAGAGTCTCAGGAACTTGACGAATTACCGGCAAAACCTCTCGCAGACTTTTGCGTATCTGGAAACTAGTCAAACCCTTGGTTAGGCGGTATATCGGAACAATCCGAGCCGTGTTAATCGGGAAATCACTTACCAACTCCATGCTAGGGTTCATAATCGAGAAACTGCGGTTCCCGAGCTCGAATTGACCCGAGATAAAATATTCTGTTTGAGCTTTGAAGCTGCCGGCTCGGTATGGCTGGTTAAACCATACCAGTTTCACACTACTACTGTCATCACTGGCCACCGCTTCTGTTATATGGAGTCCTCGACGAACATAGCGACCGCTAACCTGTTTAATGACAGCTTTAATGGTCACCGACCCCGGTTTAATGTTTTTAATTTCTAGAACGTTAGAATAATCCTCGTACCGCGAAGGCAGATGATTAATAAGATCGGCCACAGTCTCTAGGCCAAGGGTCTTATATTTAGCAGCTAGTTCGGTGCCTACTCCTTTAATACTGGTAAGCGGGCTATCCAAGTTCATAGGCTAAAGTATAGGACAATTTAAGACTTAACGACGAGGAAAAATATACTGGGGCCAAAAAAGGTACTTGATAGTACTGGCTGCAAGATCCCCTCGATGGCGAGCATCACAGGCTTTGGCACAACTTTTTTTAACCCAGGGTAGCGTAAATTTGAAACGGATAAAATCCGATTAACACTCAGTCCAGATTTGGCGAGTTGGGCAATGACAGTATGGGGATTGTGATTCACGAAAGCGATCTCATCTTTACCCTGATGCTCCTTTGAGCGAATATCTACCGGCTCGGTTGGAAGCTTCTTACCTTTCAGAAAATATTTAAGGCGGTTTTTAGCGTGCATATAGTTAGCAACTTCGATAATTGCGTAGCCACCAGGTATTAGAACCCTGCTAATCTCATCGAATGACTCGGTAGGGTCTGGTAAATGATGCATAACCCGAATCATGACTGCCAAATCTACGCTACCAGATTCAAACTTCAAGTCATCTGCTTGCATTAATTTTTGGCTAACACCTGGCATTTCCGCTAGAAAATCTTTAGCCATATCGAGTTGTTGTTGGCTCGGCTCAGCCAGAACTACCTTTTCGGCATATTTAGCCAACAAAGGGTCAAGTCGGCCATAGCCGCCGCCTATATCAACGGCAAGTTTGAATTTTTTGTTTTTCAGTAACCTTTTTATAGCTAATACTTCGGCTTCGTGTTCATAATCTCGACCCTGCCAGTACTTTAAATAGTTGTGATTTGGATCGTTATACTGATCGGCTTTCTTGTTCTTAGGCATGCTGGTTTTTTCTGTCATCTGGTCAAGTATACCTTATGATTTTAATTCTACAAGCGTAGCGTCTTTGAATGACTTGCCTCGACGCAGTAGTAACCTTTGATTTTGAAAATCGCCGGCTTCAAAAACATCGCGGTTAACTTTTACGCCGTTGATAGAGACAGCATTATCTGTAATTAATCTGTGAGCCTCAGTATTAGATGATGCCAAACCGGAGGTAACGAGAACTTCGATTATTGATCCGTCACTATTAGTGGCTACTGTCGGGATCTCTTTTCTTATATGGTCTAGTATGTCCCCTGCATCGCCAATTGGTTTTTTGCCAGTAAGAAACTCTGTGACTGCCTCAGCAACCAACATTTTGTCCTTACCATGAACTAGGGTTGTTACTTCCCTAGCCAGTAGCAGCTGGGCGTGTCTAGCCCCTGGGTTTTGTCGGTGCTTTGATACGGCTTCATCTATTTCTTCTTTAGACAGCTCGGTATATATTTTTAGGTAGCTCTCAGATCCCAGATCATCAGAGTTTATCCAAAACTGGTAAAACTCTGTAGGGGTGGTCTTTTTTGAGTCTAACCAAACTGCACCATCTTCGGTTTTGCCAAATTTCTTGCCAGTTGCTTTATTGATTATCAGCGGCAGAGACAGAACATTAACCTCTGCACCACGTTGTCGACGGATTAGGTCAACGCCGCTTAAGCAGTTACCCCATTGATCCGCACCGCCAATTTGTAAGGTACAGTTATATTCATCATATAGATGCAAGTAGTCTATCCCCTGCAGAATAGTATAGCTAAACTCTGCATAGCTGATCCCGGCCCCATCCTCGCCGATACGCTTGGCGATATAATCGCGCTGTATAAGCGGCGTCATACTGAAGTATTTACCGTAGTTACGAAGATAATCAATGACGTTCATCTTGTGCGTCCAGGTCAAATTATTCAGAAGCGTAAAATCAAAACCTGTGAATATGCGCTTGATCTGCTCTTCGGCACAAGCCGTGTTGTGGGCAATTGTCTCAACGCTCTGCAGTTGGCGCTCAGAATCTTTTCCACCCGGGTCGCCAATCAAACTGGTGGCTCCTCCGGCAATAATAAGTGCCTTGTGACCGTGTCTTAAAAAGCATCTATCAAGCATCATGGCGGCGAGATTACCTATTGTCTGCGAATCACTGGATACGTCGAATCCGTTATAAAAAACGATTTTTCCTTTATCTAAAGCCGTTAGGTCTTGATAAGTGGTTTGGTTAAGGAAACCTCTCCATACTATTTCTTCTGACAATGTCATAGATAGAGTATATCGCAATCCGGATAGCAGCTGAAGTAATATAGGATATTTTGCAAATTAATATACTGTTTATGTCTTTATTTTTGCTATAATATAAAGCATTCATCTCAAATGGAGTTAATATTTAGATATGCCCAGAGCTAGAAAAAGCCCTAGTAGCCCACGACGAGCAAAGAACACGTTTGTTACGCACACTGGTAACACCATAAAGATCAATCGATCCATGGGAGACAGGCTGAGAAACAGAAGCGATAAGCTGGCAAGGTTGCGTGCTGAGCGACTGGTCAAACTCCCAAAATCGCGTATCAAGCGTTTTCTATCAAAACTTACGCCAAAATATCAAGTGACCTACTGGGCTAGCGGTGAGGGCGCGTTAATGGCCTTGAAAGTACTTGGCGTCGGGATAGTCGTATTATTCGTCTTACTCGTTGGCCTATTCGCTTATTTTAGAAAAGATTTGCCACAACTGGATAATATATCTGGGGCTAACCTGGGCGGAAGTATATCCTATTATGATCGAACTGGCACAGTACTGCTTTGGCAAGACTATGATGCCGTTAAGCGTATTCCGGTGCCCACAAATCAAATCTCAACATACGTTAAAGAGGCAACTGTCGCCGTTGAAGATAAAAACTTCTATCACGAAGGAGCATTTAGTGTTACTGGGACCATACGAGCTGCAGCCCATGACTTTATTAGTGGTGGCGGTGGTCTACAAGGGGGCTCGACCATTACCCAACAGCTAGTCAAGCTTAACGAAGGATGGACGGACGACCGAACCATTACTAGAAAAGCCAAGGAACTAATTCTGGCGGTTGATTTAAGCCGCGAGTATTCCAAGAACGATATATTAACCGGCTACCTAAACATCGCTCCGTACGGAGGAGTAGATTATGGCGTACAGGCAGCTGCCCAAGATTACTTTAATGAGAACGCCAGCCAATTAACGTTGGCGCAGTCGGCAATGTTAGCGGCTATACCACAGGCTCCAAGTTATTATTCGCCTTATTCTAGCCCGGTTTATAACCCTTCGGTAACTGTCAACGAGTTTGGCCAATCTGCACTTATCGCTCGTATGGATTATGTCCTCGACCTTATGGCTAAGCAAGGGTATATCACCCAGACACAAGCTAATGCAGCAATGAAAGTTGATATCCTGTCCGAGATTCATCAACAACAGACTTTATACGGCGGTATTAAAGCTCCTTATTTTGTACTAACTGCCAAACAAGAACTCGAGGACAAGTACGGTGCCGCAACAGTAAACCGTGGGGGCTGGAAAGTGATCACTACTCTGAATATGGGGCTCCAGACAGATGCCGAAAGCATAGTTGCATCTAACTACAACAACTCCCTGGAGCATGGGGCTGATGAGGAAGCTACGGTGCTAGAGAACGTCCCAACCGGTGAGATTGAAGCCTTGGTTGGCGGAGTTAACTTTAACCAACCAGGATGGGGACAGCTGAACTACGCTGCTGGAGTGTTAATACCGCCGGGATCAAGTTTTAAGCCCTATGATTATTCAACTCTAATTAACAATAACACCGACGTGGGGGCTGGTTCAGTTCTATATGACTCACAAGGACCATTGCCGGGTTATCCCTGCACCGATAAATCATTGCCAGCACCAAATGGCACCGGCAATTGCCTAGAGGACTATGACTTCCTATACCCAGGCCCATTGACACTGCGTTACGCTCTTGGCGGATCAAGAAACGTACCTGCCGTAAAAGCCATGTTAGAAGCCGTACCTAACGATACTAGCCCCGGACATGTTGCTTCGATCAACAAAGTTATATCAACAGCCAACACCATGATAGACAACCCATACGAAAGCTCCGCTTACAACTGTTACTCGGATGCTGCCCTGACACAGACAACGCAGTGTTATGCTTCTTCTGCCATAGGTGATGGGGCTTATCTGACACTGGCCGATCACGTTAATGGATTGTCGACACTCGGACGCATGGGTGTTGCGATTCCTGAAACATATATATTGAAAATTACCGACGGTAGTGGCAATACAATTTTTAACTACACCGTTCCTAAAGGCACCCAGGTAATCAAGCCCGATACAGCCTACATTGTTACAAATATGATGGACGACCCAAATGCCAGTTATCTCCCAGGATCATGTACGACTACTACGTGTAGCACATTGGCTCGTGGTGGATTTAAGTTCCAGCGTTACAATGGTTGGGATGTCGCAGTCAAGACCGGCACAACCAATGATGGTTACGACGGGCTTATGACAGCTACTACAACCCAGTGGGCTGATGTTTCTTGGGTAGGCAACCATACCCGTAACGTTGCGCTGACCGAATCAATGGAATATTTAACAGAACCAATAACCCGACCACTTATCCAGGATGCTCTAGATACTTCTGGTACTCCAGTTAACTGGGTACAACCTTCCGATATTAAGGTATTACCAGCTTTTGTGGTGAGGAATCACATTCACTACGGCGACATTGAGCCAAGCCCAAGCACAGATTTGTTCCCATCCTGGTATGTAGCAAAAACTACTAGTTCGACGTCAGAAACAATTGATAAGGTATCAGGATTTCTGGCAACAAGTTGTACGCCTGCGCTAGCCAAAGAGACTGAAGGCGGCGCTAACGTTAACGCTTTTTCAATCGACATTTTCTACCCAATTGGCACCACAACGAGCATCGGGACAACTGCAACCACACCTGACAACATCCATAACTGTGGCGACACGATGCCACAGATTTCACTTAGCTATGCAAATGGAACAGATTGCGGATCCAGCCTTGCGGCATGTGCGCTCACGGTCACAGCCACTCAAGGTACCGACCCATTATCTGGCGGAGCGTATACTACAGCGCCTGCTGGGACAGTCCAGATTAGCGTTGACGGCAGCCAAGTCCAGAGCATTGCAATTCCCTCAGGCGCCACCAGCCCATATAGTACGACCGCTACGGTCAATGTCGCTGCTGGAGATACGGTAAACGCAGAGGTTATAGATAGCGTTCTCTATCCCGGTAACAGTAACACTCTAACTGTCACGGCGCTGAGTGCTGGTACCACCACAGGCGGTGGAAGTAATACAACCGGTAATCTTGGTCACTAGGCCAATATTACCCCTTTGCTTTAGCGTCTTTGTCTCTACCCTCACCCAAATAGGTATTTAGGCCAGTTCGAACGTCTGGAATTCCTTTGAGCATAGGAAATTTATTGCTGCCTCGCTGAACGGGACCAATTGCCGAAGTAAAGCCCATTTTCTTGGCTTCGTTCAGTCTTTTTTCCAGGAATGATACGTGACGGATTTCACCGGATAAACCTACTTCGCCAAAGACCACTGAGTTTGTTTTAAGTTGCAGACCTTTAGAAGCGGAACCAATTGCCATACAGATAGCCAAATCGGCCGCTGGGTCTTGGATTCGTATCCCGCCGACAATATTTATATATATGTCTTGAGTGGAAAGCTTTAGTTTGGTTCGCCGCTCCAACATAGCGATGAGCAAATTTAGCCGATTTAACTCTATGCCACTAGCGGCTCGTTTCGGATAACCATAGCTGGTAGGGTTAACCAGCGCCTGAACCTCTACGAGTAGCGGTCTGGTGCCTTCAAGTGTCGCGAGGACAATAGACCCGTCACTTGGTTGGCGTTCTTCTAGTAAGACTTGTGATGGGTTGGCTACTGGCTGTAGGCCTGACTCAACCATTTCAAAAATTCCGGCCTCGGTTGTCGATCCAAAACGGTTTTTACTGGCGCGAAGAATCTTGAAGCCACTGGATACGTCGCCATCAAGCTGCAGAACAACGTCTACCATATGCTCAAGTATTTTTGGCCCAGCAATTACTCCGTCCTTGGTGACATGGCCAACCAGAATTATGGCAGTATTGGTCTGCTTAGCGACCGAGGTAAGTAGCTGTGTGCTGCCGGTAATTTGAGATATGGTGCCGGCTGCAGACGACAAGGCATCACAGCGTAGCGTCTGAATTGAGTCAATAATTACGAATTTATATTTCCCTGAGGCAATAGAATCGGCAACTTCATCGGCAACATTGCTGGTGACAATTAGCATGTTGTCCTCATCACACTTTAGTCTAAGCGACCTTAGAGCAATTTGGTGGGCCGACTCTTCCCCGCTGACATATAGGACCGGGTTAGTCTTAGCAATCTCGTTAGCTATCTGCAAAAGTATAGTGCTCTTACCGATCCCCGGTTGACCGGTCAGCAGACTTACGCTGCCTGGCACGAAGCCCCCACCCAGTACTAAATCAACATCTGATATAGTGGACTTTATCCTTGGATAGTCTGTGATTGCTAAGTCACCAACCGACTGTGGCTGTAATTTGCCAGTGCTGCGGCTAAGGCCACTAAGAGGCTTAATGGAAATTTCCTCCTGTAGAGTATTCCACTCACCACAAGTCGTACATCGACCCGTCCAAGCAGACCATACAGCTCCACAATTACTGCAGACAAATCTAGTGCTAGTTCTTTTTGCCATTGTTCCTCAAGTTTAGCATAGGATCAGCTAATGAATTTCTTACTTTTTCTTCGGCTGCCAATTATTCAGTGGTCTTGATGTACTCAAGTTTACCGTTTTTGGTAGTTACTTGAAGTATGTCGCCCTTGGAGTAATGCTCATTTAATATGTCTAGCGATATCTGGTCTTCGAGGGTGTCTTGAATCAGACGCCTAAGCGGTCTGACGCCATTCTTGGCATCGTAGCCGTTGTCTAGCAGATACTGCTTGGCTTTATTGGTCAAAACCAAACCGATACCGTGTTTTTGTAAGCGTTGGGACAATTCGTCAATTTGGATATCAATAATCTTGAAGATATTTTTCTTGGTAAGAGCATGGAAGACTATCGTTTTATCAATACGGTTGAGGAGCTCGGGACGTAGTGACTTTTTGAGTTCTGCAAAAACTTTATCTTTATTGGCTTCATGCAATTTGGTCAAATCCTTAAGATCATCATCGGTCGAGGCTTGGAACCCAAGTGAAGCTTCTTTTTGGAGCTTTTCAGCCCCAATATTACTGGTCATGATAATTATCGAGTTGGTAAAATCAATGCGACGAGCTTTGGCATCTGTAAGATAACCGTCTTCGAGGATCTGCAAAAGCATATTGAAAACATCTGGGTGGGCTTTTTCGATTTCATCGAATAGTACCAAGCTATAGGGCTGACGGCGGATTTTGTCGGTTAATTGACCACCGTCATCATAGCCAACATAACCAGCTGGAGCGCCTACGAGTCGGGATATATTATGGTGTTCAGCAAACTCACTCATATCGATCTTAACTAGTGCCGACTCGCTGCCAAAGAATTCTCTAGCCAGCACTCGGGCCAATTCGGTCTTACCCACGCCGGTTGGGCCGAGGAATATAAATGAGCCAATCGGTCGGTTGGCACTACCAACGCCAATTCTATTACGTCTAATAGCTTTAGAGACTGCCGTTACGGCTTCCTCTTGACCAATGACATATTTACCGAGGCTTTTTTCTAGGTTAAGCAAGTACTTGGCTTCTGCCCTGATCACTTTTGATACTGGCACACCGGTAATTCGGGCTACGACTGCCGCAACATCATCACTGGTCAATGCCATTTTTTTGGTAGCCTTTGCGCTAGAAGATAATTTAGAAAGCTCCTTATTGATCTGGCTAGCCCTTGTCTTGAATCGGGCAGCTCGTTCATAATCCTCACCGTCAACAGCATCATCGATCCGGGTATTAACCAGCTTTAACTCTTTTTGGAGCTTGCGCACCTCAGGAGAAGTCTTTACCTTGTTCACTCTAAGATGAGCCGAAGCTTCATCCATTAGGTCGATAGCCTTGTCCGGCATAAAGCGTTCGTTAATGTATCTATCTGAAAAATTAACTATATCGCCTAGAACTTCGTCGGTAATTGTTACGCCGTGAAACGCTTCGTAGTGTTTGCGCAAACCTTTTAGGATTGATAATGTTTCAGCCGTAGTGGCTTCAGGAACTTGAATCGGCTGGAAACGTCGTTCCAGGGCCATATCTTTTTCAATGTGCTTTGTATATTCGGCGGTAGTTGTGGCGCCAATAACTTGAATTTTACCCCTTGCTAGTGATGGCTTGAGAATATTGCCAGCATCCATTGCGCCCTCGGCTGCGCCAGCACCAACAATCAAATGCAGTTCATCAATAAATACAATCGTATTACTGTCATTCTCAAGTTCAGAAAGTACCTTCTTTAGCCTTTCTTCAAATTCGCCTCTATATTTGGTCCCGGCAATCATGCCAGCTAGATCTAAAACTACGATTCTTTTATCTATAAGGCTGTCGGGAACGTCTTCGGTAATAATGCGTTGAGCCAAGCCCTCGACTATGGCAGTCTTGCCCACTCCGGGTTCGCCAATTAAGACTGGGTTGTTCTTGGTGCGCCGATTTAGAATAGTAATCACTCGGCCAATTTGTGCCTCCCTGCCGACAACCGGATCGAGCTTGCCTTCTTTGGCCTGGGCTGTTAGATCAGTCCCATAAAAATCGAGGGCTGTTTTTCGAGCTTTCCTGGCCGGTGCCCTTCGACGAGTGGCCGGTTCTGAGGAGGAACCGTCGTATTGCTGACGATTTAGGAATTGCTCAAGCTCGCCAAGTAACGAGTCAATATCGACATTAAGTTCTCGCAACAGAATTGATGCTCGTGAGTTTTTTTGCGTTAGTATACTGTAGAGGATGTGTTCTGTGCCGCAAAAGTCTTGGTTATAATCTTGGGCAACATCATATGCCATTTTTAGAGTTAATTTGGCGGTTTCGCTCAATCCCTTTGAACCCATATTGATTACCAAAGTCTTGGCATTAACATTCATTGCCAATCGGGCGCGGTCTAAAGTTACGCCAGCACCTTCCAGAATTTTTGAGCCGATTGAGCTGTCTTGTGCCAGCAGGCCGAGCAGTAAATGCTCAGTACCTATATAAGCACTGCCGGTAGTACGAGCAATAGCATCAGCATGCTTAAGACTGCTTAGAGCATTGTCTGTCAAAAAGTTTAAAAATTCTTGGAAATCGGGTGATTGTGGCATCATTATTGGCTTGTCTCGCTTTCTATTAAGTATAATAGCCTACTACCATAATAGCCAACTAGCACTCACTAGTCAAGAGTGCTAATTAATGATTTTTAAACCGCTGCAATAACAGGGGTACTTTTACCGACTGGGAGCTTCTTTTGCTTGATTACAAAGAAAGCTAAAATGCTAGCTGACAGGGCAAAACAGGATGCCAGATAAAAAGCTGCGTGGAAACCGTGAACTGTAGCAGCATTTCTAGCGGCTAGATCTTTAATTTTGCTGTGGCTCAGGAATAGTGCTGTCGAGGAAGCTGATACGCCCGTGATAATTGCTAGTCCTAGTGATCCGCCAATTTGCTGTGACGTATTAACCAACCCTGATGCCAAGCCCGAAAGATGACCTGCAATGCCAGAAGTGGCAGCAACCAGTAGTGAAACGAAAGTAAAGCCTAGGCCGGCAGCCATGACAAGAAGACCAGGCAAAACATGAGTAAAGTAACTACCATTAACTGGAACGTGAGCTAGCATGAATAACCCGGCAGCGGTCACTATCGGAGCAACAATAAGTATTGGCTTATAACCAATTCGCTTAATAAGCCTAGGGGCTATGGTGGCACCGGCTGCTATCACAAATGGCATCGGCAGAAAACTCAAGCCGGTTCTTGAAGGCGAATATCCCAAAACATCTTGGATATAAAGTGATACGAAGAAAAACACCGAGAACATTCCAGCCGCCGTAAACAGCTGAATAAGATTCGCACCAGAAACATTTCTAATCTTGAATATTCTTAGTGGCACAAGCGGATGCTTAACTTTCATTTCATTAATAACGAATGCTACAAGTAGGGCAATACTTATACCAAAGTAAGCTAGGGTTGAATGTGCCGTCCAGCCCTGGACAGGAGCTTTGACAAGTCCATAAACTAATAACATTAGGCCGGAGGTAACCAAAGCTGCACCCGGTAAATCAAGGGCATTATCTCGCTCCTCAGCTTCGTGAACGGGTACAATTCGCCAAGCCATGGCGAAAACAAATATTCCGATTGGGACATTGATGAAAAAGTTCCAGCGCCAACCTAGGTACTGCGTCAAAACCCCGCCCAGTAGTAGTCCAACGGCTGCGCCACCAGAGGCTACTGCACCCCAGACCGATAAGGCTAGGTTGCGTTCGTGACCTTCTTTATAGGTAACCAGAACTATTGATAAAGCAGCTGGAGACATGAAAGCAGCCGCTAAACCTTGCAGAGCCCTAAAGGATATCAACATACCGCCGGAGTGAGATAGGCCATCGATTAACGAGATAACTGAAAAAGCCGTAACGCCTATTAGAAACATTTTCCTACGGCCATATAGGTCAGCAGCTCGTCCACCGAGCAATAAGAATCCGCCAAAAGCTAGAGTATAGGCGGTAACGATCCACTGCAGACTAGTCGGACTCAACGCAAAGGCGCTTTGGACTTTAGGCAACATCACATTAACGATTGATGAATCCAAAACCACCATAAATTGGGCAGTTGCTAGCAGTATCAGTATCAGCCAGTGATTGGTTTTCTTTGTCATTTTTCCTCACGCCCCTCTTTTAATTTCTAAATCAGTCTCTACAGTCTAACTTTGACTTCTTGTACTGTCAACTTAACGAGACGCAATCTTCGGATAGTAGTGCTATTATTCGCCGTGCTCTTCTATAGCTTCTAGAAGGCTGCTTTCCAGTTGTTCTTTTTTCTTGAGTTTTGGCACTTTTGGCAGATCAACAATGGTGGCTTCCCTCTCGGTTACGGCCTCGGGTGCTGGCTGCTCAGTAGACTTATCAGACTCAATATCAAGCTCGTAGCCCGTTAACTTGCTTGCTAGCCGAACATTTTGTCCGCCCTTACCGATAGCAATACTGAGTTGGTCTTCAGGTACCAAAACGGTTGCTTTCTTATTTGCCTCATGTAAAATAACTTTTTTAACTACTGTTGGACTAAGAGCATTGATAATATATGTCGCTGTGTCTTCGTTCCAAACAACAATATCAATTTTTTCTTGCTCACCGGTCTCGCTCATAACCGCGTTAACTCTTGTGCCATGGCCACCTACGAAAGTGCCAACTGGGTCAACGCCTGGAACTGTGGAGCTTACAGCCAGTTTTGTCCTGACTCCAGCTTCACGGGCGATAGCTTTAATCTCAACGGCCCCACTCTCCATTTCGGGTACTTCTGCCATGAACAAGCATTCTATGAATTTCTCGCTTGCTCGACTGACAACCAGTTGTGGCCCACGAAAACCGCGCTCCACGTCTTTTAGGAAAACTTTAATACGCTGACCAGGATAATAACGTTCGCTTTGGATCTGTTCGCTGCGAGGCATGATGCCCTGGGCTCGACCCAAATCAACGCGGACAATATTAGCTTCAACGCGAGCCACCATACCATTGATCAAGGTACCTATCTTGTCTTCATACTCTTCCATGATTATTTCACGCTCAGCTTCCCTGAGACGCTGCAAGATAACTTGCTTAGCGGTCTGGGCAGCAACACGACCAAAGGTGGATACTTTTTGGTGGACTTCAATTTCGTCACCAATCTTAGCGTTTTTCTTCATAACCTGAGCTTCGGGCAGTGAAATCTCATAAGCAGGTTGAGTTACTTCATCAACAACTTCCTTGGCAACATAGGCGTCGACATCACCGGTATTCAAATTCATTGTTATTCTAATTTCCTGTTCACGCTCACCATAATCACGGCGGTAAGCTGCAGCAAGAGCCTGCTCAACAACTTCTTGAACTGTGTCTTCGGGTAAATTTTTCTCTTCGGCTATGGTCTTTATTGCCAAGGCCAATTGTTTCATATCAAGTTCCATAATCTTATTCCTTTCGTTAATATCTCAAAATTTGTTGCCCACACCTTATGAAAAAATCCGACCTGGCGGCCGGATCATCTACTATAATAAAGTATAGCGTCAATGAGTCACTAAATCAATAATAATGCTAGAATATTGTGAATGGGTAAACGAATGCGCCGATTATATGACCAATTTCATCCTAGTACCTACGACTTAGAGCTGTCGGTAGATGATAAAACCATGTTATTCAGTGGCAGTGTTCTAATCACCGGCCAAAAAGTTGGTAGGCCGAGTCAAAGGTTGACTTTTCATCAAAAGAATCTCAATTTTGAACATGTAACAATTAGCCGCCTGGTTAAAGGTAAAACCGAAAAAATTAAGATCGTACGCATCAACAAACATAATAAATTTGACGAGGTTAGATTGCACACCGAGCAAATGCTATATCCTGGGCAATATAGCGTGAGCATTAAATTTGATGGCAAGATCAGCCGCCAGATGAACGGTATCTACCCAAGTTACTTCGAACAAAAAAAAGTCCAGAAGACCATTCTTGCTACCCAGTTTGAAAGTCATCATGCTAGGGAGGCCTTCCCGTGTATAGACGAGCCAGAGGCCAAGGCTACCTTTGATTTTAGGATTACTACCCCAGAGTCTAAAACCATAATCGCCAACACTCCGATTCAGTCGCAAAGGACAGATAAGACCTGCATTGTCACCACATTTGAAACAACTCCGAAAATGTCGACCTATTTACTAGCGTTTGTCTACGGCGACATTGATTTTATTGAAGCCAAAACCTCAAGCGGTATAGTCGTCCGCTCCTATGCTACCGCAGCAAACGTAAAACATACCAGCTTTGCCTTAGAATGTGCGGTTAAAATGCTGGAATTTTACAATGATTATTTCGGGATTGATTATCCGCTGGCCAAATGTGATCTAGTTGCCTTACCGGATTTTGCCTCTGGAGCTATGGAAAACTGGGGTTGTATAACCTTTCGAGAGCAAGCACTACTAGTTGACCCAAAAAATACTTCTCTTATAACCAAACAATACGTGGCCTTAGTGGTCGCTCACGAATTGGCACACCAATGGTTCGGTAATCTAGTTACCATGCGCTGGTGGACTGACCTTTGGCTCAACGAAGGTTTTGCTAGTTGGATTGAGTACTTAGCAGTTGATAAATTATTTCCAGAGTGGGACGTGTGGACACAATTTATTAGTGACGAACAAGAGCAAGGACTGCGCCCTGATTCGCTGCGTAACACCCATGCTGTTGAAGTCCCCATAAATCACCCTGATGAAATTCGAACAATTTTCGACAGTATTAGTTATCAAAAGGGTAGCTGCGTAATTAACATGTTACACAAGTATCTAGGAGCCGATACATTTCGTAACGGGCTCCGGAGTTATCTAAAAACCCACGAATACGGCAATACTGATACCGTTGACTTATGGAGTGCTCTAGAAAAAGATTCACGAAAACCAGTAAAGAGGTTTATGCATGCCTGGACTTCTCAGGCTGGCTTCCCAATTATTCATGCCAAAATCAATGACAATAATATTGAACTTGAACAACAACGTTTTTTCCTAGACCCGATGATTAAACAAGATGCTACTACCTGGCCGATCGATCTTGAGCCCAGTGAAGCGCTAGGAATAGAAATTTTTGATCAGAAGAAAATGACAATAAAATTGCCGAAGAAAGTCTCAGCTCCGATATTCAATCATAGTCGTTTCGGATACTACCGGGTTGCTTATGACTCGACTTACCTCGAGATCTTGACTGCCGACATCCTCAGCGGTAAGGTGTCTCCCCTAGATAGACTAGGTATTCTAAGTGATAGTAGTGAGGCGGCTAAAGCCGGACATCTTAAAACAGTAGGCGTACTCAAACTTTTGCAGGCCTATGAGCATGAAGACAGTACGGTCGTTTGGGATATTATTGCCAGTTTAATCGGTAATATTAAGTCGGTAATGGATGAGGAAGCCCTGCGCGAAGCTATGAAGCCTTTTGTCGCTGAGCTGGTTAGTAAACAGCTAGCGAGATTAGGCTGGGAAATACAAAAGGATGAGAGTTACTTTGACAGTCTGCTGCGCCCGACAATCCTCGGAATGGCCGCCAGTGCTGATGAACCAGGAGTTCTAAAAACTGCCAGGGACTTATTTAATACGGCGACGAAACCTGAAGATATTCACCCAGACGTTCGTGGAATAGTTTTTGGCACAATTGCCAGGACCGGTTATGGGACAGATTTTGATAAACTATTGGAAATGTACAAAAAAACTAAAAATAGCGAAGATAAGATCGTTTTGGCCGGCGCTCTAACTGGGTTTAAACACAAAGAACAGATACAAGCAGCTTTGGATACAATCACTACTGACACAGTCAAACTACAGGACGTAGGTTACTGGGTTGGCTATAGTTTCATGAATCATCACGCCAAGAAGCAAACCTGGGACTGGATGGTTGAGCATTGGGATTGGCTTCAAACAAACCTCGGATCAGACCTAAGTTTCTACCGCTTTCCAAACTATGCTGCCAGAGGATTTAGTAATGAAAGTTTTCTACCCATATACAAAGAGTTCTTCAATGCCCACATGAGCCAAGCCTTTGAGCGATCAGTGGCTCAAGGCGTCGAAACAATTGAATGGCATGTTGCTTGGCAAAAACGCGACATCGAATCGATAAAGAAATTCTTTAAGATGTAATCTTTTATAGATTATAGAAGAACCCGATTTGGGTAAGTTTATAATTAGTCGTTGGGTTATTATGCTGCTGGAACTTCGGCAACAACAACTTTGTCATCGATGTTGGTTTTAGCTGGCTCGACCACTGGAGATTCAGTAGTAACATCCACTTGAGGAGCCTCAGCCTTAACCTCTACGACTGGTTCTGGTATCTCATTAACTTTATCACGGTCAAAGTCTACGCCAGTTAAACGAGCTGATTTACCAGTACGCTCTCGCATGTAAGTCAGGTAATTACGTCGAACTTTGCTACGCTTGGTAACTTCAACCTTGGTGACTAGTGGGCTGTGAAGAAGAAAACTCTTTTCAACTCCAATGCCACTGGCAATACGTCGGACGGTAATTTTACTAGTGTGACTACCCTTACGGTCAGTTCGAATAACTAGTCCTTGGAAAACCTGGACACGCTCCTTATTACCTTCGCGGATTTTTTGGTGAACTTTAACAGTGTCACCGGAACGTACATCAACGACCTGTGGTTTCTTATACTTTTCCTCAATTTTCTGAATAACTGATTGCATATCTGGTTGATTTTACACTATTTTTTCTATCTGTGCAACCACCTTAGGGCCTATGAACGCATTAAACAAGGCAGTCTAACCTATGACTCGATAGACTTCTTCGAGAGTTGTTTCACCGGCAATTATTTTTAGAATGGCGTCCTGCAGCATAGTTGTCATGCCCGATCTTATTGCCGCCGCTTCGATATCTTCAGTGGAAAGAATCGTCGTCTTGGTCTCCAGTAGCGTCCTGATCTCACCGTTCATAGTGAATTGCTCCCTGATAGCCATCTGGCCTTTATAGCCATATGGGTTTTCCGGCGATGAACCAGGCCTATAGAGTTGCAGGTTACTAATGTCTGGGCGTTCAATGTTAGCGGGTAGCGTGTTTAATACCTCATGGATTTTAGCCAGCTGGGCCTCTGAAGGAGCATAAGCTTGTTTGATACTGTCATCGAGCCTACGGACTAGGCGCTGCGCCATAACCAAACGGATTGCCGATACAAATAGTGGGTTCTGACCAATCACATCCATCAGCCTAGTTAGTGCTGCAGCCGCTGAGCTGGCATGGAATGTCGTCAAAACAAGATGGCCGGTAAGTGAAGCTTGGAGAGCCGTCTTAGCCGTATCATTATCTCTAACCTCGCCGACCATGATAATATCTGGGTCAAGGCGCAAGACTGCGCGAAGATTATTTGCGAAAATATTATCTTTACCATCCGGATCGCCCGATACTGAAATTTGCGTCAGGCCTTTGAATTGGTATTCAACAGGGTCTTCGATAGTAACAAGTTTTCGTTCATCATTATTTAGGGCATTAAGCATCGAGTAAAGCGTGGTTGTCTTGCCTGAACCCGTCGGCCCAACAACCATAACAAGACCAGCCGGCTTGTCGATAATATCATCAACGATCTTTCTTTCTTTGGGAGATAAGCCCAAGTTATCGATGTTGTACATATTTTGATCGAAATTAAAAATACGCATCACGACATCTATGCCAGTTATGGTCGTGACCGTTTCTAGGCGAACATTGACATCAACACTCGATCCATCGGCCAGTTGGACCTTTTGGGCAATGTGTCCCTGCTGAGGCTCAGCAACGCCAGTTGAGATGTTGCCACTGGCGGCGATTGCCGCCAACAGGATTCTGTATTTATCATAACTAAGTCGCGCAATAGGATGAAGTACCCCGTCAATTCTTAGTCTAATTCTGACTGTGCCTTCCTGTGTTTCAATATGAATATCACTAGCGTTTAATTTGTGAGCTTGCTGGACAAGATATCCCAACATATCGTCAGCTTTGACCTGATCCAACATTGATGAAACTCGTTTGATAAGGTCTTCATTACCGGCAGTACTAATACTTATATCCTGGTAAACAACTGGTTTTGGCGGATCATAAAGATGCATATACTCGTCGTAGCCAATGTCAGAAATAAGAACAAATTTTACAATTTGGTCAGTAAACCTAGCTTTCAGATCACCCATTACCTGCTGTGATGTCATGTTGGTAATCCCGAAAAGTATATTACCGGAGTCCGCTTGAAGCGGAATTACTCGGTCACGATAAAGTTCATCTAGAGCAAGTATATCCTTATACAAAACCTTATCGCGGACAACTGAGGTATCAGAATAGTCTATGCCTAAAATCCCGGCGCGACGCTGAGTTGCAATCTCTTGTTCGGTGCGTGCATCAATAGTCATGCGAACTATTATAGACCATAAGCATAATATATACCGAGCTATTGCGTTATAGTTATACTATGTCAAAAATTATTTTGGTGGCCCATAATATCCGGAGCACCCATAACGTTGGATCTTTACTTAGAACAGCTGATTGTCTTGGTGTTGATATAGTTTATCTAACTGGCTACACCCCTTACCCTATTTACGAGAACGACCAACGGTTACCCCACATTTCTAACAAACTTGACGCTCAAATTCATAAAACAGCCCTTGGAGCTGAGCGAACTGTAAAGTGGCTGCATGCCCCAGAGATCTCTAACACGATTAAGACGTTAAGAATGAGTGGTATACAAGTCGTCGCACTAGAGCAAGCCAAGGGTTCTATAGCCCTGCCACAGTTTAGCAGTACTCAAAATATTGCGATTATTGTCGGCAACGAAGTGACTGGGCTAGACGCGTCCGTCTTAGACATGGTTGATAGCATCGTAGAGATTCCGATGTCCGGAGCCAAAGAGTCATTAAATGTCGCGCAAGCCAGTGCGATATGCTTATACCACCTTAGATTTATAAATATCAGCCAAAAGGGTTAAACCACGACTAACGATTGCATATTGTGCAATGTATTTGACTTTGGTGGTATTATCTGTTATTCTCACTTGGATTAGTTCAAACCCGAACTTTTTGCATGCAGAAATGCATTCTTGACAATAAGGAGTAAAATGAAATTTCTCAATAGAAGGAAGTTGCTTGGAGCTGGGCTAGCACTAGCTTTGGGTACTTCGGGTCTTTTGGCTTTCTCAGGAGTTGGATTCACTGGTGCTTACCTAAGTGACACTGTATCGGCTACACAGACGAGCAGCGTCGCATTCGTATCACTTGCGAACCCGTCATCAAGCAGTGTTGCATTCAGCAACCTGCTGCCTGGGACACCCCAAAGCCGCGTGATTGTGGTGACAAACAACGGCACTGTGCCAGAAGATGTCTACTACAAGCAAGGCGTGGTGCAGGGATTGCCTTCACAAGATTCCACCCCGAGTCAGCTCACCGTGTCAATGTCAGCACCATCGAGTGGTCTAAACTCATCTACTGCTGACTTGTCACCTCAGAGCGTATTGGCTTACAGCGTTTTGGCACCTGGAACAAGCTTTAATCTGACCATAACGCTGAGTTTGGCGCTTACGGCAGGTGGAACTTACGACAACCCGACCAACTGGAACCAGTCCGGACTTGTCCTAACAGTTCCAATCAGGCTTGTCGCATTACAGACCGGACTCGGTTGGCAGGTTATCAACTAGAAGTAACAAGTTTCTGATCAAGGCTACCTTGAGGGTACCGTACGTAATATCGTAAAGGTACGGTACCCTCACAGGAGGTTTCCAACAATCAGTTATTTTGCCGAATTAGGAAGGTAACCAAATGCTGAAGACGTTCAAAATTGCCGTCTCAACACTCGCAGTAATTGTGATTCTTGCAATGGTAACAACTTTCAGCCTTTTCGCTGCGGGGAAGTTACCTTACAAGCTTTACTTAATCCATACCCCTTCTATGGGAAAAACAATCCCGCCCGGTAGTGTTGTCCTCGTCAGAGAACATCAATACCATGTTGGGCAGGTTATTTCCTTCAGAGTAAATGGTCTGACTGTGACTCATCGCCTCATCGCGATCAATCCCAGCGGCACCATAACCACGAAGGGCGACGCCAACCCAACAGTCGATCCATGGATTGCCACAAAATCCGATATAATCGGCAGTGTAGTTCGTACTAGTCCAATACTAGGATACTTTTGGGTATTCCTCTTCTTGAACTGGCATGGTCCTGTCTCCATCTTGTTATTTATCCTCAGTTTAATTTTAATGTGGATGATCTACAAAGAGCCAAGCAGAGCACCACCCGTACGAGTTACACTTGAAACCTAGAATTTTACTCCCAAAAAGTCAGAGCCCCTCTCGCGCCGCCAGTAAATGTCAACATTATAGTAGACATGAAAAAGGAAACGCGTTTGGGGACGGGGGCCGTGTGAAAACGAAAATGTGTCATGATTGACGGATATTTGAACTTATAGTTCTTCTCTCCTCATCAACAACACAATTCAACACACGGCTTTTTTCATGCCATTTTTTTGTTAAAAGTTTGCCTTAAGATATAACTTCACAACCAGACACTCAGTTGACCCTCCGATATTTACAAGACTGGGCTTGTATGTTATATTCTAATTAACCTAAAAAATCAAAAAAGGAAAACAAAAAATGTCTCTAGCAGCAGCCAAAGCCAAGCGTCCAGGTACAAGTATTTATCAAAAGAAGATTTCCGGACGACACCAGAGAAAAACTAAGGGCTTTGTAAAAACTTACTGGCCATATTTACCTCTCATGTTGACAGCAGTTGTAGGCGTTTCAGTCTTAGGTGGTAATGTGCTCGGTGTCCAAGGTGCCATATTCGGCGGCGTCGGAGTAGCCGTAGCATCCTTCCTGATCGCCCTTTAATTCTAGTCGACTTTAACGTTCTCCGTACCCACAATTACTTTAAGTTGATCTAGAACCAACTTAGTTGTCTCAGCCTTGAGTGGCAGTTTTATGATTTGTTTCCTAGGGCCTAAAACCAATACGACTTCGGTTGAACCACCGGAGCTGTCGAGAACATTCTTGATTGATAGAAGTGCTTCATTGTTATCGCTAGAATCAATTCTAATAAATAGCCTGGGGCGTTTTTCTGGTATTTGCTCGGTTGGTTCAGTCTTTTCTTTAGCATTTCCTGCCGACTCTTGTCCGATCTCCTTGGCCGGATTATCTATTTCTTCGATTTGAATTTCCCGGCCATCATTAACTATTATTTTAAATTCATTACTAGCCTTACCCTGGTTGTCACGATTTGAGCCCTTTCCCTCTACGATTATGACCTTATCCCTTACCCAAAGCTCTGGATCTTTCTCGTAAACTGTTGGGAAGACTATTAATTCAACGTCACCACCTAGATCTTCCAGACGGACGAATGCCATTTTCTTGCCATTTTTTGCCGTTATAACTCTACTGCTGGATATGGATCCACCGACAGTGAATTTCTTGGTAGTATGACTGGCCTTGACCTCTTTAATTGGCGTCGTGCTAGTCTCCAGAATGGCAGTATACATTGTTAGGGGGTGCTGACTTAAATAGATACCAAGAAGCTCGCGCTCCCAGGCCAGTTGTTCGCGCTTATCAATAGAAGTATTGGCCGGAATAAGGTTCAAGGCCGGGCTCACTGAAGGGCTTTCGTCACCGAAAAGATCAGTCTGGCCACTGCGTTCCTGTTTGTGTAACCTTGAGGCAAAAGCTGTAAGGCTGTCTATGTTGTGGAGTAGCGTGGATCGGTCGCCTAGGCTATCAAACGCACCGGCTTTAATCAGACTTTCAAGTGATTTGCGATTAACGATGCGAGGCGAGACTTTGGTCAAAAAATCTACTAGGTCTGCGAAATCACCAGTAATATTACGAGCTCTCAATATCTCCTCAACCGCCGCTGCCCCAACGTTCTTTATCGCCGCTAGGCCAAAGCTAATCTGGGGTTGTTCGCCACTGACCACCGCAAACTCCAGAAAGGACTTTTTTACATCGGGAGGCAAAACATCTATGCCCATATGTTGACATTCGGTTATTTCAATAGTTAATCTCTCCGTATCATCGTAGTCGCTAGTCATTAAGGCTGCCATGAAGGCCTCAGGATAATGAGCTTTGAGATAAGCCGTTTGATAAGAAATCAAACCGTAGCAGGCAGCGTGGGATTTGTTAAAGGCGTAATCGGCAAAGCCTTCGACATCATTCCAGAATTTCTCAGCAATCTTTTCGTCAACACCATTAGTGACCGCACCTTCGATTATTTTATCCTTCATTTTTCCCATCATGCTACGGATTTTTTTACCGACCGCTTTACGCAACGAATCAGCTTCGCCACCAGTGAAACCACACATATCCTTGGCTATCTGCATAACTTGTTCTTGGTAGACCATCACTCCATAAGTACTTTTAAGGGCTGGCTCCATGGTCTCATGATCATATTTAATGGCCTCAACCCCATTTTTCCGATTGATAAATTTCTGAGTTAGCCCGGCTCCTAGAGGACCAGGTCGATAAAGTGCATTCATCGCGACAATATCTTCGAAGACGGTTGGCTTAAGTTCCTTCAAGTAGCGTTTCATCCCACTAGACTCGAACTGAAAAACGCCAGTTGTATCACCTTTAGCTAACAATTTGAATGTTTTTTTATCAGTTAGGGAGATGGAGTTGATATCTATATCCTTTTTATAGACTCGTCGAATAATTCTTAGAGCATTATTAATAACCGTGAGGTTCGATAGCCCAAGGAAGTCTATCTTAAGTAGGCCTAGTTCCTCAATTGGGCCCATTGAATATTGGGTTGCTACAACGCCCTTTTGGGCCATTTCCAGTGGCGCGAACTTCACAATATCATCGGGTGCAATAACGACACCGGCGGCGTGAACGCCATGGCTGCGAATCGTACCTTCCAGCTGTACAGCTAAGTCAAAGATGGCTCTGGCGGTTGGATTATTATCATACTCATTCTTAAGATCAAGATCCTCCTTGAGAGATTTGGATAAGGGAATATGTCGGCCTTGAATTGGCGGAGGTATCATTTTAGCCAAATGGTCAGCTTCAGAATATGGTACCTGCAGCACTCTTGCGACATCACGAATGGCATTCCTAGCGGCCATTCGGCCAAATGTGACTATATTGGCAACCCTTTCGGTACCATATTTCTGGATACAGTATTCTATGACTTCGTCTCTACGAGTATCCTGGATATCAACATCAATATCAGGCATGCTGATTCGATCTGGGTTTAGAAATCGTTCGAACAGTAAATCATAGGTCAGCGGGTCGAGTTCGGTTATCTTCAGGGCGTAGGCAATAATCGATCCGGCTGCACTTCCACGACCGGGCCCAAAGACAATTCCCTGGGATTTACCCCACACGATGAAGTCGGCAATTATTAGGAAATAGCCGTTAAACCCCATCTGGTCAATGATCCCGAGTTCGTACTTGGCGCGCTCGGCGACTTCCTTGGGTAGTTGTTTCTGAATTTCGTTAATTGATAAAGCCTGTAAGTCACTGTCACTTAGTTTAAGATAACGCTGCACCAAACCGGCGTAGACATTCTTGGTTAGAAATGATTTCTCGGATTCTCCTTTTGGTACTGGGAACTTGGGAATTAGGATGTTGCCAAGGTCAATTGTGACGTTACAGCGCGCAGCAATGTCCCTGGTGTTGGTAATATAATCAGGGTGATCAGTCCCCCACCTTTCAATAATGTCCTCGGCCTTGGAAACATGTAACTCAAAGTTTGCCAGTGACATGCGATCCTTATCCTTTATGAAGGATCCTGTCTGAACGCATAGTAATATCTCGTGTGCCTCACGATCTTCGTGATGCAAATAATGCGCATCATTGGTTACTACGCAGGGGATGTCCAGCTCTTTAGATAGGGTGATTAGTAATTCGTTGACTTTAATCTGGTCATCCCAAGCGGCTGGGTGTTTTTCGTGGCCGTGGTCAAGAAGCTCAATATAATACCTGTCTCCGAAAACAGATTTGTACCATGAAGCTATCTCTATTGCCTTGTCGTATTGATCCTGGCGGAGACTATCTCCAACCTCGCCGCCAATACAACCACTCAGGACAATTAAACCTTCGTTATATGTGCTCAGTAATTCATGATCTATGCGGGGCCGATAATACATACCTTCAAGGTTAGCAATTGTCGATAGCTTCATTAGGTTCTGATAGCCGGCGTTATTCATGGCCAGAACGGTTAAGTGGTAATTGCGCTTGTCATAAGCCACGTCCTTATCGGTGTGCAGCCGGGCTGCGATATATGTCTCAATCCCAATGATTGGTTTAATTTCGTGTTTTAGGGACTCCTCATAGAACTCAATAGCTCCGCTCATGGTCCCATGGTCAGTGATGGCTACGGCTTTCATGCCGGAATCTTGGATATAGCGAAGCAGGGCAGGAACTTTCGTCATACCATCAAGTAGGCTGTACTGTGTATGATTGTGAAGATGCACGAAATCACTCGGCTCTAAAACATTCGTTTTAGCTGGCATTCATTTCCCTCTCTCCTACTAATGTTAACTACCATTATAGACGAGTCGGCAGACCTCTGCCACATTCTTCTACTGGGTATTTAAGATAATAATTACTTTTTCAAATAGGTCTTAAGATTGGCAAGAGCTTTTTGGGCCTCTGCTAGGGCTTTCTGGAGATTCTTATCCTGTGGTTCACCCTCATGGACAGCACTCAATATCTCTCGAGCTTTCTGTTGAACATCAACAGCAACGTCGATAGCCTTTTGTAAATCGTTTTTGGCATCACCCTTCAATTTCTTGACCTGATCTTTGGCTTTGGTGATTACGTCGGTCAACATAGAATATAATTTCTTAAGTTCCTTCTCTGCTGAGGCAATGCCTTTTTCGGCGGTGTCTTTAATGTCTTTCCTGGTTTCTTTACCGCTTTTTGGGGCTGTCAATATTCCCGCTAGATAGCCAATTGCAGCTGCAAAAACGGTGCCGATGGCAATTTTCTTTGATGTATTCTTCATGGTACTCTTAGCCTTTCTTGTGTCGTTTAATAAAACCTGTAACAGTGCCTAGGAATCTGCCCAGAGCGAGTGGGCCGGTAGATTTTGCAAAAAACTCACCAACTGCTTCAGCTGAATCGGCAATCCTCTCAGCCGTTTCCGCTAAGCGTTTCATCCTATTTAGTACGCTAATTAATTTGATTACTGCTACTATCGAGGTAATCAGAAAGATTACCAGAACAATTGACAGAACTATTAGCAAATAGCCAGATGTATTATTTAGTTCATTCATAGTATCTATTCTAGCAGTAAGACGCCATCGGTACCAGCAGGCTATTTAGTAAGATCGATGGTTTTAAGAAAATCTCGGAAGTCCTTGCCCAGCTCATCATGCTCCAGGGCAAATTGGACTACGGTTTTAAGATATTCCAACTTGTTACCAGTGTCGTGATACATACCGTTTGTTATCTCACAACCAACAAATTTGTGACCATCATCCATCATCCTCTGCATAATCGGCTGAACCCAGAATTCTCCAACTTCATTAAGTACGGCGTTAGTATTTTCTATATATTCAAATATCTCTGGGAGCAACAGATACCCGCTAACGCTGGCAAGGTCGTTTGGCTGGTGATTTTTCCCGGGTTTTTCGATAATGTGATCGACGCTAATTAAATTGTCCTTCAGGGGCTCTCCTCCAACAAATCCATAACGAAAATAGTCCTCTTCGGATTCAACTCTCCTACAGGCAAAAACCGAAGCTTCGTGTTCGTTGTATGCCTCTATTAGTTGTCTGGTGCGACCTGGACTAGCAGTAAAGACTTCATCAGCATAGGTATAGATAAACGGTTCGTTGCCAATCAAATGTGCGGCATTTCTGATCGGTGTGGCGTTACCATAGGGGCCCTTTTGGCGAACATAAACAAAGTTAGCAAGATTTGCTATGGCCTCAATTTCTCTGAGTAGTGGCTCTTTCTTTTTCCCGCCCATTCGTAAATTGACGAGAAGGTCTTCACTTGGGATGTCAAAATGATCTTCGATGGATCGTTTGCTATAGCCAGTAACTATGATTATGTCTTTGATACCGGCTTCAACTAACTCTTCAACTACATATTGAATAATGGGCTTATCAATGAGTGGCAGCATCTCTTTTGGCATCGCCTTAGTTTGAGGCAAGAAACGCGTGCCAAATCCGGCAGCGGCGATAACGGCTTTAGTTACTGGTTTAGTAGGCATTGCCCTATGATATCACAAGCCAAGCTCTTGTTTAATGAGATCCTGTGCCAGCCCGGGGTTCGCCTTTCCCTTAGACAATTTCATTACTTGACCAACCAGAAAACCAATTACTTTGGTCTCACCAGCTTTGAGTTCTTCAACGGCCTTAGGGTTATCGGCTATGACTGATTTTACAAAGTTAGTAATCTCGTTCGAGTCAGATATCTGGATATAGCCTTTGCCTTCGGCGAAAGCCTTAATATCTTCAGGCGTGTCAGTAGCTGCCAAAAGATCGCCAAGAAGAGATTTGGCGGCCGTAGAACTCAGCTGTTTGGCTTGAAGTAAATCATCCAACTCATTATAGATTCGGGCTCGTTGTTCACCTGATATCTCTGGCAAGTTACCTTCTCGCCGAAGCGGGATTTCCGTATTAATCATCATATTAGCGGTGCCAATTACTTGATCTTTATTTTGCAGATCATTTTTCAATAGTGATAGGTAGCTAATGCTAGTATGATCAACCTCGGCTTCAATTAGACTCTCAATCTGATCAAAGGTTAGCCCGAGAGGCTCGAGCAAATCGCGCCACTGGCCTGGCATTAAAGGCATCTCTTGTTTCACGCTGTCTATATATTCAGGACTTAGAGTGACTGGCGGAAGATCTGGGTCTGGCATATAGCGGTAGTCGTGAGCTTCTTCTTTACCACGCTGGCTCAGGGTCTTTTGCTTAGCCTCGCCCCAACCCCTTGTCTCCTGGGCGATAGTGTTACCCTTCTCCAAAAGTTCGATTTGTCTATTTATTTCATATTCGGCGGCTTTTTCTACGGATCTAAAGGAATTTAAATTTTTTGTCTCGGTACGAGTTCCAAGCTCGTCTGTTTGAGATACGCTGACGTTAACATCAAAGCGCATATTGCCATAATAAAGATTAGCTTCAGACACATCGGCGTACTTCATCAGCAAATATAATTCCTGAACATAGGCTTTGGCCTCTTCCGGAGAGTGCATATCCGGTTCGCTAACAATTTCGAGTAGTGGGGTTCCGGCTCGGTTTAAATCGACCAACGTGTAATCTTTTCCCGGCGGGTGAATGCTCTTGCCAGCATCTGCCTCCAGGTGAGCCCTGGTTACGCCTATGACTAGTTTTTCTCCACCGACTTCTATAGCTACGCCACCTCCAACCACTATTGGCAGATCAAACTGGGTGATTTGATATCCCATAGGTAGATCCGGGTAGAAATAGTGTTTTCTATCAAACTTCGAGAAAAGCTGGGGCTGCGTGCCCAGCGCAAAAGCCGCGCGAGAGGCTAAATGAATAGCTTCTTTGTTGACTACAGGTAAAGCACCCGGCAATCCAAAATCAATATGATTTACTAGTGTGTTGGGGCTAGCCACTTTAGCATCGTTATCAGCACCCGAAAAAAGCTTACTCTTGGTTTTAAGCTGAACATGGCATTCAATACCAATAGTTACTTTGTACTTATTGCGCACATCAGAGCTTACCATCTAGAGTGCTTTCAGATCCTTTAAGGCTTGTCTGATACCAGTTAAGGCATTCTTGACATCACTCTTGCGCAACTTAATGTCTTGCTCGTGCACGAGCTTATTGCGCAACTTATGGCCAAACCATGCACCATCATTGTCAGTTAGCGAGTGTTGAGCAGCCACCAGACGTTCGCCGGTTGTCTTGCCCTTGAACCGGCGTTTCTTCAAAGCTTCATCAAGCAATTTGTCGGCGTCAATAATGGCCAGTGGCCAAGTACTCTTATTCGGAAGAAGCTGTTGGAGTTTATCCCAGTTTTTCTTGTAATGTGTTTTATTGAGTTTGCGGGGCTTCTTCTGTAAAAGTCCAAAAAGTCCAATAATTACTACCAGCACAGATATGATGATAATAATTTTTATATTGCTGGTCATTTACTTAACTCCTCAGTTTGTTTAGCTAGAGCCAGTAATTGGCGATCCGAATGTTGTTTGCCCATTAATTGTAACCCAACCGGCAGACCATTTACACTACCAATAGGTAAACTAATTGCCGGAATGCCAACCAGGTTTGCCGCGACTGTCATAATATCAGTCAAATAGTCTAACATAGGTTCATTGTGGTGTGAGCCAATTTCAAATGCTGTATTTGGCGTTACCGGGCCAATAAGAAAGTCAACAGTTTTAAAAGCCTCATTAAACTCATTTATCAGCTTGGTTCTAACTGTTTGAGCAGTTTTATAATAAGCGTCGTAATAACCGCTGCTGAGTACATGAGTACCAATAATAATGCGACGCTTGTTTTCAGCCCCAAAACCCTGACCGCGAGATTTAATATAGTTTTCCTCTACGGTTTTCGCCGACTTGTCGGTATGGCCATAGCGGACGCCATCATAGCGGCTGAGGTTACTGCTTACTTCAGCAGGGCAAATAATATAATAAACAGCCAAAGACAGAGGCAATGACGGTAGGGATATTTCAATGATCTCAGCCCCGGAATTACGTAGCTTGGCTATAGATACCTCAATCTGATTCTTGACACCATCATCAAGTCCCTCGCCCATATATTCTTTAATAACTCCTATTTTCAGATTTTTGGCTGGGGCCAAAATAGTGTATGACTCCGGGTCGCGGTCGATAGTCGTGCTATCTAATTCATCGCGACCAGCAAGGACATCAAGTATCAGAGCGGTATCTTCCACGGTTCGAGCTAGGGGGCCAATTACGTCGAGACTACTAGCCATGGCAACAACGCCTGAGCGCGATACCAAACCATAGGTTGGCTTGTAGCCAACGCAGCCACAGAAACTAGCCGGCAACCTTATGGAACCGCCAGTATCGCTTCCTAGAGCGAATGGGGCCATATCCAAGACCACGGCCGCGGCTGATCCGCCAGAACTACCACCAGCAACTCGAGTCTTGTCGTAGGGATTGTGGGTTACGCCAAAATCACTGTTTTCGGTTGACGACCCATGTGCAAATGCATCAAGATTGGCTTTGGCTACACAGATTGCCCCCTCCGCTTCAAGCTTTTCTATGGCAGTGGCTTGGTAGGGCGCAACAAAGCCCTTCAGCATGTTACTGCCAGCCGTTGTCTCGGCGCCAAAAGCTAAAAAATTATCCTTAGCGATAAAAGGCACACCTACTAGTCGACCTTTTTTCTCGCCACTATCTATTTGCTGGGCACGCTGCAAAGCCCGGTCTTTTGTAGTTGATATTATGGCGTTGTATTCATTCTTATCTTCGATCGTTTTTAGAGCCATGTTTACTAGATCAACCGCTTTTAGTTCACCACTACGGACCTTCTCGGCGATCTCCTCGATCGGTAACCACTGGCTCACAGTACTCGCCTAACCTTAATCTGATTATCTTCAACTTCTGGAACGTTCTCGAGCAGTACTATCGGATCATAGCCATAGCTTTTAATCTCATCGTCACGCTGAACATTAAGTAGGCCGGTAACTTGAGAAGTGGGCTCCAAGCCAGTCACGTCGACCCCTTGTAGCTGTTCCACATAATCTAGAATTTTGCTAAGTTCAACACTAAAGTGCGTTATCTCCTCATCACTTAGATCTAGCCTAGCCAGTGAAGCCAAACGAATAATATCATCACGTGTAAGTTGCGCCATTTCAACCTAGTATATCAGAGTGATATTTATTATGTCTTCTGCTAATTTTATAATTTTGCCTTGATGTCGCCGATAATATCCCTAAGCTCGGCGGCAGTTTCAAATTGCAGGTTGGCAGAAGCAAGCTCCATCTGAGCTGTTAAGTCTTTAATTAGAGAGCCGTATTCATCTTTCGGGATTTTCTTTAGATCAAGCTTGGCGCGCTTGGCCTCTTCAGGTAAGTCCGGGCGAAGCCCCTTGGAAACCTTGGACGTAATCCCTGTTGGCGTAATATTGTGCGTTTCGTTATATGACTGCTGGATAGCTCGACGACGGGTAGTCTCATCCATGGTTCGCTGCATACTACCCGTCATGTGATCGGCGTACATTATCACGCGACCGTTGATGTGACGAGCAGAACGTCCGACAGTCTGAGTTAAGGCCTGCTCACTTCTAAGGAAACCTTCTTTGTCGGCATCTAGTATGGCTACTAGAGAAACTTCCGGTAAATCCAGACCTTCTCGCAGGAGGTTAATTCCAACCAGTACATCATAAACGCCTAGTCGCAAATCTCTTAAGATGTCAGTACGGTCGAGCGTTTCAACATCACTGTGCAAATAGGCTACTTTTATACCAAGTTCTTTCAGGTATTCGGCCAGATCCTCGGACATTCTTTTGGTCAAAGTAGTCACGAGAACCCTCTGATGTTTTTTGACATTATCACGTATCTCAGCAATCAAATCGTCTACCTGCCCTTCTATGGGCCGTACCTCAATGACGGGGTCAATTAGTCCGGTTGGACGAATAACTTGCTGGATGGGCTGGCCGCTACGGCTAAGCTCATACTCAGCCGGCGTAGCACTAACATAAATAACCTGGTTGACGTGTTGCTCAAACTCGGTAAATGTCAGGGGCCGGTTATCTAGGGCCGAGGGCAAACGAAATCCATAATCAACCAGTACCTCCTTACGGGCTCGATCGCCGTTATACATACCTCTGACCTGGGGGATGGTCATGTGGCTCTCGTCAATCAGTAGCAGGTAGTCATCTGGGAAATAATCCATGAGAGTAGCAGGCTGATCGCCGGGTTCGCGGTTGGTCAGATAACGACTATAGTTTTCAATTCCTTTGACGAAGCCGGTTTCCTCAAGCATTTCTAAATCGAAACGTGTCCGCTGCTCTAGGCGTTGAGCCTCGAGCAGTTTAGATTCTTTTTTGAAGTAAGCCAACCTTTGGTCAAGCTCTGTAGCAATTTTTCCAAGGGCAGCCTTTAGCTTATTGGCTGGGGTGACGTAGTGACTGCCAGGAAAAATCGTTAATAACTGTGGCTTGGCCAGGATTTCACCTGTTAATGGGTCAATTTGTAATATTCTCTCGATCGTATCACCAAAAAATTCAATTCGGTAGGCTATTTCTTCGCCAGCCGGGTAGACATCAACAACATCACCTCGAACGCGGAATGTGCTACGGTGAAAATCAATATCGTTACGCTGATACTGAATATCCGTCAGTTGCCTAAGCAACTTGTCCCTTAAACGTCGCTCACCAACTTTCAATTTAATACTAAGATCAGCATAGTCTTCGACTGAGCCTATTCCATATATACAACTGACGCTGGCAATAATGATGACATCTTTACGACTCAGCAAGGAATCTGTGGCAGCATGTCGCAAACGATCGATCTCTTCGTTAATCTGAGAGTCTTTCTCAATATAGGTGTCACTACGAGGCATATAAGCTTCTGGCTGATAGTAGTCGAAGTAACTAACAAAGTAGTGAACGGCGTTTTCCGGGAAAAAGGCTTTGAATTCGGCATAGAGTTGGGCTGCCAGAGTTTTGTTGTGACAAAGCACCAGCGTCGGCCTTTGAACATTCTGAATAACATTGGCCATGGTAAATGTTTTACCGCTGCCGGTAACCCCAAGAAGCGTCTGATGAACGGCACCCTTATTAAGCCCCTCGGTTAGTAGCCTAATCGCTTCGGGCTGGTCACCTGTTGGCTGAAAGTCACTGGTTATTTTGAATTTACTCACTAATATAGTGTAGCAAGCTTTGCTTATCTAGGGGATAATCATAATCTAATTAGCCGGCGTGAGGGGGTTGATTGTCTAATCTCAGAAACCAATTTTCGTCTCTGTTCATTAGCTGTTCGTGAATGTCTCTGTACTTGTCATCAATCATATCTATAATCTTATCGACTAGCTTTTGAGGATCTGTATCATAAACAACTAAGTCGCGGTGCGGCGGTTCCAAGATAGCCATCAAGTTAGGGATTACGTCGGCCGTTCCGCCGCTGCCGATCAAAATACCGCAAGGCTTTCCGGCTTCTAGGGCGCTGGTAAATTCGTGTAGGCTGCCAAAGCGTCCACCAATAGTTATGACAGCATCACTTGACTGAACAAGATAGAGATCCCTGCCAACATAGTGCAAGCCAGTAAAATTTACAAAATCGTAACAATCATATGGCAAACGGTACTTCCTCAGATGCTCTCTAAGACTAGCGGCTGGGCTAAAACCAACACTAGTGCCTCCAGCTACTTTATTAGCGTGTGCTGCATAGTATGGCAAACCTACGGTCGCTCCAGTAGTTAATATCTGTCCTGACTTGGCGATAATAGTTCCCAACTCTTCTGCAAGCCTATATGATTGTTTAACAGTAACCCCTGCCGCCGCTCCAGACACACAGATGCTATAGCGAAGTGGTCGACTCTTTAGCTGCGGGCTCATGCTGTAACCATTTCCGTAACCGGACTAAGCTCCCTGGGTTGTTGAGCCAAGCCTTCGCCAAGTTGCCCAAGCACGTCTTCTAGGTTACGAGGATTAAGATATTTGATTAAGATCTCATTCCAGACTCTATCCTGAACAAATTTTAATATTGAATCCTTGAAATCCAAACGATTGGTTGCATTTAGCGCAACATCAAGCATGTTTAGGGATACCGTGTTGGTGTCACTGACTAATGCCAGCTTGGCAGTATCAACCCAAAATTCTAAAGATGGAATTTTTTCAGCTAGAATTTTTTCAGCATTAACCAGTTGCAAATCTTCTGGCTGAACATGAGGATCAAAAACTTCTGGCAACTCCGAAGCCTGCTGTCGGCTGTAGTAATTATGGATAGTCTTCCATGACAAAGGTTGGCCGGCTAACTGGGCAATAGCATTTACTTTGCCGTAGGCTGATGTATATAGAATGTTACCAAAGTCCGGCCTGACTTGCTGTAGCTTTATAAAACTACTATTACAACGGATGTCATTGACCTGTGATAATAAAAGAAGCGTGCTGGTAATTGCCAGGTTCGGGACTAAATCAGTTATCGGCATAATAATTATCGAACCGAATTCTGGCAGTAAAAGAGTTGTATTCTTATAACGCTGAGCAAATTCACTGGCAATTGCCTCCCACTTACGACTTTGAGGGTAGTAGATGGCGATTGATCGTTGCTCAAAATTAGTCGGGTGTAATTTTTTATATTGTTCATAGAAAAGCTGTTGCCAATGTGTTGATTCATACATTAGAGCCGCTGCTAAAAGTTGAGGCACTGGTTCGTGCTTGATCATCGACTCGATAGAGCGGTAGCCAAGTTCCTTCATTACTTTCTTGGGAGGCAGACCTTTTAAGAGAGTTTTGCCGACACTGAGTTTAATAGCAAAACATTCCCTAGGGATATCCAGATCCTGGGCGAACTTTAGTGTGGCCGCCAGAATTTCTGGAGTTGAGGAATCTGCACTAAGACCAAGTAACTCGCGAAAACGACTTTCGTCGCCTGTTAATCTTTGTCGTAAGACAGCATAAAGTTCTTCGGCTGTGGTATCAGTAGGATCCAATCCAAGATCACGAATCTTTTCGTTAACTTGTTGCATAATCTCGGCGCTCAAACGGATGTCACTATTGGACCCGCCACTGGCATGTTCCAGCTCCCTAAGGCCGAGACGAAACTCCGGTTCCTGGGCACTAAGTAACTTCGATAACATTCGTGTCATATCTCACCCTTTTTGCTGTTTGAGAAAATGTAGATTTTGTACATATATTTATCCACGTAACCCTTACATTTAAGGTTAACATAAGCAACTTTAAACTGCTACCGCTAATTACTTAAAAACGCTCTGGCTTATAGCCAGCCGGTGCATTTCTCAGTAGGTTCTGGATATCAGCTTCGTTGAGTAACCCTGCTTGCGCACCAATCTTTTGGCAAACGCTCATAGAGTTAATTGGCGCTAGTTGCAAAGCACCTTCAATGCTATTGCCTTTGGCAATCTCAGCGATAAAGGTAGATGCAAAAGCATCACCCGCTCCGGTTCTATCGTAAGGTGGTTTAGGATCTGGGTACAAGGGCATCTTGAATCTATTTTCGCCATCAGAAGCATAGGCCCCAGCTGGACCGTCGGTGACTACCACGATTTTTGGACCTAGGTCATGCAATCGATTTAATAGATCATGAACGTCTTCGTGATTACCGCCACCTACTTGTACTGCTTCTTCTCGGTTAAGTACCAATGCTTCGCTACGTTGGTATATTCGCTTCAGTCGCTCGGCTCCAGCTTCGATCTGGAAAGTCCCCGGCTGAAAAGCTAATTTAACGCCCGGGTTGGCGTCAAGCCAATCGCTGACCTGGTCATGATATGGAATAGCGTGTTCACTAATCGAGCTAAAGTATAGCCAACGCGGAATTTCGCTTGGGCTAAAGCTAGGCCAGTGATAATCATAGGCTTCGTGCTTGATCAAAATTGTTCGCTCATCCTTATACCAAAGGACATAATGGTAGTTACTCTTCTTATCCGGGTTGATCCGTACGAAACGGTGGTCAACTTTTTCCTTGGACAGTGTTGAGATCATATCTCTACCGTGTTGGTCACCACCAACATTGGTTACGAAGGCCGTTTTTAGACCAAGTCGAGCGCAAGCCACTGCGGCGTTAGCGGCGTTACCTACGGCTTCAATAACCTCAGCAAACTCAAATGGCAGTTTAGTGCCATATTGCATAGCCAGCCATTTGCCCTGCTCGTTCTCGTAAGTATGGGCTTGGTCATCCAAGAGACGGATAAAAGCATCAGTAACAATATCACCTACCGATATAATATCGATCTGTGAATCATTTTTAGCTTTATCGGATTCTTGGCTAGATTCTACAGCCGGCAATGCTTGATGTTGATCAGCTAGAGGCCAATGTTCTTCGTTTTGATTTTGTCCACCGTTATCGTCCATGCTTATGTTTATCTTCCCATACTTGCTAGACAAAAATCAACCTTTGCAGGCCTTATTTTCCGAATTAAAATTAACTATCTTACTTTCAACCACAGCCTGTACGGCAGGAACGACGTCATTATTAATAAGCTTGGCCACAGAAAATTCGTCAGGATTGTCCTTGAGAGATTTCTCTAGGGTTGTTCTATAGGTATAGCGCATGTCTGAATTAATATTTATCTTGGTAACTCCGATTTTAACGGCATCTACAAAGTAGTGCCCGGGGGTATCACTGCCACCATGCAAAGATATATTGCAGTCGATGGTATCGCGAATTTTCTGCAGGAGTTCCAGATCAAGTATCTTGGGTACAGGATACTTCCCATGAAGGTTCCCAATTTGAACAGCTAGGGTGTCTACTCCGGTTTTGTTCACGAAATCCAAAGCCTCTTCCGGTTTGGTCTTAAACTTATCAACTTCTTCGTAGTCTATCCTCTCGGTGTGAAAATTTGATGACCCACTAAAGTATCGTTCTTCGGCTTCAACAAGGGCGCCAGTTATTTTGGCATATTCTACGACCTGGCGAGTCTGGTCGATTATCTCATCCATAGTGGCATCATGATCGGCCTGAGAAATATCTATGTGAATAAACTCGAATCCGGCATCGATGCCTCTTTTAGCAGCTTCCACAGATGGTGAATGATCAAGATTAACATAAATCTCGATGTTATATTCCGCCTTAAAGTTGTCAACCATGTCTCTGACATTGTTCAGACCAATCTCGTCAACCTCGCCCTGACTGACTTCAACCAATACTGGTGCGTTCTTGGCTTTTGCAGCAAGTGCTACGGCCCGAAGAGTTGGTTCGTCATCGAGATTGAAAGCACCAAAGGCAAAATGCTCGTGTCTGGCTTTTGCCATTCGCTCACGAGCCTGGCTGCAATTATGCCTAATTTGATCTAGTGTCAGCGGCATGTTATCCCCTTTGTTTTTTAGTTACTAATTGATGGGCAGCCGTCGCAATATGGGAGCTATCCAGCCCAAAATGTTTCAGTAATTCGCCTGGTGAGCCAGACTCACCGAAGTGATCGCGCATCCCAATTCGTCTAAGTGGCACGGGTAATTGTTCGCCAAGTAACTCAGCAATTGCCCCGCCCAAACCACCGTTTATCTGCCCTTCTTCTGCGGTTACTACTAGGCCAGTTTTGGCCACACTAGCTAGAATCGTCTTCTCGTCAAGTGGTTTAATGGTAGCGACGTGCACAACTTCAGCGTGTATACCATATGGCTCCAAGCGAATTGCCGCAATAAGAGCCTGGTAAGTCATTGTGCCAGTAGCTATGAGTGTAATATCCGAGCCTTCTCGGAATACCTGAGCTTGACCTATTACAAAAGGGGTTTCAGCAGTAGTTACAATCGGCGTCGCCTCTCGGGCCAGTCGCATATAGTTGGGCCGACTATCCGCTGCCATGGCTATAGTGGCTTTTTCTGCCTCCACCGAATCGCAAGGGGCTATCACCACCATATTAGGCATAACGCGCATCAAAGCAATGTCTTCTAGCATTTGGTGAGTCGCTCCATCAGGGCCAACACTGACCCCAGCATGAGAGCCAATTATCTTAACAGGTCGATCATTGATTGCAATAGTAGTACGAATTTGTTCCCAGTTTCTGCCCGGGTTAAAAGCGGCGTAACTGCTAACAAAAGGTATTCTAGCCATGGCTGCAAGTCCAGCGCCAACAGTTACTAGATTTTGTTCCGCGACACCTATATCAAAAAATCTATCTGGATAAGCTGATTTGAACAAACTCATCTGTGTTGAATCAGTTAAATCGGCGCAAACAGCAACTACATTCGGGAACATTTCGCCACACTTCAGTAAGCCGGCGCCGAAGCCTTTGCGGATTGGTTCCTGGGCAATGTTGGGATCATGTATATTGGGTACTAAGTAAGCAGTCATCTAGTCGGCCTCACTTTTAATTTTTCCGCGAAGAGTACGTAGTTCTTTTAGTGCTGCCTTAGCTTGTTCGTGATTTGGCGGCATACCGTGCCAATGAAAATCATATTCCATAAAGTCGACACCTTTTCCCGGGATGGTATGCGCCAGGATCATTACTGGTTTTTCAACGATTGCCTTAGCCAGTGCATAAGCATCAATTATGGCTGGGATATCATTCCCATCAACTTCGATAACATGCCAACCGAATGCTTCCCATTTGGCTCGTAGATTTTCCAGTGGCATGACAGTCTCAGTCGGGCCATCGATCTGAATATTATTACGGTCAGTTAACGCAATAATGTTGCTAAGCCGATATTTGCTAGCCAGCATCGCTGCCTCCCAAACATTGCCCTCATCTTGCTCGCCGTCACCCATAACAACATAAACTCGCCGCTGGGCATTCTTATCAAGCTTTAACGCAAGAGCCATACCGCAAGCCTGACTCAAGCCGGAACCCAAAGGCCCGGAAGTTGTCTCAAGGCCTGGAAGCCTTAGCCGTTCGGGGTGACCTTGCAGTCGGCTACCCAATTGCCGTAGTGTTAACAGTTCTTCTTTGGGGAAATATCCAGCTTCAGCCATAGCGGCGTATCTGACTGGCACGCAATGGCCATTGCTCAAAACTAATATATCCCTATCGGCCCAGTCGGGATGCTCGGGATCATGGTTAAGTACAGAAAAATAAAGAGCCGTGAATACGTCAGCTAATCCAAGCGGCCCAGCACTATGGCCACTACCGGCGTGTTCGAGCATTCTAATAATATCTTGTCGGATATCATCAGCTTTAAGTAGCATCTGTTGATGATCAAGTCTTGGTTCAGGCATTATTTGGTTCCTCGATAATATTCCTTAAAGCCCAGTACTGTGCCGCAGGGTCTTGAGCGCTTTGGATAAAACCACCAACGTTTATTACGTCTACGCCGGCTTCGGCTAACTGGCGAACATTGGAAAGATTAACGCCGCCGTCCCAGCCAATCTCTATCGACGGTTTCAAAGATTTGATAGCTGATACTTTAGCAAGCAAAGATAAGTTGGCCTGAGAACCACCCTGGTAGCCAAGGTTTCCTGAAAATATTAGGATGTGATCTATGTCAGTTATAGCTGACTTTACGTCCAAAACGTCCGTCCCTGGTAATATCGCCAGGCCTACTTCTATGCCATGGCTTTTAACAATATCTACTAAATCGATAAATTTACCGTCTGCTTCGGCATGAACAATTATGAGCTGTGGGTGAAGCGCGATAACACTGTCTAATACGTCCAGTGGCTTTTGGTACATTATGTGAAGATCGGCAATCATGCCACCCGGCCACCAAATATCATTAATGTCTATCAGCTTGTTTGGCGTAAAAACTCCATCGGCTAAATCAATATGTACCCTTTTAGTAAATGGGGTGATTCTACTCATCTGCGACCTATATTCGTCAATATTAGAAGCAGTAATAGTTGGGCAAATATCGATGTTCGTCATTTTACCAATTCATCCATTTCTTTGATTCGTCTTTTAAAACGGCTGGCTCCGGCAAAAGGAGTGCTTAGCCAAGCATGAACAACAGCGTTGGCTCTCTCGGATTTCAATATATTCGCTGGTAAACACAGCACATTAGCATCATCATCATTGCGTGATTCATAGGCTGAATTAACATCCCAAACTAAGCTAGCCCGGATACCAGGGAAGCGATTGGCAGCCATGCACATTCCCTGCCCGCTACCACAGATCAGGATCGCCCTTGACTCCGAATCATCGCTACTCAGTAGGGCTTTAATCGTTTTGGCAGCAAATTGAGGAAAATCATCATCGGTCAGCAATTTTCTGTCTCCTTCATCAACAACTTCATAACCCGAGCGAGTAAGCATATTAATTAACTCGTTCTTCAGGGTAAAGCCATTGTGGTCGGCACCAATGTAGATTTTCATAGATTATTGGTCGTGTTCGTTCTGATCCGCCTGATTACGATGCAACAAACGTCCTGTATCGGCAACCACTTCAACTAGTCGGTTGGAGTAACCCCATTCGTTGTCATACCAAGCTACTACTTTAAGCATATTACCAGCAACAACTGCCGTTAATTTTAAATCAACTATCGCTGAGTGGCTATTGCCAATGAAGTCACTGCTAACCAGTTCTTCTTCTGTGAATGTCAAAATTCCTTGATAGAATGGCTCAGCAGCAGCTTTCTTGAAAGCTTCATTGACTTCCTCGACTGTCACATCCCTTTTAGTAATTATCACAAAGTCACTTAGTGATACTACTGGAGTCGGTACGCGGATACTAAGACCACCAAATATTCCCTCAAGTGCCGGTAAGGCCTGAGCAGCGGCTATAGAGGCACCGGTTGTGGTCGGTACGATATTCTCAGCGGCGTTACGCGCTTCACGAAGATCTTTAGCTGGGGCATCCTGTAGCTTCTGGCTGGCTGTATAACTATGGATAGTCGTCATCATGGCCTTTTCGATACCAAAGGCCGTCTCAATGACATCAGCAACCGGAGTAATACAATTTGTGGTACAGCTAGCATTACTAATAATGTCACTGGCACCTTCTAGTTTATCCTCGTTGACGCCAAGGACTATGGTTGTGGCTCCTTCGCCTTTGGTAGGAGCGCTAATGACCACTTTCTTAGCCCCGGCCGTGACGTGGGCCCTAGCTAGTTCTGGTTTCACGAAGAAACCGGTTGATTCTATAACCACATCAATACCCAAATCACCCCAAGGTAGGTTGGCGGGATCTTTTTCTGCTAATACTTTAACTGGCACATTATTGACAATGATATTAGTGTCATCAAAACCAACATCGTAGTGATAGGTACCATAATTACTATCGTGTTTCAGAAGATGTGCTAAGGTTTTTGTATCTGTTAAATCGTTGATTGCTACTATCTCTAAATCGTCTCTTTCGAAGGCTACTTTAAAGGCATTTCGCCCAATTCGCCCAAATCCATTGATTGCCACCCTAGTTTTCATAATAAGAAGTTATCCCTTCCGCTGTTGATATTAGTATTTTACCTTTATTATTGTAGAAGCATAAGGATAATGATGCAACTATATCGCGGCGTCTTGAATAAAAGTAGATTAGAGAATTTGGTTATCTTGAATGTAGCGAAAGGCGCGAGCATAAAAGGGAATATAATCTTTTTCAATTTCGGACAGTTCATCAACTGGCCGCCACTGAAATTGATCATGCTCAAAACTTAAACTTATAGGAGGCTTGGAAGAGGGTAATTTAACAATATAGAGCATACGAACATAGTTATCGTGCCAGAAATCGGTTCCGGCATAAACCAGTTCAATACTACTGGGATCGATTACCAAACCAGTTTCTTCCAATATCTCTCTAATGACAGCTGCCCCTGGTTCTTCATGTGGCTCAATCTCACCACCTGGTAAATCGGGTTGGCCAGCCAGTGTTGGGTGCGTCTGACTACGCCGCAGAACTAACATCTGTTTATCCGCATCCAAAACTACAGCCTTAGCAATGCCTAGAGTACTAACCACGAGGTTATGCTCCTGCAGTATATCTGTCGATGCAGTCTTTGATAACGTTTTTGGCGTCATCAATTCCACCCCAGCCGAGAACCTTAGTGGTGCCTGGTTTCTTGAGATCCTTATAGTGAGCAAAGTGCTCTTCAATTTTCTGCTGCCACCTCTTCCCTAGATCATCCAAGGAATTAACGCTATCGCCGGAATCGCGATCATCGGCCGGAACGCAGACGATCTTGTAGTCCATGTCTCCGTCGTCCTCGAAGTTAAAAACACCTACAACTTTTGCCGCTAGCCAAGTACCTGTCGGTATAGGCTGACTGCATACTACTAGTACATCAAGCTCGTCGCCATCGGCATCCAATGTCTGGGGAATAAAACCATAGTTAACTGGTTTGGGGTAGATGCTTGGCTCAACTCGGTCAAGAGTAAAACAGGCCCGATCTCGATCCCATTCAATCTTGAGTATTGAGCCCATAGGAATATCAATAACTGCATTAACTAAACCATTCTGCCAGTCACCTACTTCTAAGACTTTGTTGTAATCTGCCATGTTTTTCTCCTTCTTCTGATTTCAATTGTAGCATGTTAGAGTGTAGATAATGAAGGCAAAGCTTGACCACATTGTTCACGAGAACCGAGACAAGACAATCAGTTCATTTTGGTTTGAGACAGACCAAGCTCTCGATTATATCGCCGGGCAGTTCATTGAGATGACCATCCACCACCCAAAGACCGATGACCGCGGAGACAAACGTTGGTTTACAATTTCGTCCTCACCTACTAATGCCCCGCTCATGAGCATCACGACCAAATTTTCAGAGGAAAGCAGCTCATTTAAACAAACCTTACAAGGATTAAGGGAGGGTGATGAGGTTATAATCAGCGATCCGATGGGAGACTTCGTTCTGCCCAAAGACAAGTCCATACCTTTAATCTTTGTAGCTGGTGGCATCGGCATCACCCCCTACCACAGCATTATTAAATGGCTAAGTGATACCAAGCAAAGTCGTGACATAAATCTTATTTATGCGGCCAATAGCATCGGTGAACTAGTTTTCTTAGAACAGTTCGAGCATTACGGTCTCAGTCTTCAGCTAATATTAAATAACCCACCCGCTAATTGGGAAGGTGAAACTGGGTACCTAAGCGGACAGCGGATTATTGATCTCACTAACCCTCCCAGAGACAGTCTAATATACGCCTCTGGTCCGGAAAAGATGGTTGAATCGCTACAATCTAGTCTAGAGACCTTGGGCATGGAGAAGTACCGCCTAGTAGGAGATTTCTTCCCGGGTTATAGCACGATATAGGACGAAATTAAATCAAAGTTTTACTTATGGCCTTCTAGAAACTCTCGGATCATCAAGGCGGAAGTAGCGCCCTCGCCACTAGCACTAGCTATTTGCATCGTTGCGCCACTGCGGATATCTCCAGCGGCAAAAACGCCCTTCATTGAAGTTTGAAGATGCTCATCGGTCTTAACGAAACCTATTTTGTCCAGCTCGATGGGACTATCTGCCAGGAACTGAGAATTCGGGATTAGCCCAACGAATATGAAGACGCCATCTGTCTCAAACGTAACTTCCTTACCGTGTTGCTCGGCTAACACTTTATTGACGAGCTTATCGGGGCCTGCGACGATTTCCTTTGGCGCAGCGCCTAAGTGAATTGTTATTTTTCCGCTATCAATAAGTTTTTGAAGCTCTTCTTGAAGAACCTCGCTAGCTCTCAGTTCAGAGCGAACTAAAAGATCTATGTGCGAAGCAAATCTGGTAAGAAAGATAGCTTCTTGGACTGCGGAATTACCGCCACCTATAACAACTAGTTTTTTATCTTTATAAAAAGCGCCATCACAAGTCGCACAGTAGTGGACACCTCGGGCATAATACTCAGATTCACCCGGTATACCAATCTTCTTATAATCACTGCCGGTGGCAATCAGTACAGCCCTCGCCAGCATGTCGCCGCTGGTTGTTGCGAGTTTCTTATACTCCCCTTCGTCAGTAATTTTGGTAACTTCACCGTATTCGATAACCGCGCCAAAACGTTCTGCTTGTTTGCGTAAATTTTCGGCCAGATCTAATCCTGCAATTCCCTCAGGAAAGCCCGGGTAATTATCAACCCAGTCGGTTATGGCAGCCAGACCACCAGGCACGCCACGCTCAAATAATAGGGTCTCGATATTCTCTCTTGTCGTATAGATAGCAGCAGACAGTGCTGCTGGACCAGCACCGATCATAATCACATCGTGTTTGGGTGTATTGTTATCACTCATAATTAGACTCTAATTGTAACGCATAATCGACAAAGATTATGCTGCTAAACTTTGTTCAATAACTCTAGCTGACAGCTGGTGCTAATTTTGCTAGGTTAAAGCCAATGATCACTTCCTGAGTATCATCTTGCTTGGTAACCACGGTTACGGGGACAGTCATTGCTCCGCTAATCCTGAGAGCCTCAGCTTGTCGTTCTGGAAATTGATCAAGATTTACTTCCGTCCATGTATGACCCTTAGCTCCAAGCCACTTCTTAACCATCCCGCAGTAAGCGCAGGTGTTGGTAGTAAATATTGTGATGTTCTTGACCATGGTTCCCCCAGAGGTTTTAGTTTTGTTAATGCTTTATACTATAACAGTATAAATAGTGTTGGGTAGCTACGTCAATACCCTATATATTGTGTTTTTGTATACAATTACTCACACTGGTAACAGCGACGTTAGCTGTGGATTATTTGATAGCTACTAGGTAAACGACAAAGACTAGATTTGAATTTGCCGGTATTGCTGCACTGGGTGACTGGCTACCATAAGCCAATGATGACGGGATTACCAAACGACGGGTTCCGCCGACTTTCATGCCAACTAGACCTTGATCCCACCCACTTATAACTTTACCTGCTCCAAGTTCGAACATAAAGCCTGTCTTGGTTGTGTAGTCCTCATCGAAAACTATTCCGGTAGTTGCCAAAGTCCCGTAGTACTTCACCGTTAGACAGCCTCCGTCGGCAGCTGCTTTACCTTTGCCAACCGTCAGGTCAGTTACCTGCAAGGAGGTCACCGCGCCAGTTGGGATATATGCCGAGGCTGGAGGAGTTAGGGTGGCGGCCGCCGGTTCGCCACTCGTACAAGTACTAGAAGTAGTTGAAGCGGTTGACGAGGAAGAAGAACTGCTTGAGTTACTACTAACTGCCTGCCAGATTACCCAAAAACTAAAACCAAAAGCACTTACAAAAAATAACAATGCAACACTCAAAGCAAATGCTCTATCTCGTTTCCTGGCCATGAACTATATCCTCTCTGCGTTAAGTTTATCTTTAGCTACGGATGATAATTGATCTAGTAACAATGTTATCTCGGCATCGGTCATGGTGCGCTCATAGTTTATGGCACTGATACGAATGGTAACTTGTTTATGGTCAATATCGTCGGGGCGTTGGTAAATATCAACGAGCGTAATACCTCTTAGCACTACCCCGCCTTCAACATTGGAAAATTCATTCCAAACAAGGTCTATTATAGCCTGATATGACATATTATTGGCAACTTTAAAGCAAATATCCTGCTCGACAAATGGATACTTGGATAATTTCTGGTAGATTGGGCGACTTGGGCTAGCCCCGATTAGTTTGCCTAGATCAATTTCAAAACCGCATACAAAATCCGGCAGTTTTAAGGCCTTTTTAACACTTGGTTTGAACTCGCCAATAAAGCCAATTAAGTCACCACTAGGCAATATTACCCCGGACAGACGCGACGGCTCAAATGGCGCTACAACGTCTTTAAGATCGGGAGGTATTTCATTCGGATCGCTAATTCCCTCAACCATAGCAGAAACGCCTAGACTAAACATCAAAGTTGATAGGTATTGTTTTGCTTGGTAATAACTGGCACCCTCGTATTGGCTTTTAGCAGTTTTACTATTGGCGGCAAAAACGAAACCCAAGTGTTGAGCTTCAATAGGCACCTGGCTACTCTGTTCTATCGCCAGTTTGTTGTGCACCGGATTAAGCTCGAATAGACCGAATTCGTCGTACCCAGATTTAATGTTTGGGTGTACCTTCTCCAATAAACTTGGCAACAAACTAGTTCGATAATATTGCAAATTCGGACTCAGGGCATTAGTAATCTGGAAAGCATTCTTTTTGTCCTGTGACATTCTATCTAGCAAATCTCCGTGAACGAAACTATAGGTTAATACTTCGTTGGCTCCCAATTTACTAAGTTGGAAACGAATTTCTTGTTTAAGGCTGAGGAGAGGGTCTTTGGCTGCTGGTTTAATACTGCGAATCGGCAATGACTGAGGCAAGCTATCAAAACCACGTAGTCGCCCAACTTCCTCGATAATGTCCTCAGGAATCTCAATATCGGTTCGCCAGAAAGGCGCTACAACTATTAGGTCGTCGTTTTGGATTGTTACCTCAAACTCAACATTCATTAAAACTTGGGCAATATCGTCCGGCGAATAATTGCTGCCTAGACGCTCGTTTATAAAACCAGCACTAAGTTTAACGGTTGGGGGAGTGGGTAAATCTTTATTGTCATCAATCACGTCGCTTGCGATGTTGCCGCCGCTGGCCTGGCAGATCTCTTCGCTGACTTTCTTAAGAACGGCAAGATTTTGTCTAGGGCTCTGACCCTTAGTGAAACGGGTTACGGCTTCGGTAAAGACGCCAAGTTCCATTGAAGTTCGCCGTATGGAGTACATATTGAAGGTGGCACACTCCAGAATAATATTTTTGGTTTGATCGTCTACCTCAGTCTCAGAGCCTCCCATAACTCCACCTACGCCGATGGCCTGGCTATCGGTTGCGATCATAATGGTTTTGCTAGAGGGCTTAACTTCCTTTCCGCCCAGCAAAGTAATTTTCTCGCCGTCTTTAGGATAGCGAACACTTAGCGATGCCCCCTGACCATTAGTAAGTTGACTGACCTTGTCATAGTCATAGGCATGCAAAGGCTGCCCGGTAATGACCATATAAAGATTGGTCAGATCAACAACATTGTTTATTGGCCTAATCCCTAGCCTGCTCAAGTAAGCCTGGATCTGTACCGAGCTTGGCTTAATGGTAATATTGGCAATAGTCACGGCGGCAAAGCGGGGCACTTCTTTCGTTAAGTTATTGGTGATTTTTAATTCAAGAGGTTGGCCAGTTACGGTCAGCGAACCCGGGTCTTCCCTATACCAGTCAGGACTTTTAAAGGACTGGCCATAAATACCGGCGAGTTCTCGAGACACTCCAAGATGACCAAAACAGTCTGGACGATGCGTAAACATTTTATTCTCGATATCAATAATAAAATCATTCAACCGATATTGTTCAGAAAAATTACTGCCTTTGGCAATATCGTCATCGACTTCCAATATGCCCGTATGATCTTCGCTAAGACCTAATTCAGAGGCACTGGCCAACATACCATTACTGATTACGCCACGGATCTCGCGGGCCTCAAGTTTAAAAGGATCTTTATCCATACTGCTGGGGACTATTACCCCAGGGGGCAACCAAACAACGCTCAGTCCTTCACGAACGTTTGGGGCGCCACAAACAATTTGGACGAACCCATTTTCATCACGGTCTATGTTCTCAAACTTCCCACCATCATCTATTTTGCAAACATGGAGCTTATCGGCGCTTGGATGCTTCTCGCAGCTTACTACCTTGACCACCAGGCTATCTTGATATTTTTGGGCTAAATCGGTGACAGCATCAACAGCCCCAAGCTGAGCGGCAATTTTATCTGTTAGGCCAGAAATCGTATCGGCGTTAAATCTGCTGACATCGAAAGACGATTGGCAATTACCGACCAGCTGTAGACTAACCTTCATGAAAACTGCCTCAAGAAATCTAGTCGGCCTGACTCAGAATATCTAACGTCCTCAATATCATATTTCATCATTACTAGCCTATCTAAACCTACACCCCAAGCAAAACCGGTGTAAATGTTCGGATCAATCCCGGCCTCCTTGAGAACATTAGGATGAATCATACCGCAGCCAAGTAGCTCTATCCAACCAGTCATCGAACAGATGTTGCAACCTTTTTTTTCACAAAACGGGCAACTAAGCGCGAATTCAAAACTTGGTTCAGTGAATGGGAAATAATAAGGCTGGGTTTTGACCTCAAGTTGTTTGCCATAATACTCTTGCAAAAAAGTCTGGAGGGTAGCAATTAAATTACCGACGTTTACACCCTTAGCAACGTATATTCCTTCAATCTGGTAAAAAGTATGCTCGTGTCTAGCGTCAAGATCCTCGTTACGAAAAACTCTCCCAGGTATTACTGTGGCAATCGGTAGACCATTCTCCAGATTATCTTTGTGCATCTGCAGTATTCGATTTTGCATGGTAGAAGTTTGGGCTGGGGCAATCAGTCCCTCGGTGGTCATAAAAGTATCGTAATCATCTCGGGCTGGGTGATCTTCTGGAAAATTTAGGGACTCAAACATGTGGTAGTCATCGTCAAGTTGGCGAGATTCAACAGCTGAGAATCCCATACGATAAAAAATATCCAAAATTGTCTCGAGTTCCTTCATCAGAGGGTGAATACTGCCAAGGTTATTGCTAATAAAATGCGGTCGCTTGGACGGGGAAACATTTACATCAAATGGGGCGCTCAAATCTATTGGCAGTAGGGAGACTTGGACATCTTCACTGGCAGCAACTAGCCCCTTTAGCTCATTTTGTAAGTTGTTAACTTCCTTGCCGTAGGCTCCACGTTGCTCGGGGGGTAATAGTTTAATACCTTCAAAAAGAGCCTTTAACTCCACGGCCCTCAAAATATCTGCTTTATTACTCAGGTCGTTTAGCCGACTCTTCAGTAACTCCGCAACTTTAGCAACATCAGGGTTCTGATAATCCATTACCTGTTAGTATAACTATTTTGCTTACGAAAAGTAAGACCACTGTAGTTTAAAGTTTTACCCGAGATCATATATTGAACCTAGAGTTAGGCTGATTTGATCTACGCTGAAGTTGGTGTATTAGATTCTTTAAAGACAAATAGACTCACTACTCATCCAAGCGTAAAAACTTTGGTCTGGTATTATGTAGTTATGGCACAATTTTCATTTGATATAGCTAGCGAATATGACAAGGCGGAAATGAACAACGTTTTCGACCAGAGTCTTCGAGAGATTGCCACGCGCTATGATTTCAAGGGCACACCCGCAGCACTAGAGTGGTTGAACCCTGATAAAACCGGCTTTAAAATAACCGGGTCCAGTGATTGGCAAATCGATGCAATTCTAGACATTATTCGCAAGAAACTGGCCGCCCGCGAACAAAGTCAAAAATTCCTCGATACTTCTAAGCAAAGTATCATAGCCAATCTGAAGACTACCAAAGAAGTACCGCTAATCAGTGGCATAGATCAAACAAAAGCCAAGACGATTACCAGTACAATTAGAGAGCATTTTCCCAAAGTTAAAGCTCAAATTCAGGGCGAGACTATACGCGTCAACAGCTCAAGTAAAAATGAACTACAGGCCATTATGCAATTGCTACGAGCCCAAGATCTAAGCTTCCCAATAAACTTCACAAACTTTCGGTAATTTAACTTCCTAGCATTTTTTCGTATAATAGGGCTAATGTTTAACAGAAAACTAAAAGAAGATTCAGAAGAAGAAATTCAATCTTTAGATACAAAGACACTAGGATCATTGCCAGAAGAGACAAAGCAGCCCGAAGTACCAGATATGGTTGACCAGGCTATAGAAGTCCTTGGCAACAATGATCATGGTAGTTTTACTATGCCATCGCCAAAAATCTACCCACATCAATGGCTATGGGATAGCTGTTTTATCGCCATCGGGATTAGAAACTATGACGTTGACAGAGCCAAGATTGAAATCCTGAGTCTACTTCGAGGCCAGTGGTCAAATGGCATGATTCCGCACATGATCCTAACGCCTCATGCAGATGTTCAAATAGATGCCTATGATAAGCACGGCAAAATCTGGAGAAGCTGGCTAAACCCTAACGCGCCAGACGATATTTCTACTAGTGGCATAACCCAGCCACCGATGATTGCCGAGGCAGTTATACGTATCGGCGAAAAAATGAAAATTACAGAGCGGAGAGCTTGGTATAAGATGGTCTATCAGTCACTTGTTGATTATCACGAGTGGTTATATAACGACCGCGACCCCCATGGGGAAGGTTTAGTATTGCAAGTTCATCCCTGGGAGACTGGCCTAGACAATACGCCGCCATGGATGCATGAGCTACACGAGCATTTACTGCCTTGGTGGGTACGCGTGGCCGAGAAATCGAGACTTGAAAAACTTTTGACTCCCTTAAGGCGCGATACCAGATTTATCCCAGTTGACCAGCGCTTTTCTAACGTCGAGGCTTTGGCTCTTTATGATGTCCAAAGACGACTTAGGCGTAAGGCTTACGATACTGACAAGATACTCGATCATGCACTCTTTGCCATTGAAGATCTATCGTTTAATAGTATTTTCGTACGAGCCAATACTTGTCTAGTTGAAATTGCAAAAACTCTCCGCGAGGAATTACCCGAGACGCTGGTAACCTCCATGAAAAAGACTGAAAAGGCTCTCGATCAACTCTGGGATCCGTTTGCTAGTGAATATTTCTCCCGTGATTTTGTAACCCATAAGTTACTTGCTACCTCTAGTATAGCCGCGCTAATGCCGTTATACGCCGGATGTATTAGCAAGGAAAAGGCTGAAACTTTGGTTGGTCTACTCGAGAATCAACATCGTTTCGGTCCAGCCTATCCCGTACCCTCTGCCCCACTCGACTCGCCTTTCTTTAATCCAGAACGCTATTGGCAAGGCCCTACTTGGATCAATACCAACTGGATGATAATTGATGGTCTCAAGAGATATGGTTTTAATGATCATGCCGCCGCACTAACCGAAAGTACTTTAGAATTAATAAGCAAATCCGGTTTCCACGAATACTTTAGTCCAACCACCGGTGATCCGGCTGGAGTAGATAACTTCTCCTGGACAGCGGCACTGGCTATTGATCTCGTTACTAACGGATAGTAAACTGTTAGCCAA
>Ga0182014_10000065_pt1 | contig 101384 bp, 83 predicted proteins | sample 612S2DmetaG_FD_120489 | JGI IMG/M metagenome (GOLD analysis project Ga0182014, IMG submission 120489) | Permafrost microbial communities from Stordalen Mire, Sweden - 612S2D metaG | ecosystem: Environmental > Terrestrial > Soil > Wetlands > Permafrost | place: Sweden: Stordalen | collected... | reverse complement strand
CGTGTAGCGGCGCGTGCAGCGGCACGATCTGGCCCACATCGCCCATGGGGCGCAGGTCCTTCGCGGATTCCGTGTCACGCACGGCAACGCGGACGATGTAGCCCTGGGCGGCGAGCCGCTTGACCACATAATGCCCGAGAAACCCGGAACCGCCGAAAACCGTAGCAATTTTACGCGCCGACGCCATGTGACCCCCTGTTTGCTGCGAGGGCGTTGTAGGCGCGCCGGCGTGGCCGCTCAAGTCATGGTTGGCGTCATGGTTGACGCGGGGGATTCGTGGGGCTAAAGCCCGGCACCGGCGTTCCTCGGAACGCAAAAATTGGACTGCCCAGGTGGCGAAATGGTAGACGCACTAGCTTCAGGTGCTAGCGATCGCAAGGTCATGGAAGTTCGAGTCTTCTCCTGGGCACCAATTTTTTCCTCAACAATTTTAAGCGCGGCGGGTTCTGAGACGCTGCGTTTTGCAAGGGCTCCATGAGCAATATCCAGCTGCATAAGCATGACCTGCCGGCTGGGTTGAGCTTCGGGTCTATCGTCGCCATTGATACCGAGACCATGGGCCTTGACCCGCGGCGCGACCGGCTTTGCCTGGTGCAACTCTCGGCGGGCGATGGCACGGCGCATCTGGTGCAGATCATCCCCGAACGGCTCGGCGGCCAGGGTGCGAATTGCCCGAATTTGAAGGCGCTGCTGGCGGACCCGGCGGTGACCAAGCTGTTCCATTTCGCGCGGTTTGACATCGCGGCGATGCTGAACGGGCTGGGCGTGCTCACCACGCCGGTGATCTGCACGAAAATCGCTTCCAAGCTGGTACGCACCTATACCGACCGGCATGGGCTGAAAGACCTTTGCCGCGATCTGGCCGGGGTGGAAATTTCCAAGCAGCAGCAGACCAGCGACTGGGGCGCTTTGGACCTGACCCCAGAACAACTGACATATGCGGCGTCTGACGTGCTGTACCTGCATGCGATATGGGCCAAGCTGGAGGCGCTGCTGAAGCGCGAAGACCGGTTAGAGATTGCTCAGGCGGCTTATACGTTTTTACCGACGCTGGCGAAGCTCGACCTGCTGGGGTACGCCGACCCGGATTTGTTCCACCACTGACATGTCGCGCTGGGTTATCCCCGGCGCTCCCCTCCCCTTTGAATATTTTTTTGCGCGGCTCTTGCGCCGGTTATGCGGGTCCTATATGTTTTCTCTAGTTGCGAATGATTTGCATTTGCAGAATGGACAGCGGAGCGGACCCTTTTATGTTTGTGAGTATGATCATTGTGTTCCGGGAGGCGATGGAAGCGGGACTGATCGTCGGGATTATTCTGGCCGCGACCGAGGGCGTAGCCGGGCGCGGGCGCTGGATTGCCGGTGGGATCGGCGCCGGGCTGGCCGGGGCGAGCCTGGTCGCGGTGTTTGCCGCCAGCCTCTCCAACCTGTTCGAGGGCGCGGGCCAGGAAGTGTTCACCGCCTCGATCCTCGGCTTCGCGGTGGTCATGCTGAGCTGGCATATATTATTCATGTCGCGCCACGCGCGCGAGATGACGCGCGGCATGCAGAACATGGGACGGGCCGTGCAGCTTGGCCAACGCTCGCTGGCGGCTCTGGCGGCCGTGGTCGCCGTGGCGGTTATGCGCGAGGGCACCGAGGTGGTGCTGTTTTTATATGGCATTCTCCTCGGCTCGGGTGTCAGCGCCGTGCAAATGGGGGCTGGCGGCGCGATAGGGCTGGGGTTGGCGGCTGCACTGTCGTTCCTGTTGTATCGCGGCCTCGTCATCATTCCGCTCGGGCGGTTGTTCTCGGTCACCAATGCGCTGATCGCGCTGTTGGCGGCGGGCATGGCCGGCCAAGCGGCGGCGCTGCTCAATTCCGTGGATATTCTCCCCGCCTGGGGGCGGCAGTTGTGGAATACCAGCGGGTTTGTTGCAGATGATAGTTTTGCCGGGCGCAGCCTGCATGCATTGGTGGGCTACTCGGCGCGGCCATCGGGCATTCAACTGGCTGCCTGGGCCACCACGCTGCTGGTGCTGCTGGGCACCGCACGGTTGATCAGCCGCTTGCCGCCGCCAAAACTGGCTCCGGCTGTGCTGCTCGCGGTCCTTGCCCTTGGCATCCACCCGGCACACGCCGATGACATGCCCCTGCTGGTGTTCCAGAACCATCGCTTCGTGCCCAGCACCGTCAACGTGCCGGCGGGACAAAAATTCAAGCTGCACGTGATGAACAGTGACAATACCGCCGACGAGTTTGAGAGCACCGACCTCAACCGCGAGATACTGGTGCTGCCGGGACAGACGATCACCGTGTTTCTCGGGCCGCTGGACCCTGGGACCTATAAATTCTTCGGGGATTTCCATCAAGATACCGCCCAGGGCGTGCTGGTGGCGAAATGAGGTACTTTATCGCCGCGGGTCTGACCGCCTTGGCTCTGGCCGTGCCCAAGCATGCCGCCGCCGATTATCATGTGAATTCGCCTTATGAGATTGATCTGGGCGAGCTGGAAATAGAGACCAACGGCGACGCGGTGTTCGACCAGCGGCCGGACCAGCGCGGGGCGACCAGCAACACCGCCGAATTTGGCACTGGGCTGACGCCCTGGTGGCACAGCGAGATTGAACTCGGCTTTAACCGCGCACCGGGATACCACCAACCGCAGTTGCTAACCCAGGCAGTGTGGGAGAACAGTTTTGAGCTGACCCAGCCTGGCGAGTATTTCGCGGATTTCGGGTTTTATGCGGAATACGGGCAGTCCACGACCTCGGGGCGGAACGGGGCTTCGAACGAGATCACGTTCGGCCCGCTCATCGCGAAGGACATCGGCCATACCACCGAGACGGTGGACCTGTATCTGACCCGCCAGTTCGGGCCGGACCAGACTGCGCAAGGGCTGGATTTTAGCTACGCGGCGCAGAGCCGGTGGAACCTATGGGGGCCGCTCTCACCCGCCGTGGAAGTGTACGGCGATGCGGGCACCGTGGGGCACAGTCCGCGGTTCTCCCAGCAGCAATTTCTGGCCGGGCCTGTTGGCATGGGGGCGATGCCTTTAAGAAAGCTGGGACTCGGCAATGCGGGGCAAGTTAAATACGAGCTTGGCTGGCTGTTTGGCGCCACGCCCGCCACAGCGCATGGCACGCTGCGCTGGCGGATGGAGCTGGAAATCCCGTTCTGAGGTTGGTTTTCTCCCCGGCAGTCAATTCCCCGTTACCCTGCGTTGCCATTCCGTCAGTTGACCAGCGGGGCGGCGCTGTTCATACCGCTCCCATGTCTGACGATCTCCAAGATGATCTTGCCATCGCGAGAGATGTTCTTACGACCGAAGCTGCGGCGCTGAGCGCCCTGGGTGCGGGCCTGGGGGAAGATTTCCGCGCCGCTGTCAATCACCTCATCGCCATACCGGGCCGCGTCGTGGTGACCGGCATGGGCAAATCCGGTCATGTCGCACGCAAGATCGCGGCGACCCTGGCTTCCACCGGCACGCCGGCGCTGTTCGTGCATCCGGCCGAGGCGGCGCATGGCGACCTGGGCATGATTATCGCCGGGGACGCGGTGATCGCGCTCTCCAACTCCGGCGAGGCGGCGGAACTGGCCGCGATTGTGGCGCATGCCAGCCGAATCGGCCTGCCGTTGATCGGCATTACCGCCGCACCGCAGAGTACTTTGGCCACGGCTTCCACCGTGGCGCTGATCCTGCCCCCCGCGCCGGAAGCCGGCCCGATTGGCCTGGCGCCGACCACCAGCACGACCATGCAGATGGCCCTGGGCGACGCGCTGGCCGTGGTGCTGCTCGCCCGGCGTGGTTTTTCGGCGCGCGATTTCAGGGATATTCACCCCGGCGGCAAACTGGGCGCACGGCTGAAGCGCGTGCGCGACCTGATGCACAAGGGCGATGAACTGCCGCTGGTCTCGCCGGGCACCACCATGGACCGCGCGCTGATTACCATGACCGCGAAGCGCTTTGGAGCGCTGGGCGTGGTGGATGGCACGGGCAAACTGTTGGGCGTGGTGACGGATGGCGACTTGCGCCGCGCCATGGGGCCAGACCTGCTCGGCCGCAATGTCGAGGACATTATGAACCCAAGCCCGCGCACCATAAGCCCGGAGGCCCTGGCCGAAGAGGCGCTGCGCGAGATGAACAGCGAAACGCGCCCCGTTACCGCCTTATTTGTGGTCGATGACGCGCGGATGATTAAAGGTATCCTGCATATCCACGACCTGCTGCGCGCGGGGCTGGCATGACGCGTACCTCGCGCGAACGGATGCTGGATGGGTTGCGGCGGCGCAACCCGGAAATGATCGCCTCCATCGCGCGGCGTAGCCTGACCGTGACGACGCTGAAGAAACTGCTCCCCGTGGCGGCCGCGCTGCTGCTTCTGGCGCTCGCCCTCGCCCCTTCCTGGCGCGCCGGGCCGGATGCCAACCGGGTTAGCTACCATGTGCAGAACACCAAGGCGCAGAGTGCTGCCTCCCATATGCAGGGCGCGCAGTACCGCGGCACGGACGAGCAGGGGCAGCCCTATACGCTGACCGCCGACAGCGCCGATGAGCAGGCCGACGGCAATGTCCTGCTGAAGGCGCCCATCGGCGACCTGACGCTCAAATCGGGCGCCTGGCTGTTGCTGAAATCCGATACCGGGTTGTTCCACCAGAAAACCGACACGCTGGGACTGACCGGCAATGTCACGCTATATCGCAACGACGGCACGACCATGACCGTGGGGCATGTTCATATCGACCTGCATGCGGGCAACGCCAGCAGCACCGACCCAGTGCAGGTGCAGGGGCCTTTTGGTACGCTGAATGCCGCCAACGGCTTTGTGCTGACAAACCGAGGCACGGATATCACCTTTAACGGTCCGGCGGCGATGACGCTGACACAGGCGCAATAATGAAACTCTGGTCCCTTGGTGCATGTCTGGTTCTGTGTGCGGTGATGGCAGTGCCAGCGCGCGCGCAGAGTCTCGACCTTGGCGGCGCGCCGGGGGCGGCACCGCAGCCTATTCAGATCACCGCGTCGGAGGGTATCCAGTGGCAACAGGAGAACCAGGTTGTTGTTGCCTCGGGCAATGCCAAGGCCGTGCGCGGCGCCGTAACGGTGACCGCTGACCAGTTGATCGCGCATTACCGCAAAAAAGCCACCCCGGCTGGCGCCAAACCCGTCTCGGCGGCGGCGACGGATATATTGAACCAGGGCGGCGTGGCGCTGTATGAGATTGAAGCCACCGGGCATGTGCATATTTTTACTGCCACTGATAACGCCTGGGGCGATCATGCGGTGTACAGCATGGACAGCGCCGTGTTGGTGCTTACTGGCCAGCACCTGAAGCTGACAACGCTGCACGACACCGTCACGGCCCGTGATTCGGTGGAATATTATTCAGTGAAACGCCAAGCCATCGCACGCGGCAATGCGTTGATCGTCGCTGACGATGGCCGCTCGATCAACGCCGATACGCTGATCGGCTACCTGGCTCCGGCGGCGGCCCCTGCCCCGGCCGCTCCTTCCGCCGATGCGCTGGCCCAGGCTGGGCAGCTGCGGAAGGTGGACGCCATCGGCCACGTCGTCATCCACACCACCGAAGACACCGCCACCGGCGATACCGGCGTTTACCTGCCGCAACAGGGCCGTGCGCGGTTGGGAGGCGATGTGCATATTATTCAGGGGCCAAATGAAATGAGCGGAAGCGACGCGCTGGTGGACATGAAGACCGGCATCGCCACGCTGCTGGCTGCCCCCGGCGGGCAGGTTGCCGGCACCATTACCCCCGGCTCGGTGCCCAGCAAATGAACGCATTGGCCATAAACCAGCATCAGGGCGGCCTCGTCGCCACCGGGCTCGGCAAACGCTTTAAAAAACGCCCGGTGGTGCGCAATGTCTCCATTTCGGTGAAACGCGGCGAGGCCGTGGGCCTGCTCGGGCCAAACGGCGCCGGAAAAACCACGACATTCTATATGATCGTCGGACTGATCGCCTCCGATAGCGGCACCATCACCCTCGACGGCGCTGAAATCTCGGCGCTGCCGATGTACCGGCGCGCTCGCCTGGGGATCGGCTACTTACCACAGGAAGCCAGCATTTTCCGCGGCCTGAACGTGGAACAGAACATTCTGGCGGCGCTGGAAGTGGTGGAACCCGACCGCGACCGCCGCGAAGCCATGCTGAACGAGTTGCTGGCGGAATTTGGTATTACCCATTTGCGCCGCACCCCGGCACTTGCCCTTTCCGGTGGTGAACGCCGCCGTGTGGAAATCGCGCGCGCCCTGGCCACCGCGCCCAACTACATCCTGCTCGACGAACCCCTGGCCGGGATCGACCCCATCGCCGTGGGGGAAATCCGTGACCTGGTATCCCACCTGAAGCACCGGGGCCTGGGCGTGCTGATAACCGACCATAACGTGCGCGAGACGCTGGAAATCATCGACCGGGCCTATATTCTCTACGATGGCCAGGTGTTGATGGAAGGGAAACCGGAAGCCGTGGTCGCCCATGAGGACGTGCGCCGCGTTTATCTGGGCGAGAAGTTCAGCCTTTAAGTAAGGCCAAGGGGCGGCGCCCCTTGGCCTTACTTAAAGGCTAAAACCGCCCGGAAATCGCGATTGAGCCGTACTGGAATGCCGGTGCGGAGTGGGGGAATTGCGGGGTTTCGAGGACTTCCGTGGCGGAAATGCGCAAGCCATAGAGGATTATGGCAGCTCCGACTTCGGCATCGCCTTGCAGCGGGATGAGCCCTACATGACGGCTGGACCGGAAGGTGTTGCCCTGGATGAAGATGTCATGCGCGACCACGCGCCCATCCACGCCGGCGAAGACGTACCAGACCATGGGCTGGGTTGGGGTGTAGGCGTCGGTGCCGTTCTGGCCGTTGCCGAGGAGGGAGGGGCCGAAGTCCGAGTCCAGACCCTGGCCAAGGCGCACAAGGCCGCCGGCCTGGGCGTAGACCTCCGTATTGCCGGCCTGGGCGGAGACCTGGGGCAGCAGTTGCACGCCGAGCGCGCCGTTGCCGAGCGTGGCAACATCGTCGCGCCAGATTCGGCTGCCGAAGAAGTCCAGCGTCGGCTCGTTATGCAACTGATAGTGCCAGCCGCGGTTGGGCGTCTGGCCGATCATCTCGTGGAAGCCGTTTTGCACCGACTGGCCGAGCGCATCCGGCCCGACCACGCCGAGACTTAGCCCTGCGACGCTGCGGGTGGTGGTGGTGTCCTGGATCAGGCTGGTGCGCAGTGCCAGTTCCGCGGAATACGGTTGGTCGTTCGGGTTGGGGTTGTAAAGCTGCGTGTCGGTCGGGGTGAAGATGACCTGTTGCAGGCTGAATTCCAGCCGCTGCGTACCGTCTCCGAAAATCTGGTTGCCGAACTGGCTAAGGAAATCCGGCAGCACACCGGTGGGGGTGACGTACCCCAGGCGCTCGCCCGACGTGTAGAGTTCGTCCGTGCCTGGGATCGAGAGCGCGTCGTTCTCGATCTGGACGGTGATGATCTTGCCGGGGTCCGGCAGCGGGCTGTCGGCCCAGGCCAGGCAGGTGGAGGCGAGCAACAAAGCGGCGGAAACCGTGGCATTGCGGGCGTGTTTCATTGGGCGCATGGGCTTTTCATGACTCTCATCGGCTTATGGCCGCTTTATTCGAGGTGTAACCGGCAGATAAATCAAGGAATATCACCGCTCACGGCTGGTGCAAGTGGCAAGGTCGAGCAATCGCTCCAGAACCTCGGTTTCCTGCGCCCCGGCGATGGCGTGCTCACCGTCAATGAGGAAACAGGGCACGCCGTTGATACCTAAGCGATGGGCATGCAGGTTTTCAGAATGCACCGCGTCGGCGCCCTCGGTGGAGGCGAGGAATAGCGTGGTGGCTGTAGGGTCCATGCCCAATTCGGCGGCCAGGGCGGCAAGTGTTGCGTGGCTTCCGATGTCGGCGCCATCGACGAAATGCGCCTGGAAAATGCGCTGCACCAACGCGTCCGCGGCTCCAAAGGGGCCGGCATAACGGACCAGCCGGTGGGCGTCGACGCTGCTGGGGGTGCGGCGGATGGCGGCGAAGTTGAAGGTGATACCCTCGGCGGCCCCAAGTTCGGCGATTGAGGCATACAGCCGCCGCGCGCGATCCTCGGCGCCGAATTTGCGGATCATGTAGTCAGCGCGCGACATGCCGGTGCGCGGCATGTCCGGGTTGAGCAGGAACGGCCGCCAAACCAGCTCGACCGCCAGATCCTGCCGCCGCTCCAGCAGGAAGGACAAGCGCTTGAGGCCCAGATAGCACCAGGGGCAGACGAAATCGAAGATGACTTCAATCATCAGCCGCGCCGGCAGGGGGGCGACGATATTCATGCAAAAAGCTTAGACCGAATTTTGTGTTTCCGCGAGACGCTGTTTGCGGGTACTTAACCGGCTTGACGGCACGCCGCGGGGCGCGATGATACAGTGCCACCGCCGGCACGAATTTTTTGGAGATAATTTTTTGAAAATCAATGTATTATATGTGTTTTTTGCGACGTTGTGCGGCGTTGGAGCGGCGCAGGCCCGCCAGCCGCCCAACCCGCCGCCGTCGGGAGTCGTGGTGCATTTGTTCGGCCCGGGTTCAGTCTCCTCGAATCTATTGCCGTCCGGCGGCGGCGTGCCCGCCCCCGCACCCGGCGGCGCAGCTGCCAACGCTGTTGGGGGCAGCGGTGGGAGCAGCTATGTTGAGCCGAGCACGAGCGACATCCTGCATCAGATGTTTATAACGGGCGATCCGAACCAGCAGCCGGGACAGGCTTTGTCCAAAGGCAGGACCGGAAACTAATCCTGCGCGCGCAGCTGGTCGGCGCGCTGTTCCATCCGCTTGGCGATGTCGTCGAGGCGCCAGGCTTCGATGTCATAGGGCGTTACAAAGCCCTGCTTTTTGATGTCGATCTCGGTAAAATTGTCGGCGACCGGTTTGAGCCCCGCGGCTTTGGCCTGCGCCAGGGTGAGGTGTCCGTCGTGGGTGGTGTTGGCGGCATAGAATTTCATCAGGAAGGCAACCGGGTCTTCGGGGTGGCGGCCGTCATGCTGCCAGCCGGGACCGCCCATCATCCCGGGGCCGTCGACGCCTGGGCCGCCCATCATGCCGGAGCCATCGGTGCCAGGGCCGGGCCCGGGGGGCGGATTTGGGGTTGTCTGAGCCATGGCCAGCAACGGCAGAACCGCAAGACTCGCGGCAGTCAACAAAACAAAACGGCGCATAATCAACTCCTGTTTATAACGAGTGGTGGCTATGCAGGTATGCTGTAACGGCTTGACGACTGATATGTAACGGCAAGGTACCGCGGGTCTTTTACGCACGCCGCAAATAAGCACGCCGCAAACAAAAACGGCACCCGAAGGTGCCGTTTTCCAGAAATGCCCGTGCTGGGAATTAACGCGAGTAGAACTCCACCACCAGGTTCGGGTCCATCTGCACCGGGAAGGGCACATCGGCCAGCTTCGGGGCACGCAGGAACTTGCCCTTCATGGCCCGGTGGTCAACTTCCATGTACTCCGGCACGTCGCGCTCGCTGCTCTGGGCGGCATCCAGCACCACGGCGAGCTGCTTGGATTTCTCGCGCACCTCGATCACGTCGTTGTCCTTAACCATGTAGGACGGGATGTTCACCTTCTGGCCGTTAACGGTCACATGGCCATGGCTGACGAACTGGCGCGAAGCGAACGGGGTGACCGCGAACTTCAGGCGGTAGATCACGGCGTCCAGGCGGCGCTCCAGGATCTCGATGAGGTTTTCGGACGTGTCGCCCTTACGGCGCACGGCTTCCTCATAATATTTGTAGAAGGATTTTTCGGAAATATTGCCGTAGTAGCCCTTCAGCTTCTGCTTCGCCATGAGCTGCACGCCGTAGTCGGACGGCTTCTTGCGGCGCTGGCCATGCTGGCCGGGGCCGTACTCACGCTTGTTGACCGGCGACTTGGCGCGGCCCCACAGGTTTACGCCCAAACGGCGGTTAATCTTATACTTACTCTCAGTGCGCTTGGTCACGGCGCTTACCTTTCTTGTTAAAATTCCGCCAGTAGTCCCTCCCCTGCAAATGCAAGAAAGAGCGGGCGCAAGCGACCACCGCCTGTCCACGTTCCCGGCAACGAGCCCGCCTCCTACGCCGCGCCGCCTTTTGCGTCAACCGGGCGAACCCAGCTTTGCGCGATCGCGGCTAGCGGGAGAGTGAATTCTGCCTCCGGCCGGGGCAGGCGCAACGCGGCAACGCGACCCATCCATATACCGTCATCCTGGACATCACGGGGGTAGAACCCCTGCCCCAGTTGCATGTCACCGGCAATATCCAGGCACACCCCAAGTTCGCGACGGTCCTGCGAGGCGGGGTCGGTATCGGCCGGGGAGGCCACCGCCGACAGCAGCGTGATCTCCCGCACCGGACAGGGAAAGACAAACCGTGCCATACGCCAGCGGCCGTTGGCGACAATGGATGGCACCACGCTCTGCCCCGCCGCCACAGCGCGCAGGCTAGGCCAGTAAGTGAGTGAGAACCCCGCCCCCAGGGCGACGGCGTGCAGGCGCGCGCGCACCGCAGCCAGCCTGGCGCCGCGGGTGACAATGGCGGCGAAGGGTTTGCGGGCGGGGGAGCGTCGCCCCACTTCCTGGTACAGGGCGCCACGGTTGCCGTCGTCGAAATAGGATTCGCAGGGCAGCCCCTCGGCCAGCAAGATGTCGTGGCGGTCCAGTTCAACATGGTAATAAGTCATCGCGGACGCGGACATTTCGCGGATAATAGTGGCGCCGTTGACCAGATGCGTGACCGGGATGAGCACGCCGCCGGTATGCACGCAATGCGAGGGCGAGAGCCGCAGCGGGCGCGCCGGTAGCCCTGGCCCGAAGGCTCCGGGCGTTATGAGCACGGGCAGCGCATCGCGCGCGGCACTTGGGCCAAGGTCGAGCGTGCGCCGCCCGATCCAGCGCACCGGGCGCCTGGCGCCTGAGGCGGTGATGAGTGGGTCACCGGGTTTGAGGTCTTCCACCGCGCGGTAGCCATGCGGGGTGAGCAGCCGGCTGCCGCGCACGAAGCAGGGGAGTTCGCCGCCCAGCGTAATCAGTGAGCCGCCGGCGCCGTCCGAAACGATGCTGAGCGTTGGCTGGTTCGGGGCGATTTCGATCCCCGGCATGGCCAGCACGGTGCCTTGCGCGTTCTCGATATACAAAGCGCCGCCGGTACCCCCGGAATAGGTGACCAGGCTCGGCGCCACGCCCACCAGGTCAATGGCGTCGGTCGCGATCATGTTCTGCACGCCGGTAGCCAAATGCGCCGGATCGTCTACTGTTATCAGCGCGTCCCCGCCCATGAACATCACCGGCGCGCCGCTCAGGCTGCCGGTAATGTCCAGCGCGGCGGAGGCCATGACCGTGATGTTCGAAAAATTATAGATAGTGCCGCCCAGAACCAGCACGCCGCCTTGCGCCACGATGTCGTTACTATTTTCCAGCGTCGTGGTGTTGACCACGCCGTAGCCCTCCAGCGTGCCGCTAACCATGAGATCCGGCGTTTCCAGAGTGCCGCCGGCAAGCGTGATCATCCCGGAATTGAAGATGCTGGCGGACGCTTCCAGAAGGCCGGAGTCCGATATCGCGCCCTGTACCTGCTCGATCGTGCCCGCGATCAAAGTGGCATCCGCGCCGACCTGCAATGTGCTGGCGGCACTCATATATAACCGCCCGGCTACGTCGAGGCTGGCACTCCCTCCCAGCGAGAGTGCGCCGTACAAACCCAGGGTCGGGGTTTGCGCCTGTGCCGCGCTGTCCAGGAGCATGGCCCCGGAGTCCGTAAGCTGGCCAAATTGCGCGGTGGCACTGCCGTAGGCGAACAGGGTTGCGCCACTGCCGAGCGTGGTGGCACCCGCTGTCAGGCTGCCGCCCAAGTCGAACTGTCCTCCCGCGCCAATCGCCAGCGATCCGGCCAGGTTCAACCCGCCCAGCACATAGGCGTCATTGCCCGCGGCATTGGCGTTGCCCGCCAGGGTGAGGTTGCCGCTGCTGGAAAATTCTTGGGTGAGGATGCCTAGTGTGCCGGCACCGTTGGCATCGCCAATGGTGACATCGCCGCCCAAGTACACAGTGGCGCTGGAGTCAAAAATCGCCGCCGCGCCGTCTTCCACCACCAGAGCGGTGCCAGAGATGCCGTTGACCAGGAGTTGATTTGTAAAGGCGATGGAACTGTCAACCAGCAGCGCGCCTGGCGCGGCGGGCGTATTGTAAATGGACAAGCCGCCGTTGGAGCCAAAAGAGGCGGTCTGCGCCTCGCTGAAGGCTGCGCCGCTGTAGCCACTCACGGTGCCCGGCGTGGCGGCGTTGATGAAAATATAGCCCGGCAGCGCGGCGAGAAAGGCGTTGCTGCTCGTCAGGGTTATCTGCGCGTCCACACCGGTGCCGGTGTAGGTGAGACCTTGCAGCGCCGTGTTCAGCGCCGCGATATCGGGCGCTGCAATCGTGATCCGGGCCGCAGCACTGCCGCCGTCGCTGACGACGCCAGCGGTGGCGGCGAGAGTCAGGCTCAGGCTTTGCGTGGTGGCGATGGTGAGCGCCATGGCAACGCCCTGCAGCGGCTGCGCCACGCCGGAACTGGCTTCGTAGCCGGTGAAATCAACTGATTGCAGGCCGGGCGCGAGACGCAGAAACACCGCCGGGTCGCCTTGCGCGTCTAGCCCGGCCGCCAACACGTCGCCGGTGGGGATGGTGGTGTGGATTTCATAAGTATCGGTATTGCCGTAGCCATCCACCCCGGCAATGCCAAACGAACCAGGGGTGACATTGTAGACGTTGAAGCCGGACAGGCCGGGAAAGATCAGCTCGTCGCCGGGAATAAACCCGGTGACGGTGCCCGAGAACGCGTGTGGCCCGCTAATGATAAACGCCCCCCCGCCGCCGCCCAGCGTATCGGCATAGCCGCCGGTAACACCCAGGCCGCTGTTGTTAACAAAACTCAGCGTCACCGAGTTGTCGATGGTCAGCGGCGTGGCATTGAATACGCCATACAGCGGCGAGAGCGGACCCAGCACCATCACACCGCCATCGGCCACCTGTAGCTGCGTGCCGCCGTTTATGCTCCCGGCGGCAAGCAGCAGTGTTTCCCCGCCCAGGGCAGCGATGGTGCCCGGCCCGCTGATAAGTCCGGACTCCGAAAAATTTCCCGCTTGCAGGGTGCCGTTGCCGGTTAGCAGGGCACCCTGGCTCAGCGAAACCTCTTGCTGGAAATTCAGCGCCTCGGCATTGCCCGCCACCAGCAAGCCGTTGAAATCCAGCAGTCCGGCGGTGCCAAGCTGGAGCAGGCCGCCAAGGGTCGCGCCATCGGCCACGAGCAAGGCACCAGACTCACTCAAAGCGGTGGCGCCGAGCACGCCGTAGTCGAAACTCGTGCCGCTTAAAGTAAGCGCGTTATAAGGCAGTTGCAGGCTCGCATCCGGCGCAATGACCACGCCCCCCGGCGCGCTGAGATCACCCAGCGAGGCGGTGATGCCGCTGATGACGCCCGCCAGCGTGCCGCCAACTGGCAGCACGAATTGCGAACCACCGGCCAATGGGGTGCTGGTGCCCGCCTGCCCGTTGAAATGCAGGAAAATATTGCCGTCGGTAATCGCCGTGGGCAGTACGCCGGAGACGTGGCGCAGTGCGTAGCTCAGGTGTTCGCCAGCGGTTACCTGCGGCCCCACAAATGCCAGCCCAGCCAGCAAGCTGTTAAGCGCGCCGAGGTCCGCCGCGGTGAAACTAAGCTCGATGGTGCCGGTGCCCAGCCCGCTGGCGGCAATGCCGCTGGCATTGGTGTAGCTTGGCAGCAGCAGAATGCCGGAGGGGACGGACAAAGTGAGGTTGAGGGCTTCCTCCGCCCCCAGCCCCATCGCCGCCAGGCCGCTGGCAATGGGGTCGCTGAGGAGCAGGCCGGAAATGGTGTCCAGCGCGTTGGATTGAATGGTGACGATGAGCGGAGGCGCCACGAAAGCCGGGCCGGTCTGCGGCACGATAGCGACCACGATGTCGGTTTGCGTGGGCAGAGCCAACGGGTCACTGGCGGTCAGGGTAAGTACATCGTGGCTCAGGCTGGCGGACTCGGTGAGTTCCAGGCCGGCCAGCGCGGAATTAACCTGCAACGCCGTGCCGGTGAGGCTGAGCGTGTTGCCATTGCTGGAAACCGTGGCGCCGCCCAGGCTGCTGGCGGAAAGTGCAGCGGTGCTATTGCCCGCGACGATTTGCACGCTGAGCGTACCGGGACTTGCGGGGTCCGTGACTGCAATGCCGCCGGGCGGCAGGTTGCCCAGAGAGGACAGCACCGCGTTACCGCCCATTACGGTAATTGTTGCGGGCGCAATGATGTTAAGGCTGCTGGTCACAACCTGACGTTATACAACCTTTAGTATTACCACAACTTAACACAAACATCTTTGAGGTTGTCCCGGTATTCGGATTTATACTGCGAATCGTGCGCGGGCTTATGGTGGCGCGCCGGACTAGGTCCCATACTATACCTCATGAAAACCGTTACCAAAAAACCCCGCGTCAAACCCGCAACCGCCTCGGCCCTGCCGAGCCGCGAAACGATTAAGGCTTTCCTGAAGGAAGCGGAGCAGACCGTGGGGCTGCGCGAGGTGGCGCGCGCCTTTGGCGTGAAGGCCGATGACAAAAAAGCCCTGCGCGGCTTAATGCGCTCGCTGGAGGCCGATGGCGTGGTGGAACGCGCCGGGCGGAAGAAATTCGTCGAGGCCGGCCGGCTGCCGGAGACAGCGGTGGTGCAGATCACCGGCATCGACCGCGACGGCGAGGCGCTGGCCCGCCCGGTGGCGTGGGATGGCCCCGGCCGGCCGCCGATTATTTTCATGCATGCCGAGGCGCGCGGTCAGGCGGCACTGGCGCCAGGTGCCCGGGTGCTGGCACGGCTGAAGCAGATCGGCGGGGACAAATACGAGGGCCGCACCTTGAAACGCCTGGCTGAGCAGGCCGGCGGCATTGTCGGCGTGTTCCACCCCACGCCGCAGGGCGGGCGCATTGAACCCACCGACCGGCGGCAGAAATCCGAATGGGTGGTGCCTTTAGGCGAGACTTTAGGTGCGCTGAACGACGAGATCGTGCGTGCCGAGCCCCTGCCCGGCGCCAAGTTCATGGGGCCGAAGCCCGCGCGCATCACCGAGCGGCTGGGACTGGTTACCGACGCGCGTTCGGTCAGCCTCATCGCCATCGCCACGCATGGCATTCCCATGGACTTCCCCGATGACGCGCTGAAGGAAGCCGAAAAAGCCCAGGCGGCGCCGTTGGGCAAACGGACCGACTTACGCGAGGTGCCGCTGATTACCATCGACGGTGCCGATGCGCGCGATTTCGACGATGCCGTGTTCGCCGAGCCGGCATCGCATGGCTACCGGCTGATCGTCGCCATCGCCGATGTCGCGCACTATGTGAAACCCGGTTCAGCGCTTGATAAATCCGCGAAAGAACGTGGTAACTCCTGCTACTTCCCCGACCGCGTGGTACCGATGCTGCCCGAGGCGCTTTCCAATGGCTGGTGCAGCCTCAAACCGCATGAGGAACGCGGTTGCCTGTTCGTGGAAATGCACATCGACGTGCATGGCGCCAAGCTCTCGCACCAGTTCGGGCGCGGCTTGATGCGCTCGGCCGCGCGCAAAACCTACGAGCAAGTGCAGGCGGAGTTCGAGGACGACCCGAAAAATCACGCGCATCTCTATGCCGCGTTCACCGCGCTGAAAGCGGCGCGCGAGGCGCGCGGCACGCTCGATCTCGACCTGCCCGAGCGCAAAGTGGTGCTGGGCGAGGACGGCCAGGTAAAAAGCATCGCCCCGCGTCCGCGACTCGATAGCCACAAGCTCATCGAGGAATTCATGATCCTGGCCAACGTCTGCGCCGCCGAGGAGCTGGAAAAGCGGCACCTGCCCTGCATGTACCGCGTGCATGCGCCGCCGAGTGCCGAGAAACTCGACAATTTACGTTCCTTTTTGGCAACACTGGAGATTTCTTTGGTGGCGGGCGACCAAATCCACCCGCGCGACCTCGATCGCGTGTTGAAACTTGTCGCCGGCACAGACAAATCCTCCCTCGTGAACGAAACCATTTTACGCAGCCAGTCCCAGGCCGAATACTCCCCTGAAAATATCGGCCATTTTGGGCTGGCACTAACCAAATATGCGCATTTTACCTCACCGATTCGGCGTTATGCCGATCTGCTGGTGCATCGCGCGCTCATCACGGGGCTGAAACTCGGTAAAGACGGCCTCGCCCCGGATGATATCTCGCAGTTCGAGGACACCGCGGAGCGGATTACCGCCACCGAGCGCCGCGCCACTTTGGCCGAGCGCGACTCCACGGACCGTTATTTGGCCCTGTACCTACAACATCGCGTGGGAGAGTTGTTCACCGCGCGGGTATCGGGCGTGACCAGGTTCGGTCTATTCGTCACGCTACCCGAGAGTGGCGCGAGTGGATTCCTGAGCATGGCTAGCCTGCCTGACGATTTCTGGATGCATGACGAGGCGACCCAGAGTCTGATCGGCAAGCGGTCCCGCAAGACCTACCAACTTGCCCAGATGCTGGATGTACGCCTGGTGGAAGCACGCCCTGTGACTGGCGGGTTGCTGTTTGCCCCGGCCACCGCCGCCGCCCTGCACGGCCCCCGCCCCGCCCCGCGTGGCAGGACCGAGCATAAATCCAAACCCAAATCGAATCGGCGCAGGTGATCCGCGCCGTTGTCATCTTTTTTGTCTGCGTGATCCTGCCGAGCGGCGCATGGAGCCCCTCGGCCATGGCTGCCACCCCGTTTGGCACCGCCGCGGCGGCCTCCGTCTGGGGCACGGCACTTGCCTATATCGCGCCACGCGCGCTGCAACCGCTGACCATTCCACAGATGACAATTTGGGGCCTGAACGGGCTGGCAGCGCTCGACCCGGATTTGAGCACCACGTTGCAAGGCAATCAGATCGTGCTTTACGGGCCGGAGCAGATGATCCTGGCCGTGCCCGCCCCAGCGCCGGATGACGCGCAAGGCTGGGGCCAAGCGGCGGCGCAACTGGCCAGCGCGGCTTACGCGGCCTCGCCGGCGCTGCAACAGGCAGGCACGCAAGGGGTGATCACCAGCTTTTTCGACGAGTTGTTCAACCATTTTGACCCCTATTCCCGCTACGAGCCGCCAATGCAGGCGGCACAGGAGCAATTGATGGTTACCGGTCTCGCCGGAACGGGAGTGAACTTCGGCCGGCAGGGAAACAACGTGGTGATTGCCAGCGTTACCGCCGGCAGCCCGGCCGAAAACGCCGGGCTTACGGCCGGCAGCGTCGTGCTGCAGGTGGATGGCCGGCCGGTTTATCCAGGCGAAATCTCCCGCCTGAACGACTCCTCGAATGGCATCTACGGCACCACCACCACACTGCAATTGCAGGACCCCGCGGGTGGCGATGCGCCCCAGGATGTACCCCTTACCCGCGCATTTATCCCGCCCGAAACCGTATTCCGTGAAACCGCACCCGCGCCGGGTGTGCTTGCGCTAAAAATTTCCGGCTTCAACAAGGGTACCGGCAACCAGTTCTCCTCCGCGCTGGCCGATGCCATGGCGGCGCAACAGCCGCCCACCGGCCTGCTGCTGGACCTGCGTGGCAACCGTGGCGGCGTTCTGCGCCAGGCAGTGCTGGTCGCCGACTCCCTGCTGCAAACGGGCGCAATCGTACAAGCAGCCGGTCGCGATGTGGATGCCGACCAATCTTTCAATGCCGAGGGCGCGGACCTGACCAGCGGGATCAAAATCGTCGTACTGGTCGACGGCCAGACCGCCAGCGCCGCGGAAATTCTCGCCGCCGCCTTGGCCGATAACCGCCGCGCCGTGGTCGTAGGCTCCGAGACCCTGGGCAAAGGGCTGGTACAGACCGTGACCACCCTGCCCGATGGCGGTGAATTGTTCGTGACCTGGAGCCGCGTGCTGGCCCCGCGCGGCTGGCCCCTGCAAACCCTGGGGGTAATGCCGCAGGTTTGTACCAGCCTTGGCCCCGCCGGCCTGCAAACTGAGCTGAACGCCCTTTCCAAAGGCCAGAACCTGATGGCCCCCACGCTGGCGCAGGCGAGGGCAATCCGCGCTCCTGCCTCAGTGGACACCATTCTGGCGGTGCGCGATGCCTGCCCGGCGGATACCGGCTCGGACGAAGACTTCGCCGCCGCCGGTTACCTGTTCAATGACCAAAATGCGTATCAGGCGGCGCTGCTACAATAGCTTGAGGCCACCACAACCCTTGACCAACCCACGCAAAATGCGCCATACGGCGCGCTTCTGGAGATTCTTAACATGGCCAAATCGAACGTCGTTCAAATTAAACTGATTTCCACCGCCGACACTGGTTACTTCTATGTGACCAAGAAGAACGCGCGGGCGCAGACCACCAAGCTTGAGCTGAACAAATACGACCCCGTCGTGCGCAAGCATGTGAAATTCAAGGAAGCCAAAATCAAGTAATCGCCGGCGCCGGACACCCGGCGCCCGGTACTGCGATTTTGTGTTGGAAGTTTAGTCGACTTTCTTCCACGCCTGCACCATATCACCCCTGACGCAAATTGATGCGCCGGGGGTTTTTATGCGTTTGTTCGGATGCCAGAATTGCGGCCAGACGATTTTTTTTGAGAATAGCACCTGTAATAATTGCGGGTACGCACTGGGCTACCACTCAGAAACCAAACAATTTCTCGCCCTCAACCATGAGGGTGATCCGGTAGCCGCCGCAACGGTGCAGGGCCAGAAGTTCCGGTATTGCGCCAACGCCCCGCATGGTGCCTGCAACTGGCTTTTGCCTCAGGACTCGGCCGAAATTTTCTGCGCCGCCTGCCGCTGCAACCGCACCATCCCCGACCTGACCCAAGGCAATAACCTGCGGCGCTGGCAATGCATGGAAACAGCCAAGCACCGGCTATTTTACACAATCATCGCACTTTGCCTGCCGCTCAAAAATCGCGAAGACGACCCGCAATACGGACTCGCATTCGACTTTCTGGCGGATGCTCCAAGCAACACCAGGAAAATCTTTACCGGGCATGATGCAGGGTTGATCACCATCAACCTAAGTGAAGCTGACGATGTAGAGCGCGAAAAGCAGCGGGCCGAGATGGGCGAACCCTACCGTACCCTGCTCGGCCATTTCCGCCACGAAGCCGGGCATTATTTCTGGAACATACTGGTCCACGGTGGTGGCCGCCTGGAAGACTGCCGGAGCCTGTTCGGCGATGATTCGCAGAATTACACCGCCGCTCTCCAGCGCCATTACAGCAAAGGAGCGCCCGCAGACTGGCAGAACAGTTTTGTCTCCGCCTATGCCACGGCGCACCCGTGGGAAGATTTTGCTGAAACCTGGGCACATTACATGCATATCGTCGACACGCTGGAGACCGCCAGCGCCTTTGGGTTGCGTATTCATCCGGTGACCACCACGAAACGAATGCTCAATGCCGATATCGACTTCGATCCGCATCGTGCCGCCGATATCCGCAAAATCATGGACGCCTGGGTGCCACTTACCTTTGCGATGAATAGTCTGAACCGCAGCATGGGTCAGGCCGACCCTTACCCGTTCACGCTGTCGCCTTCGGTTATCGAAAAACTGCAATTCATTCATGAGATCATTCATGCCAACTCAACGGCACGGCTGCGTTAAAAATGCCGCCAGCCGGGTTGGGTGAAGCGGAGCATCGTACCGGCGTCACTAAGGACATGCACGCCCTCACCCGCCTGGAACATGCCGATTTTCGTCACCGGCAGATCACCGCAGGCAGCGCGCAACGCGTCCCCCTGGCCGGGCGGTATCGCTAGCAGCAATTCATAATCATCGCCGCCGGTCAGGCGGGTTTCCAGCACGGATTCGCCACAGACCACGGCCGCCGGTGAGGCCGGCACCAGCCCGGCGCGGATGACGGCGCTTAACCCAGCGCCTTTGCACATATGCCCCAAATCCTGCACCAGCCCGTCCGAGACATCGATAGCAGCGGAGACCACCCCGGCCAGCGCCAGTCCCACGCGCGGCTCCGGCAGCAAGGAGCGGGCAGTGAGGAAGCCGGACGGGTCATCCAAACGTCCCAGCCGCGCCTGTAGCCCCAGCGCGGCATCCCCGATGGTGCCGGTCACCCAGATACCATCCCCTGCCCTGGCGCCGTTGCGGCTTAACGCCGCGCCTGGAGCGACATGGCCAAGCAACGTCGCGCTCAGCGAGATTTTACCCCGGCTGGAGGACGAGTCGCCGCCGAACAGTTTGATATTAAATATTTTCTGGTCATGCGCCAGCCCAGCCGAAAACTCCGCCAACCAGTCCTCGCCCACGGTATCAGGCAGTGCGATGGTAAGCAGATAGCCAAGCGGCGTGGCACCCATCGCCGCAAGGTCGGAGAGATTGCGGCGCAGCAGCTTGCGCGCGATCAGCCCCGGCGCATCGCCCGGCAGAAAATGCACATCCTCCAGCATCTGGTCGACGGTGAGCACCAATTCCCGCCCCGGCGGTGGCGCCAGCACCGCCGCGTCGTCGGTCAGCCCTCTGCCTTCTTCCCCCGCCAGCGGTGCAAAATACTTTGCAATGCGGGAGAATTCGTCGCTCATCCGGCGGTTTGGAACTCGTTGGGGCGCAGCAGATGCGCCAGACGGTCGAGGATACCATTGGCCATGCGCGGCTCGTCACCTGAAAAGAACCCGTGCGCGACGTCCAGGTACTCGTTGATGACGACTTTCGCCGGCGGGCCGTCGCTCATCCACAGCTCCGCCGCGCCCGCGCGCATCAGCGCCCGCAATACGGGGTCGATCCGGGCCAGCGGCCAGCTTTCCGGCAGCGCCGCGACGAGCATGGCATCAATGGTATCCTGCTGCTGCGTCGCGGTGCGCACGATGCGGGCGAACAGCGGCACGTCGGCCGCACTTAACCGGCCCTCGTTCATGTCACCATGGCCGGGGGCATCGCCGCCGATGCGGTGGCGCACGAACTGGTCGATGACGGTTTCCGGGCTCACTGCGCCCTGCTCGGCCTGATACAGCGCCTGCACGGCGGCCACGCGCGAGACTGTTCTGGGACGCATATTCATGCCACGGATTTATTGGTTTGGCGCACGGCCGCGTCGTGCGAATGCACGCCTTCGCGTGGTCCATCCCCGCGCGCAAGGGTTCTGGCAAGCGCGATCTGCTTGAGGCAGGCGACAGCGGCTTCCGAGCCTTTGTTGGCCCCCGTCTCGTGGCTGCGCGCCACGGCCTGGGCCAGCGTATCCACCGTCAGCACGGCGGTGCCGAGGCAGATGCCGTTGTCCACCGCCACATTCATCAGGCCGTCCATGGCGGCGGCGCAGATGAACTCATAATGGTCGGTCTCGCCGCGCACGACACAGCCAAGCACAATGTAGCCATCGAACGCCCGGCCGCTCTTCACCGCGATGGCAACCGCCTGCGGCAATTCATAAGCGCCCGAGACCTCGACAATGGTCACCTCGGCATGCACCTGGACAAAAATCTCCCGTGCCGCGGCCAGCATACCGTCCACCACATGGTGGTAATACGGTGCGCTGACGATGAGGATTTTGGGCGCCGGACCCGAAAGCTTGGGCGCCTGGGGGGCTGGCGCGTCGGCGGTGCTCATTTCTCTCCGGTTCCTTCAATGGCGCGCTGTTCCACTACGTTCAGCCCGTAGCCTTCCAGGCCGACGATGGTGCGCTTGTGGTTGGAGAGCAGGATCATGTCTTTCACGCCCAAGTCGGTAAGAATCTGCGCGCCGATGCCGTAGTCGCGCAGAGTCGGCGCCGCGGTCCGCCCGGCGACGAGGTCGCGGATACGCTCCGAGACCACGGTGTTGCGGCTTTCGCGGATCAGCACGACGACGCCACGCCCAGCCTCGTCAATTTGCGTCATCGCGCCATGGAGGCTGGCCAGATGCTCGCCGCCAACAACGTCGGTCACGGTATCCACGGCGTGCATGCGCACCAGCACCGGCTCGCCCGTGCTGACATCTCCCTTGACCATTGCCAGATGCTCGACCTGATCGACCTGACTCTGGTACGCGATCATCCGCCAGTTGTAGCCGTTCGGCGCGCGCACAAGCCCCTGTTCCACGGGTTTCACCAGCCGCTCCGTGGTGCGGCGGTAGGCGATAAGGTCGGCGATGGTGCCGAGCTTGAGATTATGGCGCTGCGCGTAGGCCACCAAATCCGGCAGACGGGCCATGGTGCCGTCGTCGTTCATGATTTCGCAGATCACGCCGGCGGGGGTCAGCCCGGCCAGACGGGCGATGTCCACTGCGGCTTCCGTATGGCCGGCGCGGACCAGCGTGCCGCCGTCACGTGCCATTAGCGGAAACACATGGCCGGGGGTGACAATGTCATCGCGCCCAAGTTCCGGGTTAATGGCAACGGCAATTGTGCGGGCACGATCAGCGGCGGAAATGCCGGTGGTCACACCCTCTTTCGCCTCGATGGAGACGGTAAAAGCGGTTTCGTGCCGCGTGCCGTTTGCCTTGCTCATCAGCGGAATGCCGAGTTTTTCCACCCGGCTCTTGGTCAGCGCCAAACAAATAAGCCCGCGCGCGTGCTTGGCCATGAAGTTGATGGCATCCGGCGTGGCGAACTGCGCCGGGATCACAAGGTCGCCCTCGTTCTCGCGGTCCTCGTCATCGACCAGGATAAAAATCCGTCCAGCGCGCGCTTCCTCGATGATCTCAGCGGCGGAGGAGATATAATCATGCAGTCCCGCTGTTTTCAGCGTCGATTTCAGGCCGTCCATAGGGCGTTGTCCTTCAGCGCCGCCGTAGCGGCTGTGTGAGTTATGGTGTGCAAATGTTTACGCATGCTGAAAACTGAGCTGTCGCGCGACATAGCGCGCCAGCATGTCGATTTCTATGTTCACGCGCTGCCCTGGCGTGAGGTAGGCAAAGTTAGTGTGCGCCGCCGTGTGCGGGATGATGTTGACGCCGAACTCAGCGCCGTCGACCTCATTCACGGTGAGCGAGACGCCGTTGATGGCAATGCTGCCTTTTTGCGCCACGAATGGCGCCAGCGTGTCCGGCAGGCGGAATTTCCATCGGGTTGAGCCGTTCTCCGGGGTCGCGGAGAGCACTTGCGCAACGCCATCGACATGGCCGGAGACAATATGCCCGCCCAGCTCGTCGCCTACACGCAGCGAGCCTTCCAGGTTTATCCGGCTCCCCGGCACCCAGCCGCCCAGCGTGGTGAAGGCCAGCGTCTCGGCCGAAACTTCCACAGCAAACCAGTTGGAGCCAAATTCCACCACCGTGAGGCAGCAGCCCGAGCAGGCGATGGAGGCGCCAAGTTTAATTTCACCCACGTGCCAGCCGGCATCGGCCGGGGTCTCGATGACGAAACGCGCGTCCTTGCCCTGGCTGATCGCCTGGACCTCCCGCACAACGCCCACACCGGTAATCAGACCCGTGAACATTTTTCAGTCAGCCTTTCGGTAGGTCGTTAGTATGTCGTCGCCAAAGCTCTCGCGCGCCATCAGTTTGAAGCGCGGCATGGAGGCCAAGGTGCTCACGCCAAAAGCCTGGGCCGCGGGCCAGCCATCACCACCGATAATGCTGGGCGCATGGAACCAGGCCAGCCGGTCCACCAGTCCGGCGCGCAGCAGTCCGGCTGACAGGGTGCCGCCACCCTCGACCAGAATGCGCGTGAGCCCGTGTTTAGCGAGCGCTTGCAGCCCGGCCAACAGATCAACCCCGGCGGAGGATGCAGGCAGTTCGATAAGCTTCACCCCGGCGTTTTCCAGGGCCCGCTTGCGCAGGGCGTCGGCGCCGTTGCGGTGCAAAATCCACAACGGATGTATCGCCGCGGTGCGCACCAACCGGCTCATCAACGGCGTACGCAAATGGCTGTCGATGACAATGCGGACCAGCGGGCTGGAACGGAACCCCTCGATCCGGCACGTCAGGTCGGGGTCGTCCGACAGTACGGTACCAACGCCCGCCAGCACCGCGTCGTGCCGGCCACGGATGGCATGCACGGCCCGGCGCGCGGCCTCACCTGTCAGCCATTGCGATTCCTTGGTGCTGGTCGCAATCCGGCCATCGAGCGTGGAAGCAAGTTTCAGGCGAACCAAAGGCCGTTGCCGCTGGACGACACTCAAAAACCCAGAAATAACCGCAGTGCATTCTTTTTGCAGGATATTCTCATCAACCGCGACCCCGGCGGCGCGCAACTGCGCTACCCCGGCGCCATTGACCTTGGGATGCGGGTCACCAGCACCGATCACCACGCGCTTGATCCCTGCTTCGATCAGCGCTGACGTGCAAGGCCCTGTTTTTCCAGTAAACGCGCATGGCTCGAGCGTAACATAGGCTGTTGCCCCGCGTGCCGCGGAACCAGCCATCTTCAGCGCCTCAACCTCGGCATGCGGACGTCCGCCCGCCGCCGTGCGGCCGCGCCCCACCACCCGGTCCTGCGCCACAATGACGCAGCCTACCGAAGGGTTGGGCGCTGTTTCGCCCAAACCCCGGCGGGCCAGGGCCAGCGCGGCGCGCATATGCGCCTCGTCTGTGGCTTTGGTGCTCATTCGTCCAGCTTTGGCTTCGGCAGCTCGCTCATGTCGCCGAGGAAAGTCTCAAAATCCTTGGCCTCGCGGAAATCACGATAGACCGAGGCAAAGCGTACATAGGCAACCGTATCCACCTCTTTAAGCGTCTCCATCACTAGCTCGCCGATATCATGGCTTTTTACCTCTGTCTCGCCGCTGGCTTCCAGCTGGCGGACGATGCCGTTGACGATGCGCTCGATCCGCTCCTCGTTGAACGGGCGCTTGCGCATGGCGATACGCACCGAACGCGCCAGCTTGTCGCGGTCAAACGCCACGCGCCGGTCGTCAGCCTTGACCACGACCAGTTCACGCAACTGCACCCGCTCGACGGTGGTGAAACGCTGGCCGCAACCACCGCAGAAGCGGCGACGGCGGATGGCGCTGCCATCTTCAGTGGGCCGGCTGTCTTTAACCTGGGTATCAGCCTCTCCACAGAACGGGCAACGCATGTTCGCGGTCCCCCTTTAACGGTAAATCGGGAAGCGAGCGCACAGGGCTTTCACCCGCGCGCCGACTTCCTGCTCGGCCACCGTGTTGGTGCCGTCGTTGGAGTGGGCCAGACCGTCCAGCACCTGGCCGATCATCAGCCCCACTTCGCGGAACTCAGCCACCCCGAAGCCACGCGACGTCGCGGCCGGGGAGCCAAGACGAATCCCGGACGTGATGAACGGCTTTTCCGGGTCAAACGGGATGGCGTTTTTGTTGGCGGTGATATGCGCGCGCTCCAGGCTGGCCTCGGCGGCCTTGCCGGTGGTGTTTTTGGGACGCAGGTCGACCAGCAGAAGATGCGAATCGGTACCGCCGGTGACAATCGCCAGCCCCTGCTCCACCAGCGTCGCCGCCAGGGTTTTCGCGTTGGCGACCACGGATTTCTGGTAAGTGATGAAATCCGGGTGCAGCGCCTCGCCAAAGGCAACCGCCTTCGCCGCGATCACATGCATCAGCGGGCCGCCTTGCAGACCGGGAAAAATCGCCGAGTTGATCTTTTTGGCAATGTCCTCGTGGTTGGTCAGCACCATGCCGCCGCGCGGGCCGCGCAGCGTTTTATGCGTGGTGGTGGTGACCACATGCGCATGCGGCAACGGCGAGGGGAAAATGCCCGCCGCGACGAGGCCTGCGAAATGCGCCATGTCGACCATGAAATAGGCGCCGACTTCATCAGCCACGGCGCGGATACGCGGGAAGTCGATGAAGCGCGGATAGGCGGAGCCGCCGGCGATGATCAGCTTCGGCTTATGCTGGCGGGCCAGGGCTTCCAGCTCTTCATAGTCGAGAATGCCGTCATCCTTGCGCACGCCGTATTGCACGGCATGGAACCATTTGCCGGACATGTTGGGCGCGGCGCCGTGCGTGAGATGCCCGCCAGCAGCCAGGGACATGCCAAGAATGGTGTCGCCCGGCTGCACCAGCGCCAAAAACACCGACTGGTTAGCCTGTGACCCGGAATTGGCCTGCACATTGGCAAAACCCGCGGAAAACAGCTTCTTCGCGCGCTCGATGGCCAGCGTCTCGGCCAAATCCGCCGGGCCGCAGCCGCCGTAGTAGCGCTTGCCGGGGTAGCCCTCGGCGTATTTATTGGTCAGCACCGAGCCCTGCGCGGCCAGCACGGCGGCGGAGACGATGTTTTCCGAGGCGATCAGCTCAATGCCGTCCTGCTCGCGCACCAGCTCCTGGTGCAGAATACCGGCCAGTTCGGGGTCGGTTTCGGCCAGCGGGGCGTTAAAAAAACGCGCGAGGCTGGGGGCGGTAATTTGCTCGTTCATGCGGCGGGCTCCGTTGACGGGTTGAGTTTGGCGAGGCGGCGGTCATGCCGCCCGCCTTCATACGGGGTGGAAAGGAAGGTCTGCAGAATATCCAGCGCCACTTCCTCGCCAATGATGCGCGCGCCCAAGGCGAGCACATTAGCGTCGTTATGCGCGCGGGTGAGCCGGGCGGTGGTGACATCGTGCACCAACGCGCAGCGGATGGCGGGGTTGCGGTTGGCGGCCATGCTCATGCCGATGCCGGTGCCGCAGACAAGGATGCCAAAATCCGCCTGCCCGGCCGTCACCGCGCCGCAAACGGCGTGGGCGAAGTCCGGGTAGTCGACACTGGCGGGACCATCGGTACCGAAATCCAGCAGTTGATGGCCAGCCTCTGCCAGCACGGCGGCCAGCCGGTTTTTAAGGGTCACACCGCCGTGGTCAGCGCCCAGGGCTACGATCAAAGAACGAGTCATGGAGTGCGTTTATCATGAGGCTTCATGAGAAGGAAATAACGCCCCGAATCCGCTGTGCGCGAGGCTGGGGCGCAAAAACGCGGATGCTCAGGAGATAAAGAAACCACCCAGCCCGCCGAGCACGCCAAAGGCGCAGGTCACGCCGCATACGGCAATAACCACCCATTTATACGTACCTTGCAGCCGGTGCGCCGGCGGCAGCGCCAGCCGCGAGAGCCGGACCAGAAAGCCCAGCACCAGCGGCAGCAGCAGCGCGTTCATCACCTGCACACCAACATTCAGGCTGACGAGGTTGGGCGTGACGCCAACCAGCACGGCGCCGCCAATGACGCAGATGGCATAAACACCATAGAACCAGCGTGCCTTTAACGGATGGTGTTCCAGCGATCGCTTGTAGCCCGCGACCTCGCCCAAGCCCCAGGCCAAAGCCAGCGAGGCGACAATGGCGGCGACCATACCCGCTCCCACTACGCCAAGGCCGAAAATCAACCGGCCCATCTGCGGGCCAAGATACGGCGTCATCGCCTGACTCATATCGCCGACCGTATTCAGCGTGGCCTGCGGCGCGTGCGGGCGAATGGAAGCCGCGGCCGCAATCAACACCGCGGCCATGACCAGCTGGGTAACCAGCGCGCCGATTGCGGTATCCCATTTGGCCGCGGTGTAATGGCGCGGGTCGAGCTTTTTGTCGGCGATGGCCGACTGCTGGTAGAAAATCATCCACGGCATGATGACGGCACCGATGTTGGCGGCGACCAGGTATTCAAAATGCGGGTTGAAGACGGGAATTTGGATGGATTGCCGCGCCATGACGGCAAGATCCGGCCGCGCCGCCCAGGCGACGAAAAAGAACGCAAATTCGAACAGGCCAATGACAATCGCGGCACGCTCCACTCGCCGGTAGGAGCCGGTGAGCACCACCGCCAGCAACGCGACCACGGCCAGCGGGAGCGAGACATAATGCGGCACCCCGTAAAGGTCACCGATACCCGCCACGCCGGAAAACTCGGTCAGCAGCGCGCCGATGGTGGCCACTGACAAACCTGCCGCCGAGAGCCATGCCCATTTCGGGCCGAAACATTCGCGGATCAACTCGCCATGGCCCCGGCCGGTGAAAATACCCAGCCGCACGGTGAGTTCCTGCACAACATAGAGAATCGGCACCAGAATGAGCTGCACGGCCAGCAACTTGTAGCCCCATTGCACACCACTTTGACCGGCGGTGATGATGGAACCGACATCGGTATCAGCCAGCATGACGACCAGACCGGGGCCGAATACGGCCAGGAACGGTAAAGTGGAGAAAAACCTGAGCCGTGAGGGCTTGGCGGTCTGGCTCTTGGTCGTCGAGGGCATCAGCAGTCAGCTCCGCTCGGGCTACAGTTGCAATTCATTCTCATCTACTTTCCGTGCAACGCCTGGCACCCGCATTGATGCAGATCAAACGATACAGAGTTCAGTGCAGTTACTGCGAATAAGAATTATTCGCAGTAACTGCACCCTGATAGCCGCCCTCCAGCGCGCCTGTCAAATGCACCCGGCTACCTCGCAACGGCACGCAAAACCCGTTAAACCACGCGCATGACAAACCGCTCTTTCCCCAACACCCGCCTGCGCCGCAACCGCTTCGACGATGCTACCCGCCGTCTGGTGGCGGAGCACAAGCTCTCCACCGACGACCTGATCTGGCCAATTTTCATCCGTGAGGGCAGCGGTGAGGCCACGCCGATCGCCTCCATGCCGGGTGTTTCGCGTACCGGGCTGGATGGTCTGGTCAAACATGTCGAGGCCGCCGCGCGCCTGAAGATTCCGGCCATCGCCTTGTTCCCCGCCACCCCGGCCGAACTTAAAAACCCCACCGCCACCGAGGCACTCAACGCCAACAACCTGATGTGCCAGGCCGCACGCGTCCTCAAAGCCGAATTCCCCGACATCGCCCTGGTCGGCGATGTCGCGCTCGATCCCTATACCGACCACGGCCACGACGGCATCCTGGAGGATGGCTACGTGGTGAACGACCAGAGCGTCGGCATCCTCGTGCAACAGGCGGTGAACCAGGCCGCCGCCGGCATCGACATCATCGCCCCCTCGGACATGATGGACGGGCGCATCGGCGCCATCCGCGCCGGGCTGGACGAGGCTGGGTTCATCAATACCCGCATCATGAGCTACGCCGCCAAATATGCCTCGGCCTTCTACGGCCCGTTCCGCGACGCCATCGGCTCCGGCGGTGCGTTGAAAGGGGATAAAAAGACCTACCAGATGAACCCCGCCAATGCCGAGGAGGCGCTGCACGAGGTGGCGCTGGACCTCGCCGAGGGCGCGGACATGGTCATGGTCAAACCGGGCATGCCGTATCTGGACATCATCCACCGGGTGAAAACCCGGTTCGAGGTGCCGGTGTTCGCCTATCAGGTCTCCGGTGAGTATGCGATGATCATGGCAGCCGTACAAAACGGCTGGATGGACCGCGACCGCGCCATGATGGAAAGCCTGCTCGGCTTCAAACGCGCCGGGTGTTCCGGGGTGCTGACGTACTTTGCGGTGGAGGCAGCGGCTAAACTCTTGGAGGGATGAAATGAGCGCATGGACTTTGGGCGGCATTGCATCGCAGGCCGGGAAACTGGCGATTGTCACGGGGGCGAATAGCGGAATTGGCTATTTCACCGCGCTGGAGCTGGCAAAAGCCGGGGCCAATGTGATTCTCGCATGCCGCAGCCCGGATAAAGGTGCCGCGGCAGCCGCAAAAATCAATGCGGTGGCACCTGGGCACGCGGTGTTCGAAGCACTCGACCTGGCCAGCCTCGCCTCGGTGCATGATTTCGCCTCGCGCTTCAAAGCCACGCACGGCACGCTCGATCTCCTGGTCAACAACGCCGGCGTCATGGCCCCGCCCACGCGGCAAGTTACCGCCGACGGGTTCGAACTACAGATCGGCGTGAATTTTCTGGGACACTTTGCCCTCACCGCGCTGCTGCTGCCTGCTTTGATGAAGGCCCGCGAGCCGCGCGTCATCCAACTCTCCTCCGTCGCGCACCGCCAAGGACGGATTGATCTGGCCGATTTGCAGGCGGCGCGGAACTACAAGCCCTGGCAGGTCTATAACCAGTCCAAACTGGCAATGCTGATGTTCGCCCTGGAGCTGCAGCGCCGCTCGGACGCCGGCGGCTGGGGCCTGCTCTCACTGGCGGCACATCCCGGCATTGCCCGCACGGAGCTGGTCGCCAACGGCCCCGGCACTAACAGCGTGATGGCCTTTGTGTTGAAACTCGCCCAGCCCTTCATCTCGCAATCAGGCGAGGCCGGGGCGCTACCCACGCTGCTCGCCGCCACCGCGCCGGATGTAACGCCAGGCGGCTATTATGGCCCCACCGGCTTCATGGAATTCCGCGGCCCGCCGGGTGTCGCCAAACCCGAAAAGCAGGCGTTGGACGCGAGCGTGGCCAAGGCGTTGTGGGAAACCGCCGAAACCCTGACCAGGCAGAGTTTTACACCCGGCCCGTAAGTGCTGCGCGCAGCACGGCAAACTTGTCGCCCAAGGTTCGCGGGGCAAATTTTTTACCCAGGTCGCGCCGTGCGAACACCGCTGGCAGTGCCGCCGCCAGACCAACGCGCGGCGGCTGCACCTGTAACAGCGCCCGCGCCTGCGCCACCAGATTTTCCAGCGGCGTGGCATCGGCCGGCAGCAGTGAGCGGTCCTGCGCCGCCAGAAACGACACGGCGCGCAGGATGCCGGAGATCCCGTAGGCAGTACCCAGATCCTCGATAACTACCGAATCGGCGCCCAGAATTTTCCCGGCAATGCGCGCCAGCCGCCCCGACGTACCCCGCGCATAGGCAAAAAACGCCGCCGCATCCGGGATTTCCGCCTCGGCCTCCATCTCCCGCGCCTCGATCACCCCCAACAGGTCGGCGCGCGCGAATACTCCGGAGTCCAGCGCGGCGCTGAGCGGCGTAGCGATTTCGTGCTTTTTGGCCTCGCCCTCCACCACCTCACGCCACCATTGCAGGCGGATGCGCGCCAGCAGCGGCTCGGAAGCTACTTCCCGCGCCCGCGCTAGCTCATTGTTGAACAGGTACAGCAGCGCCAGGGTGCCACGCACTTCGGGCGGAGCAAACAGGTTGCAGAAGTACCGGTCGGGATCAGCGCATTGCAATCGCGCAAGGTACAAATGTTCGCTTGACTGAGGCATGCGCAGTCCATAGCTAATCGTCACGACGAAAGAAAACTTTTAACAAGGAGACCCCGCTGATGGCTTTCGAACTCCCCACCCTGCCCTACGCCAAAACCGCGCTCGCCGCGGCCGGCATGTGCGAAGAGACACTTGAGCTGCATCACGGCAAGCACCACCAGGCCTATATCACGGCGCTGAATGGCCTTGTCGAGAAAAACCCCGACCTGCAAGGCAAGAGCCTCGAACAAATCGTCGCCTTCTCCTACAACAAGCCGGACCTGGTGCCGGTGTTCAACAACTCAGGCCAGCATCTCAACCATAGCCAGTTCTGGCTGAGCATGAGCCCGACCGGCGGCGGCATTCCCGGCAAGCTCGAAACCAAACTGGTGGAAGATTTCGGCTCCGTGCAGGCGTTCAAGGACGCTTTCAAGACCGCCGGCACCACGCAGTTCGGCTCCGGCTGGGCTTGGCTCGTCCTGGCGCCGGACGGCAAGCTTAAAGTCACCAAATCCCCCAACGCCTCCACCCCGGCCGTTACCGGGGAGGGCAAGGTGCTGCTGGTGTACGATGTGTGGGAGCATGCCTACTACGTCGATTTCCGCAACCGCCGCCCGGACTACATCACCAACTGGCTGGACAAAATCGCGAATTACGAATTCGCCGAAGCCAACCTGCTGGCCGGCTGAGTTTACAAAAAGGGGGCTTAGCGGCCCCCTTTTTTAATGCACCGGCGCCACGCCCAACGGCGCTTGCTTTTGCCACAATGCAGTGAGACCTAGCCGCTAAAATCAGGCTTGAGGAAACATGACCATCTATAACGACGAAGAACTGGACGCCGCCGTTAAAGCCGGAGCCCTTACCCCCGAGGCCGCCGGTGCCCTGCGGCAATTTGTCGGCCAGCACCGCGCCGCGCCGGATGAAGAACAGTTCCGCCTGCTCACCGGCTTTAACGACATCTTCATCTCCATCGCCATGGTCGTGTTCCTCACCGGCACCGGCTGGCTGGCGGGAAAAACCTCCTTCCTCTTTGGCGGCACGGTCATCACCGGGCTCTCCTGGGGACTGGCGGAATATTTCACCAAACGCCGCCGTCTCTCCCTCCCCAGCATCATTCTTGCGCTGGGCTACGGCCTGGGCACCGCAATGCTGTTCGCGGACCTCATCGCACGCGCCCTCGGGCAGGCGGACATGTTCGTCTGGACCAATCTGTGGAACGCGCAGTTCGACCTGTTCACGGTCGCGGGCTTCATGACCCTGGCGTATCTGGCGCATTGGTGGCGCTTTCAGGTGCCCATCACGGCCGCCTTCATCGGCCTTACCGGGCTCACCAGCCTGCTCGCATTGCTGCATGTGTTCATCCCCGGTCTGCCCTACGGCGCGCCATGGCTGCATCTCCTCGGCGGTCTGGCCCTGTTCGCCATCGCCATGCGGTGGGACATGAGCGACCGCCAGCGTGCCACCCGCCGCACCGATGTCGCCTTCTGGCTGCATCTGGCCGCCGCCCCCATTATCGTGCGCTCGTTGTTCCACCTGCTCGGCGTGTTCTCGCCCGGCCAGAATGCCTATGACCGAGCAGGGCTGGTCATCGGCCTCTACCTGGTAATGACGCTGCTCGCCCTCGTCATCGACCGCCGCGCCATTCTCACCGCGGCACTCATCTATGTGATGTACGCTATCAGCGCGCTCATCCGCACCGCCGGCTCGCCGGAGGTCAGCTTCGCCGCCGCCGGCTTCGTCATCGGCGCCGCGCTGCTGCTGCTCTCTGCGTTCTGGAACCCGGCCCGAAAATACATCGTCGGGTTATTGCCCGAGCACCTACAAGGCATGCTGCCCGTGACCGCGCACGGGCCTAAACCCGCCTAAAGATACTTGCGGTACTGCACAAACCCCGGCTTGTCCGCGACCTGATCGTACAGGATCATCGCCTGTTTGTTGGTCTCATGCGTCATCCAGTACACGCGCTTGGACTTCGCCTGCCGGGCTTTCTCGTACACCGCCTCAATCAACGCGCGGCCCACGCCCTTGCCCCGTGCCTCTGGCGCGGTGAACAGGTCTTCGAGGTAACACACGTCCTCCACCTCCCAGGTATTGCGGTGGAAAATGTAGTGCACGAGACCCAGCAGCTTGCCGTCCTCCTCCGCTACCAGGCAGTTCACCGGCTCCGCGGGGTTGAAGAAGCGACCCCACAGAACTTCCGTGACTGCGGCGGGAAGTTCGGTTTTGTAGAAGGTCAGGTAACCCTGCCACAGCGAGTCCCATTGGACGCGGTCGGTGGGCTGAATTTCACGGATCATCGGTCTGGTCCTGAATTTAAAAGCCCGCGCAGTTTGATCGTCTTGCTGGAGCGATACAAGACCGTCACCAAAGCCCGCCGTTCCGCTGTTTGCGCGAGCCCCAAAGCCGGCCGAAGTCAATGCCCAATACCCCAGCCAAACGCCCAAAGCAGTAAGGACAATTCCAAGCAACACGCCTTCAACATCAATGCCGCTAATACCACCAACATCCCGCCAGAGCCCTCGCTTGGCATCCAGTAGCCAAATCTCCCAGGACACCGGCAGAACACTGGCCGCGAAATTCAGATCATCCAAGGCAAAATCATTGCCCCATGGATCGGTATTCCGATCGACCAGCGATATCGTAGCCGTCGACGCGGAACCGGACTTCCAATAGACGTAAACCTGGGTCCAGGCACCAACGCTCGGCCTGAGGACAATATCGCGGCCAATGGTCTGTCCATTGATGATGACTTGCAGGTCAGCGGGGCTTGGTTGAAAAAGCGAGGATGCCGCGAAACTGAAAAAATAAGTCGAGTCCGGCACGACGTTTAATTTTTGACTTTTCCATACGGCCAGTGACGGGTCGTCCCCACCATCGACGAGCAACATGTATGCGCCAGAAAAAGGAGGCATCGAAGGCCAGCCACCGTTAAACTGGTTCGGATCGCTTCCGACCCGAATCGTGCCAAAGCTTTCTGGGCCACCAATCTGGTAGTCAGAGAAAAAGCCCGTGGTCCCCTCCTCAAACCCAGGATTTGAGAGCAGATTTTGAGACGTTTCTCCGACAAGAAAAACGAAAACAACCAGCACAACGACAACAAGGCTGATGGTCAAAATGCGTAACTTCACGACCTAAAGCCTCCGCTAATCAGAGAATCGTCTAGCAGACCATCAAACCATCAATCCCCTAGCTCTTTGTTACCAAAGCAGCCAGCGCGGCTTCCATGGTCTTGGCCGTGGCTTGCACCGCGTCCTTTTCCGCCCTGAGCGTATTATAAGCCTGTTCCAGCGCGCGGATATGCCGGACCGCCTTCTCGCGCTCAATCCGCGCGGCAAAAAACTCATCCTCCGCTGCCTGCGCGCGCAACAATGCCGCCCGACGCTGGTCTTCCACCGTGTTTCCCATGGGTGCCGCCGGGCGCTGCCAGCCGCTCACCGTGTACCCGGACAAATGCCGCGGCAGGGTCCAGAATATCTCCGGGTCAGGCACATGCTCAACCGGCGTCACATTTCCGCGCCAAGCCACGCCCATAATCTGCATGGTCTGGTACACCATGGTCTGCCAGCCGGCATTACGCATCGCATCCAGCCCTGCCGAGACGTACGGCGACGCCAGATCGTGGAACAGCACCATGGCATCAGCCGGCGCGTAACGCATGACGATTTCTGCATCCAGCCGTGGCGCGTCGCCCTCATGGTCGCCGTCAATGAAAATCAACGACCAGGGCTGCGATCTCGCGGCGGCCAATTCCTGCACCGCGCCAGGGCTGGCCCCGGCGTGCAGCCGCACCCGCTCACCCACACCCGCGGCAGCGCAGGAGTCAGCAACGCCCTGCTTGAAGGCGTCATCGCGGAACATTGGGTCGATAACATCCAGACTCACGCCGCCAAGCGCCAGATGCACCGCCGACCAACCGCGCCAGCAGCCAATTTCCAGGCACGGCTGCCCCTTGAACCTCAGTGCGGTATTGTAGAGGATCGACGCTTCATCACGGTTGGCAAAGCCAATCTGCGGATTGCGCCGGTCGACATACCATTTGTGGTCAACCCAGCGCCGGAAAAACGGCCAGGTGGGGGATGATTTGTCCCCTAAAATCATATTCGGAAAGGCTTCATCCGGCGCAACGGTGGCAAAGCCGGGGGAGACGTAGTCGTGCCCGGCCTTTACTGAATCATCGCTCATTTTACGGGTCTTTATGTTGAATTGCGTGGATTTGTATCATTCCGCCAGCGCCGCGGCGATAACCGTATCGAACCCCGCCAGAAACGCCGCGTTGGAAAAGCGCCGCGCCGTGCGCTGCCCTGCCTGACCCATATCGGCGCGCAGTTGCGGGCTGGCTGCATACATTTGCAGGCTCAGCGCCAGCAGTTCCACATAGCCGGGCGGGAACATCAGGCAGTTGCGCCCGTGGGCAAACACATCGCGGTAGCCCGGCAGGTCGGAAAGCAGCAACGGCCGCCCCAGCAACCCGGCCTCGAACACCGAAACAGGCTGCGATTCACTGACCGAGGCGAGGCAGAAAATATCCGCAGAGGCCATCCAGGCCAAAGTCTCCTCCTGCGCTGTTTCGCCCAGCAGGCGGAACTGCTCCGGCGCCTGGGCCATAATGGCCCTTGCGTCATCCTCCAGCGTAAACACCTTGCCGCAGAACACGGCCTCAATGTCCAACCCGCTGCGCACAACGGCGCGGATCAAATCCCCTGGGCGCTTGCGCGGTTCCACCGAACCAACCTGCACCACGCGCAGCCGCCTCGTTTTCTCCGGGATTTGCACGCGCGCTATTTGCTCAGGGAAAATATCGATCCCGTTGGGCACGATATGAAATTTTCCTGAATTTAGCTGGTAGGTGAAGGAGCCATAAACCCCCTGTTGAAACGCGGTTTGATACACCACGGCCGCGGCAACCCGGAACGCGGCGGCAAGTTCGGGCGATTTCAGCAGAATATTCAGACCGATTTCCGTCTCGTGCAAAAACCAAATGGTCCGCAATCCGCCGCCAACCTTTATCACCTGTGCCGCCGAACAGACCGTGTTGGCAATCGCCAGATCGAAATTTTTCGCGACAGCAGCGGTAACAACCGGAATCCCCTGCTCGGCGTAACGCGTCGTCATCGGCCCGTCGGCCGGGTTGCAGGGAAACACCGTTACCTCATGCCCCTGCGCCCGCAGATGCATCGCCAAGCGGAGAAACACCGTGCTGGCACCCGTGATAGTAAACTCGTGGTTGATCATCAGGATGCGCATGATGACCCACGCCCCTACGTGATACGTTTCAGTGCCGCATCCAGCCGCGCTACCTCAGCTGAAAAACTCTCCAGCCGCTCCCTATGTTCTTCGAGTATCACTTCCGGCGCGCGGCTAACAAAATCCGCGTTCCCGAGCTTCTGCTCCACCTTCTGCAACTCCGCCACGGCTTTCGCTCGCGTCGCGGCCAGACGGGCGCGCTCGGCGGCAAGGTCGATGATTTCGGCCAGCGGCAGCACGATGGTTGCCTCCCCCAGCACCGCCTGCGCGGAGCCATGCGGCACCTCGCCGGCCAGCGGACCAAACTCGCTGGCGCGCGCCATGCGGGAGATCGCCTCAAACCATTTTGTCCCCCGCGCCAGCGTTTCCGATGCCGCGTCCTGCAACAAAACCGGAGACTTAATAGAGGGCGGCACGTTCATTTCCGAACGCACGGTGCGGACTTGCGAAATGAGGTCAACCACCCACTGCACTTCCGCCCGCGCTGCTTCCGGCGCCTGCACGGCAACCGGCTGCGGCCAAGGCGCACTGATAAGCGAGCATTCCGGACCATAACCGAAATGATCCCACAACTCTTCGGTCACGAAGGGGATCAGCGGATGCATCAGCCGCAGCAAAATCCCCAGTACATAAGCGGCAACATCGCGAATCTCCGCCGCGTCATCCCCAGCGAAACCAGGCTTGGCGAACTCGATGAACCAGTCGCAGACATCACCCCACGCGAAGCGGTAGCAGGCCTGCGCGTAGTCATTCGGGCGGAACGCATCCAGCGCCACGGTGGCATTTTGCACCGCCGTATTCGCCGTATCCAATATCCAGCGCGAAAGCGGCAGCTTTGCATCCTCGGGCCGGAACGCGGGGTTCGGCTTCACGCCATTCATTTCCAAAAAGCGTGCCGCGTTCCATATCTTGGTGATAAAACCACGATTGTTTTCAACAATTTTGGCGCCGAGCTTCACGTCCCGCCCCTGCCCGGCCGCCGCCGCCACGGAATACCGCAGCACGTCCGTGCCGTAGGCCTCGATCAGGCTCAAGGGATCAATAACATTGCCCTTGGACTTGGACATTTTCTGTCCCTTTTCGTCGCGCACCAGGCCATGAATGTACACGGTGCGGAACGGAACATCGCCCATGAAATGCAGGCCCATCATCATCATCCGGGCCACCCAGAAGAAGATAATGTCAAAGCCCGTCACCAGCGTGTCGGTCGGATAATATTTCGCCAGCTCAGCCGTCTGCTCCGGCCAGCCCAGCGTGGAGAACGGCCACAGCGCCGAGGAGAACCACGTATCCAGCACGTCCTCGTCCTGCGTCAGCACCACGCCCGCGCCGGCCTGCGCCTGCGCCTCGGCCTCGCTGCGCGCGACATACACAGCACCTTCCGGCCCGTACCACGCGGGAATGCGGTGCCCCCACCACAGCTGACGGGAAATGCACCACGGCTGAATATCGCGCATCCAGGCAAAAAACGTGTTTTCCCACTGCTGCGGCACGAATTTGATCGCGCCACTTTCCACCGCGGCAATCGCCGGCTGCGCCAGTACCCCGGCGTTGCAGTACCATTGCGTGGTCAGCAGCGGCTCAATCGGCACGCCGGAACGGTCGCCATGCGGCACCGCATGCGGGTGAGGTTTGACCTCCGCCAGCACTTCCAGCCGCTCCAGCTCCGCCACAATCGCCTTGCGCGCGGCAAAACGGTCCATGCCCTCCAGCGAGCGCACGAATTCCGGCATCTCGCCCAGCTCGGCCAAGCTAATCCTGCCTTGGCGGTCAAGGATCGAGGGCGTCGCCAGCCCATGCCGGCGGCCGACCTCAAAATCGTTAAAGTCATGTGCCGGGGTGATTTTCACCGCACCCGTACCCTTTTCCGGGTCCGCATAATCATCGGCAATAATCGGAATCCGGCGCCCGGTCAGCGGCAGAATCACATGTTTGCCGATCAACCCAAAGTAGCGCGCGTTCTCGCCGTGTACCGCCACGGCGGTATCGCCCAGCATGGTCTCCGGCCGCGTCGTCGCCACCACAATCTCGCCGCCGCCTTCAACCGGGTAGCGGATGTGCCACAGATGCCCCTTAACGTCCTTGGTCTCAACTTCCAGGTCCGAGATCGCCGTCTGCAGCGCCGGGTCCCAGTTCACCAGGCGCTTGTCCTGGTAAATCAGCCCTTCCTCATGCAGGCGCACGAACACCTCGCGCACCGCGACGGAAAGCCCCTCGTCCATGGTGAAGCGCTCGCGCTGCCAATCCGGCGAGGCGCCGAGCCGGCGCAACTGCTGCGTAATGGTGCCCCCAGATTCCTCTTTCCACTGCCAAACGCGCGAGAGGAACGTCTCGCGCCCCAACTCCTTGCGGGTGGTCTTTTCCTTATCCAGCAGGCGCTCCACCACCATCTGCGTGGCAATGCCCGCATGGTCGGTGCCCGGCTGCCAGAGCACGTCGCGCCCCTGCATGCGCCGGTAGCGCACGAAAATATCCTGCAACGTCATCGTCAGCGCATGGCCCACATGCAGGCTGCCGGTCACGTTCGGCGGCGGGATCATAATGCTGTAGGGCGCCGCGTTGCTCGAAGGCTGTGCCGCGAAGGCGCCGGATTTCTCCCAGCCCCGATAGAGCCGAGCCTCAGACGAGGCCGGCTCGAAATGCTTATCCAGCGTGGTCAAGTCAAACCCTCAGAGTGATGTGCGGTCGATCACACGCTTGATTTCGGCCCGCACGACGCGTTCCACGAGGCTCGGCAGCTGCGTATCAAGCCAGGCTTTCAGCACCGGCTTAATCTCCTCGCGGACCAGATCCTCAATCGTGATACCGCCGCGGCTTACCGCAACCGCCCGTTCGTTACTGATGCTGTGAACCAAACTGCCAATGGTGTTGGCAATCGAGTTAGTGGCGTCATCACCGACCAGACCTTTAGGGATTTGCACATTGTCTTCCATCAACTCTTCCTTTTCCGGTTCCTGGTATGGGGCAGTATTCTGCCCGGCGGAGGGTTCCTGGTAAATATTCAGTTCGCGTTCCCGCTCTGGCGGGAATATCGTTTCTTCACCGTAGCTGGTCTGCTCGCCCGTGTCATGTATTTCAGCAACGTTTGTGCCGGCCGGCGGCTGCGCAACCTGCATGGAAGAATCGAGTTCCAGCACATCGTCATCCTGATCTTCCGTCGGGGGACGCTGGCTTTCTTCCTCTTCACGGAGAATGCGGCGGATCGAAGCTTGGATTTCCTCCATCGAAGGTTCAGCATTACCACCTGACCCTGATTTATTCGAATTATTGTCGCTGTCACTCATCGTCTTATCTTTCAAGGGGCGGGCGAACCCGGAGGCTCATCCGCGATCACCGGAGTTGTGCTGGCGTCAAGCATACTCCCATCAGGCGTAATCCCGGCCTTTCTATCAGCCTTCTCCCCGGTGCCGAAACCGGCGTATTCCACGGATTTATAGTATTTGAGGTCATTATACTGGTCTACTGGTAATCTAAGGTCTGTCGCGGTGAGGCGGCCGATCGCCGACGCCACCGTGTAGGAATTATTAACAAGTAAAGCAATATTCTGGACCTGTTGCACCTGGGAATTCAACAACAATTGTTGAGCGTTCAATACATCGAGCGTGGTCAGCGTGCCGACCAGTTCCTCGCGCTCGGTACCATCCAGCGCGATGGCGTTGGCTCTTATCTCCGCATTGGTACTAACAATGGCGTCGCGCGAGGCCACCAGGCCGACCCAGGCTTGTGTCGCCTGCGCATAGGCGGTGCGCTGCGCGTCCAAAATCCCAGCAAAAGCCTGCTGTTCCTTGGCCCGCGCCTGCCGGATCGCGGAGTATTCGGAGCCTCCCTGATACAACGGCACGGTCAACTGGCCCAGTATTTCGCCACCGTTCAGGTTGGTCCGCGCCTGAGCGGGCGCATTCTCAGTAAAGGCCGAGGCCTGCACGGAAACCTGCGGCATCAGCGCGGAATAGGCGACATCCACCGCATCCTTCCCCGCGGCATCGTTAAATTCGGCCGCGATCACATTTGGGTTATTGGCCAGCGCGGCGGCCGCGGCCTGCTCCTTGGAGGTAACCGGCAGCGACAGCGGCTGCGGCGGCACCAACGAGTCCGCAGGGTAGTCGCCCACCAACTGGCGGAAGTTCTCCTTGGCAATCTGCAAACTGCCGTCCGCCACCTCTACCTGCTCCTTGGCTCCAGCGAGCGACGCCTGGGCCTGCGCCACCGAGGTCAACGTGATCTCCCCGACGTTGAACTGCTCCGTGGTCGCCCGCAACTGCTGCTGCAACACGGCCTGGTCGCTCTGGTCCAGGGCCAGCACCTGCGTATCGGTAATCACCGTAACATAGGCGTTGACCACGCTAAGGAATACGCTCTGTTCGCTCGCCAGCAACTGCGCGCGCGCGGCATAAACCGCGTTCTTGGCCTGGCGGGTTGAATCGATGACCTTACCGCCCGAATAGACGGGCTGCGTCACCTGCACCTGGCCGATTGTCTCGGTGCGGTTCAACGAGGTCGTACCCGTACCTCCTGTCGGCTGACCTAAAGAATTGGTCTTCAGCCCGGTCTGTGAATCATTGATCTGCCCAAACGTGCCGCTTGCCGTCACAGTCGGCCGCCAGCCGGCCAGGGCCGTGGGCACCCCCTCATCCGTCGCGCGCAGCGACGCCCGCTGCGCCTGCAACGTCGCGTTGTTATTATAGGCTTCCACCAGCGCCTGGGTCAGCGTCTGGGGCGGCTCAGCCAGTACGGCGCGCGGCAGCAGGACCATACCGGCGCTGATAGCAATACCCGCTAGTAACATAGACCGCATGGAAGCAATTCCATTCATGTTTAGAAATTGAACGCAGGAACACGGCGGAACGAAGGCAGAACCCGCGCCGTGCAGTCAAAAACCCTAACCGGCACAAAGCCCTTGCCCACCGCCTCGGCAACAACCGCGCGCCCAAGCCCCGCCGGCTCATCACCATCAGCCAAAATCGTGACAATGCGCCCAGACGCGTTAAGCTGGGCTGCAAAATTTTCCGGAATTTCCGGAACCGCGCCTTCGATCACAATCACGTCATAGGGCCCCCCGGCGGGATATCCGGCAGCCAGCGGACCGCAAACCGCTTCCACATCCGGGGCATATTGCGCCAGCGCGCCGCTTTGCAGCCGGGCATCTTCCTCCAGCGCCACAACCCGCGCGCCACCGGCGGACAGCACCGCAGCCAAATACCCGCTGCCCGCCCCCACCACCAGCACTTCGGCCGGGTTCCTTGCCAGCACCAGCTGCGCCAAGCGTGCCGTCACCAGCGGGGAGGCCAAAAACCGCCCCTGCCCCAGATCGATGTCCGTGTCGGCATAGGCAACAGCCCCCGCCGGAGCAAAAGCCTCGCGCGGCAGGGCGCGCATGGCGGCAATCACCCGCGGGTCACTCACCTGATTCGGCCTCACCTGACCGTCCACCATATTATTACGTGCAATGCCCTGGGCGGCTGGCTCGGCCATGTAAAGCTTCTCTCTCAACAGATTACCCTCCCTATATAGCGGTCACGGCCCATATAACTCAACCACGATGGCAGATCTGATGCGTTATGGCTTGACCAGCGGGGGCCGCCCGAGGATATACAGCCCCACGCCCCGATGGTCCGGTGGCAGAGTGGTGATGTAGCGGACTGCAAATCCGCGTATGCCGGTTCGATTCCGGCCCGGACCTCCACCTTCCCTCATCGCATATGGCCCAAACAACGGGGGATGGCCCTGGTTTGCCTCGCCCCGAGCCCCGAAAATAATTCAAGCCGCCCTTGCGCAACCTAATTATAATTAATACCAAATCAGGTAAGGCCTCATGCTAGACCCGCCATGTCAGCGGAAAAGGTTTGGCGTGTCTGCCGGATACACATAGCGACATGCCAGGGCAGTTTGCGTAACAGCTCGCCCGTCATGTAACCTTGTCAACCGAGCGGCATCCAGGCTGATTCTAAAAACTGGGCGGCAGTTCCATCTGGGAACCACAAGCAGCAGCACACGAGTGTAGGATAAATTATGGTCATTTTTGAAACAAAAGCGCTAAAGGTCTTCTACACAGAGCGGAGCTCAGATTTTCTGTGGATTACCTTCGCCCCCCAGTATCTGGCGCAGCACCAGGAAGCTGCCTACCTGGCTTCCCTCGGTGCCGAGAATAAGTTTTCCCAGCTTGGTTTTGTTGCGACGAAGCCGAACTGGTATCCGGAAGCCGATATGAAAAAGGCGCTCAAGGCGATCCAGCCTATTCTCAGAAAATTTCCCGAAAAAATCTGCCTCGGTCATTCGATGGGCGGTTTCGCCGCGCTGCGCTACGCCAAGCTCCTCAAATCCGACGTGACAATTGCGATCTCGCCGCAATACTCCGTGCACATCAAGGACGTACCACCTGAATTGCAGGAAACGGTACAGCAACAACTGATCTCGCTCGAAGCCGCCCCCGCCACGCTCGATAAGAATATGCGCATCACCGCTGCCGCTGCGCATGGCCACGCCTATGTATTGTACGATAGCCTGGCCACACCTGAGGTGATGCAGGTCGAGCTGATCGAAAAAAACTATCCTCTAACCAGAATCCCCATCCCACATGCCTCACGTCATGAGCAGCACTTTTTGAAGGAAGCCCCGGCAATAGCCCGGCTGCTGGAATTGTGCCGTACCAATGATATTCAAGGCCTTAACGCCTTTGCTCAGGCGCGGCCACAGAAACTAAGCCCCTTGCGGGCATTTGATGTCGGAATGAAACTCTCCGACCGTCATGTGCGCTGGGGAATGGCACTGCACGACCGTTATGCCCCAAATAACAAGGCAAAGAACTACGTCCCATTTGCCAACAGAATCGCACGCATCGCGCTACGGAATGGATATACAGAATGGGCCATGGCGGTGGCGCGGCAAATACTGGCCCGCCAGGAAACCAACGCCATGGCGCTACAGCTACTCGCCGATGCCTACATCAAGCAAAATGACCTGAACCAGGCGATTCACCTGCTGCAACAGCTGGTCGCCCTGGAACCACAGAAAGTCTGGAATCGTGAAAGACTGATCATTACCCTGCTTCGCGTGCCGGATATTACCGCCGCCCGCGCTGAAGCCAATGCCGCCCTGCAGGCTTTTCCGGAACATCCGGGTCTACTGCACCGCGCCAGCGAAGTCGCCCGGATGGAAGGAAATCTTGAGGAAGCCATCGCCCACCAACGTAAATCCCTGAGCCTGGCTGCCGTGCCCAGCCCAGTTTTAAGTTCGCTGCGGCTGGCGCGGCTTTTACTAAAGGCTGGCGAGCTCGAGGAAGCCAGTTCACTGTTCACGCAAATTCTGCAAACCGATTCGCCGAACGCGCGCAACTTACATGCCGCCGCGCAGTCCGGCCTGGTTGATATCGAAATCCAGCGCAAAAATCTGCCGGAAGCGATCCGGCTGCAACGCAAAACGATCGAGCTGGAGCCCACCGAACCTTATGCGTATAACCGGCTACTACTGTTACTGGTGCGCACCGGCGACCTCGCCACTGCACAAGCGGAAGCCAAGTTGGCGTTGCAGCTCCACCCTGGGCACGAGGCCTTGCTAAATCGCGCACGTGAGATCGAGCAAATGCTCAATCCGCCGGTGCAGAGCAAGGAAGAAGCTACCCAGAGTTAATCAGCACAGTCCGAAGTTCGTTTTAGGCTTAATAGCAGAGGTTATTTAGCCCAAAACGCCCGCTTTTTTAGTGTCTACCTATCTCCGCCACGCTCGCGAGGTCATAGCGCGTCAACTCGGCCAATAGGCACCAAACCCGGCCCGGCTCCAGCGGCGCGTCGATGTCGTTGAAAAGATGGTCCAGCTCTTCAAGCTTTCGCTCGTATTCAAAAACTTCCATGCCACCTCGCCAAACTACAATGCCTATATTTATTATAGCATTTTACAGTAACATGACAGTATTATGACGCTGGTTTTTTAAATATTTTTTACCTTCTCATCGCTGGGATAATCCCCCTAAATCGACGCCGAAACCCGCTCGATCACGCCACTCCAATCATACGCCCGCTCCTGCCGGAACAGCCGCACCGAGGGATACCACGGCGTGTCATCGCGCCCGAGCAACCAGCGCCAGTCCGGCGCCTGCGGCAGCACCAGCGCGGTCGGCGCGCCAATGGCGCCGGCGATATGCGCGACCGAGGTATCAATCGTCACCAGCCGTTCCACATGGCGCAATATCGCCATGGTATCGGCAAAATCCCCAATATCTGGGCCAAGGTTTATCAGCGGCGCGCGGCCGAAATAACTGCCCACCTGGGCAATCTGCTCGCCCTTCTGCACGGTGAGAATCGCCAGGTCATCGCGCGCGAACAGCGGTGCGAACTGTTCCAGCTTCATGGTCCGCTTGCGGTCGTTTTTATGCGTCGGCCGCCCGGCCCACACCAGCGCGATCCGCCGTTTGCCCTTGGGCACCAGCCGGTCCAGCCGCTCGCCCCAACTTTCCACCAGCGCCGGATTAGGCGTGAGATAGCCCGCCGGCGGCACATTCTCGGTGGTAATCCCCGCCAGGCGCGGCAGGCCGGAAAGCGGGATATATGCGTCGTAATCGCCGGTGTCCTCCCACCGCGTCACGATTTTTCCAATCCCCGGAATCTGCCGCAATATCGATGTCAGCTCTCCCGAGCAGGCCAGCACCGGCTGCGGGCACAGCAGCGCCGCCCAGGGGATCAAACGGCCAAACTGGATACAGTCACCAAACCCCTGGTCCCCAACAATCAGCAATTTGCCGGGCGCCAGCGGCCTACCGTCCCATTGCGGCTTGTCGGTTTTCGGCAGCATGCCCTCGGCCTGTTTCAGCTTGAAGCGCCATTCGTAGCTCTCCCAGCCTTCCTTCAGCCGCCCGCCCAGCAGCAGTGCCTCGGCCTTCTCAAAATGCGCCTCGGCAAAATTCGGGTCGAGCGCAATCGCCTCATCGGCAATCCGCACCGCGTCGTCTAATTCCAATCTTTCATAATGAATCAGCGATAGATTGAAATACGCCCGCGCATCCTGCGGCGCCAGTTCAATCGCGCGTCTGCCCGCCCGCACTGCATCATCCAGCCGCCCGGCACCGCGATACACCTCGCACATGTTGCGCGGATAAAGTGCCACCGTTGGCCCCAAGGACTCGGATTTCTCCATCCGCTCCAACGCTTGCGCGGTCCGTCCGTTGCGGTAGGCGACAATGCCCGCCAGATGCAGAATATGCGGATGCTCCGGCATGGCCGCCAGCATGCGATTGGCCAGATCATCCGCCTCCACTAGCTTGTTTGCCTGCTCCAGCGCTGAAAGCTTAGCCAGTGCCTCACCCAACGGGACAACCTGCTTCCCAGCCGCGGCGCCGCTCATTGTCCGGCTTCCTTATAGCCAAGTTCGGCAATCCAGGGGGCCAGCGTCTCCTGCACTTCGGCAAACAGATTGGGCATTTCTCTAATGTACTCACGGTAACGGTAAACTCCGCGCGCATGCACCGGCTCACGCCCGGAAAAATGCGCTGGAATCGGCCCAGGCGGCATGGCATTGTTCGCGCGCAACACCGCTTCCGGCGGCAAGCTAGCCGGTTCCGCGCCGATAAACTCCAGCACGCGGCCCAGGCTCACGGCGGGATCGCTCACCATATCCTCATAGCGCACCGGCAGGTAACGCAACGTCAGCTGCCCACGGAAATGCCGGATCATCGACATCACCAGCGCGTAGTGCCGCGCCAGCGCGGGCATGGAAACACCGCAATTGCCCTCAATCCTACGGTCCTGCGCAAGGTTCGAGAGCATCACGTCCAGCGGGTGCCGCAGCACGTGAATAATCGGCGCCTCTGGAAACAGCAGTTTAATCAACCCAAGCTGCCAGTGGTTGGAAGCCCCGCGGTCGGTGATGAACTTCACTTCCGGCCGCGCCAATCCGAGTTGCGCGCGCGCCGCCTCATAGCGCTGGCGCAACTGCTCCGGCAGCGCCCAGCCGTCAGCCACCAGCGCCTGATCCAGCGCCTCCGGGTAACTCCGCCCCACCCCCGCCAACGCCGGGACCATTTCACTCAAATCCGCCACCGGAAAAAACTCATCCCCCGAGGCGAAACCAGGAACCTGCCCCAGCAGTTGCTCCAACAGACTGGTGCCGGAGCGCGGAAACCCCAGCAGAAACACCGGCTGCCGTGCCGGAACCGCCCCGGCACGGGGCAGCGGCTGCACCCGGTCGGCGGTGAAATACGCCTTGTAGGTCTCGGCCTTGGCGGCAAATTCCTCGGCCTGATACTGCTGGCCATTGCGCTCGCGCTGCATCTTCTTCGCGGTTGCATAGTGCTTTACCGCCTCCACCGGCTGGCCGAGCCGCGCCAGCGCCTGGCCACGCACGCTCAGTTCGGCCGAAAGCAAATTTTCCGGCGCGTCAGCGAGCCGCGTCAGCACCGCCTCGGCATTGCCCAGCGCCACATCCGCCATCGCCCGCAACAGGCGCAACGTGCGATCATCAGGCCAGCGGGTCAGCGCCTCATCCAACAGCCTGAGCGCCTTGTCCCGGTTGCCGCGCGCAAACTCCACCTGCGCATAACCACCCTGGCCGCGCCGGTTATCGGGCCGCAGCGCCAGCGCCTTCTCGTAAATCGCCGCCGCGTCATCCAGACGCCCCTGCAACTTCAGGTTCCACGCCAGATTCGCCAGCACCACCCCATCATCGCGCCCCAGCAGCGCCAAAGCCCGCCGGTAATGCCGCTCGCCTGGCTGCAACGCTCCGCTCTCGGTCAGCACCACGCCCATCACATGGTGTGCGGTCGTATCCTTCGGCACCGCCATCAACGCCGCCGCCGCCGGTGGGCGCGCAAATGCATAGCGCCCCTGCCCAACGTAATACTGCGCCAGCTGCAAATTCGCCGCCGCCCTTACCGCCGGCAGTCCCGGCAACGCCGCCAGCCGCACGGCCAAAGTCTCCGCCGCCTTGTCGCGCTTCTGCGCCTTGCGAATTTCATACAGCACACGCAGCGCCAAGCGCTGGTTCGGCGCCAGATCAAGCAGCTTCAACGCCAGCGCCTCGGCCTCGGTATACTTCTTGTCGTTAAAAAGCTTGGTGGCCTCCTGCGCCTGCGCATCCAGCGCATCCACAGCCTCCTGCCCCGGCCAAGCCGCCATGTCAGCCTCGCAGCACCGCACCCGGCGCAAGCCACTTCCGCAAAGGCATAAGCCCATATCCAACTTTTGGTCCGTCACGGTGCTCATGCCAGTTTGTTACTTTGGCCATATTACCTGCTTTGCCTCCTGCGGCAACGGCACTGGCATCTCCACAAAAACCTGTTATATTTCAATGAATTGTGCCAATGCTAGGCATTCTCACCTCTACATGATTCTCTTGACCAAAACGCCATCTGCCGCCACATGAGCAAAGCACAAGGAGTGTTTCATGCGCGATTTCTCACAGCTTTCCGAACGTGAGGTTCTGGCGCTCGCCATCGGCGCCGAGGAAGAGGACGGCCGCATCTATAACGACGTGGCTGAGCGCCTGCGCGAGGAATACCCCGCCTCGGCAAAAGTCTTCACCGAAATGGCGGCGGAGGAGAGCGAGCACCGGCACAAATTGCTGGAACTCTACCGCGAAAAATTCGGCGAACACATTCCGCTTATCCGCCGGCAGGACGTCCGCGGCTTCCTCAACCGCAAGCCGGTGTGGCAGTTGCCCAAACCCAGTATCGACGATGTGCGCAATCTGGCCGAAGGCATGGAGGCGGAAACCCAGCGCTTCTACCGCCTCGCCGCCTCACGCGCGACCGACGTCTCCATCCGCAAACTGCTCGGCGATCTGGCCGAAGCCGAGCAGGAGCACGAAGTCCGCGCCGACGAACTCACCGCGAAAAACCTGCCCGACAAAACCCGCCGCGCCGAGGATGTCCACGCCGAACGCGCCTTCATGCTGCAATACATCCAGCCCGGCCTGGTCGGGCTGATGGACGGCTCAGTCTCCACCCTCGCCCCCATTTTTGCCGCCGCTTTCTCCACCGGCCACCCGCACGCCGCCTTCATCGTCGGCGCCGCCGCCTCTATCGGCGCCGGTATCTCCATGGGTTTCGCCGAAGCCCTCTCGGACGACGGCAGCTTAACCGGCCGTGGCACCCCCTACATCCGCGGCGTCGTCACCGGACTCATGACGGCCCTCGGCGGCATCGGCCACACCCTGCCGTTCCTTATCCCCAGCCTGCACCTCGCGCTCATCGTCGCCTTCTGCGTGGTCGCCGTGGAACTGGCCGTCATCTCCTGGATCCGCTGGAAATTCATGGATACCTCCCCCATCCGCGCCACACTCCAAGTCGCGCTGGGCGGAGCATTGGTGTTCGCCACGGGGGTACTCATCGGCGCCGGCTGACAGTTAGCCCGCCTGCCTCAACTGTCGGTCCGGGGCACCCAGGGGATACGGGCGATGCCGATCCCCTCATCGGCCAGCTCTTCCGCCTCTTCGTCGCTGCTCTCACCGTAAATCCCGCGCGGTTCGGCTTCGCCGTGGTGGATACGCCGCGCTTCCTCGGCGAAGTCATTACCGACGTAATCGCAGTTTTTTTCCACTTCCCCGCGCAGTTTTTGCAGTGCCGCGCGCACGGCATCCGGGATCACGCCCCCGGCTATCGGCTGCGCCGGTTCGGGTAACGGCTCGGGCGCGGCTTCCACCACTTTGGTGCGGCCTTTGCGGGGAATCCCCGGTGCCATCAGGGCACGTTCCACCTTGGTCTCGCTGCAAACCGGGCAGGAAATCAGGCCGCGCTTAGCCTGACGCTCAAAAGCGTCGCTATCCTTGAACCAGCCGTCGAACTCATGCGCGGCGGCGCAATGCAGCTGGTAGTGGATCATTTTCCGAGCAGGGCATCCAGCCTGCCGGCGCGATCCAGCGCCACGAGGTCATCGCAGCCACCTATCGGCGTGCCGTCGATAAAAATCTGCGGCACGGAGGTTCTTCCGCCAGACCGCTCACGCGCCTGCGCACGCGCGGCCGAGCCGCCGGGCGCGTCGATTTCGTTAAAGGCAACCCCCTTCTGCTGCAGCAAGGCTTTGGCGCGAATGCAATAGGGGCAAAAACCCTGGGTATAAATTTCAATATTAGCCATCCAGGTCATCTAGCCGAGAGCTACGCTTATGCAAGTGCTTTTTACTCAAATCGCGGATCAGCCACGCGTGCAGCGGTCAGCACATCCACCCGTTTCGCGCCCGCCGCCAGCATGGCTTGCGCGCAGGCATTGGCCGTAGTGCCGGAGGTCATCACGTCATCAATGAGCAACACATACTTCCCCGCCACAGCAAAGCCCGGACGCAACCGAATCGCCTCATGCAATTCCGCCTGCCGCTGCATTAGGCTCATCCGCTCCAGCGGCGCGGTATGTTTCTGGCGAACCAGCGCATCGGGCACGCAAGGCCGCCGCGTCAGCCGGGCGAGTTCCAGCGCCAGCAACGCCGCCTGATTATAGCGCCGCCCCCGCAGCCGAGCCTTATGCAGCGGCACCGGCACCAGCACATCCGCCGCCGCCAGCATGTCCGCCCCAGGCCGGCGCATCAAACGCGCCAGCCCGCGCGCACTCTCCGTACGGTCGGCGTATTTAAACGGCAGGATCAGCTTTTTCGCCGTATCGTCATAGCGCAACGCCGCCCGCGCCTGGGTAAACGCCGGCGGCACCGCCTCGCAGCGCCCGCATTTGCCCCCCGCCCCGGCCGCCGCCGCGTAGGGCAGCGGCACGCCGCATTGCACACACATCGGCGCCGAGACAAAATTCGCGGCACGGAAGCAGGCGAGGCAGAACTGCCCGTCATCCTCCACCGGCGTATCGCAGGCGAGACAGTTGGGCGGCAGCAGCGTATCAAGCACCCGTCGCATGAGGGTTTTCATTTGGAACGGATTTTCGATTTCGCGGCGATGCGCAAACACCGGGACCGCGCCGCCCCGCGCATCGGGCGGATTGCGCCGGTATTGCACGAACTCGCCGCCCGCCTGCTCGACCGGCTGGACGACACCACGCAAAAATTCACCACCGCGCTGGATTTCGGCGGCCGCAGCGCCATCGCCCCGGCCCTGCTCGCGCGCGGCATGAGCGTGGTCTCCGCCGATTTCTCCGCACCCATGGCCGCCCTGGCCGGAGGCGAACCCTTCTTCATCCAAAGCGAAAACTTCGGCCTGGAGGCACAAACCTTCGACCTGGTGGTGGCGCATTTCTCGCTGCACTGGATCAACGACCTCCCCGGCGCACTCATCCAGCTACGCCGCGCGCTCAAACCCAAGGGCCTGCTGCTCGCCAGCATGCCCGTACTGGGCACCTTGGCCGAGTTGCGCACCGCGCTGCTAACTGCCGAGGAAGCCCTCACCGGCGCTGTCAGTCCCCGCGTCTCCCCCTTCCCTGATCTGCGCGACTGCGCCGGCCTGCTGCAACGCGCGGGTTTCGCCCTCCCTGTTGCCGACGTAGAAGATATTTCCCTGCTGTATGCCAACCCGCTGGCCCTGCTGCACGAATTGCGCGACGCGGGGGAAACGAATGCCGTGCTGGCCCGGAGTAGAATTTTTCCCCCTCGCGCCCTGTTCCCCGCCGCGCTGTCAGCGCTGCCCATGCGCGCGGACCGGTTTGAGGTCACCTTACGCATGGCGGTGCTCACCGGCTGGGCCTCATAATTTTCCGCGCGCTTTCATAACAACCCAGCCCGCCGGAAACTCAGCCATCGCCCATTGCCGACGATCACATGGTCATGCAGCAAAATGGAGAGCGCATTCCCCGCCTGCTTGACCTCCTTGGTCATGGCGATGTCCTCTTCGCTGGGCGATGGATCACCACTCGGATGGTTATGCACCAGGATAAATGCGGTCGCGTGCAATTCCAACGCGCGCTTTATCACCTCGCGCGGATACACCGGCGTATGGTTCACCGTGCCACTGCCCTGCGCCTCATCTGCCAGCAATCGGTTGCGGTTATCCAAAAACAGCACGCGGAATTGCTCGATTTTTTCGCGCGCCAAAACCGCTTGCAAATACTCCATCAGCCGGTCCCAGTTGTTCAGCACCGGCCGGTACAGCACCTCCGCCTTGGCCAATCGCTGCGCTGCCGCCTGCACAATTTTTAGCGCCGCCGCCCCGGCCTCACCCAACCCGTCCACCGCCAGCAAATCCGGCACGCTGGCCGAAATCGCCCCGGCGTAGGAGCCAAAACGCATCAGCAGGGAGCGCGCAATCGGCTTGGTATCCCGCCGGGGCAACGCCAGAAACAGCACCATCTCCAGCAACTCATGCTCGGCAATGGCATCCGCCCCGCCCGCCAGGAACCGCGCGCGCAACCGGGCACGGTGCCCATCCATACCCACCGCCAGCTTCTGCGGGCGTATTTCAGGGGAAAGGGTGTCCAGCAGCGTGACGTCGGCAAAACCTGTGGTGGTGTTTCTTTTTTTCATGGCACGCCTACCGTGCCATGAGTCCTAGAATTACGAAAGGTTAACCCGCTGAATTATTCCGCCGCCACTTCTTCCGGCTCAAACTCGTTGTCATCCAGCGGCTGTTTCACGCTTGAGAGCACCAGATACACCGCCGGCACCACGAACAAGGTAAACATCGTGCCAATGGACAACCCGCCCGCGATCACCACGCCCATATTAAACCGCGACGCCGCTCCTGCCCCCGTGGAAAAAATCAGCGGCAACACCCCCAGCACCATCGCAGCCGTAGTCATCAAAATTGGCCGCAACCGGATATTGGCAGCATATTCAATCGCCGCGCGCTTGCCCTTGCCCGCCAGTTGCGCCTCGTTGGCCACTTCCACCATCAAAATACCGTGCTTACTCACCAGGCCCATCAGCGTAATAAGCCCGACCTCGGTATAGATATTCAGCGTCAGCCCGCCAAAACCCAGGTAGATGAATATCAGCGCCCCGGCGATCGACATCGGTACCGAGACCAGAATGATGAGCGGGTCACGGAAGGAGTTGAACAGCGCCGAAAGGGCCAGGAAAATAATCACCACGGCAAATGCAAAGGTGAGAATAAACCCGCTGCTCTGCTGCACATATTGCCGCATCTCGCCGCCGTAATCGACATTATCCTCTGGCGACAAAATATTCCCTGACAATTTCTGCAAGGTCTGCAACGCCTCTGCTACGCTCACCCCCGGCGCCGGCACCCCTTGCAACGTCGCGGAATTCTGCTGTTGGAAATGGTTCACCGATTCTGGAATTACACTCGTCGTAATATTCGCAATCGAGGACAACGGAACATTCACCCCGTTCACCGACGCAACATAGTAATTGTTCAGCTCGTCAACATTCAGCCGCGACTTACGCTCAACCTGAGGAATCACCTTGTAGGAGCGTCCATCCAGGCTGAAGTAATTCACATAGCCGCCGCCCAGGGCCTCACCCAGCGCCGCGCCCACATCCGCCATGTTCAACCCCAGCGCCGCGGCCTTATCCCGGTCGATGGTAATATTCGCCTGCGGCTGATCGATCTTCAAATCACTTTGTAAAAAGATGAACTTCCCGCTCTTCAGCGCGGCCGCCAGCAACGCCTGGCTTACCGGGTAAATCTTTGAAAAATCATCAGTAGATTTAATCACGAACTGCACCGGCAGACCGGAAGATCCCGGCAGCGGCGGCGGCTGGCCCACCACGTCCTGCTCGCCGGCAATCTCGGTATCGGCCTGCTCCTGGAACACCGTCTGCAACGTCGTCGCATCCCGGCGGCGCTGCCCCCAAGGTTTCAACACCTCGCCGGTAATGTCAAAACCCGGCGTGTTAACGTGGAACGTATGCTCAACTTCCGGATACTTCAGCAACATCGCATTCAAATGCGAGTCCCACATCGCATGCTGGGTAATTGTGGCATCGGGTGCGGCAGTCGAGAACACAAAGGTCGAGCCTTCATCCTCTTGCGGCGCCAGTTCGCTCTTCGCGCCAGTCGCCAAAAACGCAATACTGGTCAGAATAATCGCCGCGAAAGTAAGTGTCACCGGCACAGTATCCAGGCTGGCGTGCAGCGCTGCCGTGTAAAACCTATGTACCTCGGCAAAGCGCCGATCAATAAAATCAACAAGCCGGTCTTCCCAGCTAGGCGCTCCATGCCTGGGCGGCTTAAGAAACCGCGAACTAAGCATCGGCGTCAGCGTCAGCGCTATGGTAGCAGAAATCGTTACAGCGCCCACCAGGGTGAACGCGAATTCCGTAAACAGCGCACCCGTCAGCCCGCTCTGGAAACCAATCGGCAGATACACCGCGACCAGCACCACCGTCATGGCAATAATCGGCCCGCCCAGTTCCGCGGCCGCCCGTCGCGCAGCCTCCCGTGGCGACTCTCCGGCGTCCAGATGCCGGTTTACATTTTCCACTACGATAATCGCGTCATCCACCACCAGGCCGATGCCAAGCACAAGCGCCAGCAGTGTCAGCAGATTGATGGAAAACCCAAATACCAGCATCATCGCGAACGCGCCGATGAGCGAGAGCGGAATGGCAACCACCGGAATCAGTACCGAGCGCGGCGAGCCCAGGAACGCGAACACCACCAGCGTCACGATAATCAGCGCTTCCACCAACGCCGTCAGTACTTCATGGATCGAGGCATTGACGAAATCCGTTGAGTCGAAAACGATCATCCCCGTCAATCCGCTCGGCAGATTAGCCTGGATATGCGGGAAGACTTTACGAACCCCCGCTGCCACCTGCAACAGATTGGCACTCGGCGCCACCAGAACGCCAATGAACACGCCGGGCTTGTTGTCAAAGGTCACATTCTGCTCATAGGTATCCGAGCCCAGAGCCACGGTGGCAACATCCTTCAGCCGGATAATCGCACCGTTTTCCTGCTTTACGATCAGGTTCTCGAATTCCGCGGCACTATGCAGACCGGTTGAGGCGGTGAGCGTAATCTGCGTCATCTGCCCCTTGGTATTGCCCAGGGGTGCGATAAAATCGTTGGCTCCCAACACGGCGTAAACGTCCGCCGCCGTCAGCCCGTAGGCGCTTAGTTTCTGCGGATTAAGCCAGACGCGCATCGCAAAATTCTGCGCTCCCAGAATCTGCGCCTGCTGCACGCCCGGTACCGCCTGCAACTGCGGCTGCACCACGCGGGTAATATAGTCCGTCATCTGGTTACCCGAGAGCACATCGCTGCGGAAGCCGATATACATCGAGGCAAACGTCTGGCCGATCTGCAGCGAAAGCACCGGCTGCTGCGCGCCACTCGGCAACTGGTTGAGCACTGAATTCACTTGCGCGCTGATTTCGGTCAGCGCCTTATCCGGGTCGTGGTTGAGCACCAGATTAATGGTGATCGTGCTCAAGCTCGTCTGGCTCGACGAGGTCATGTAGTCGATGCCGTTAACCTGTGAGACCGCATTCTCAATCGGCGTGGTGACAAACCCCGCGATCACATCCGGCGAGGCGCCAGGATAGGTCGTGGTAATGGTGATGGTGGCATTTTCCGTCTGCGGAAAATCCTGCACCGGCAACTGACCGACCGCGCGCAGCCCCAGCACGAGGATCAATATGCTCACCGCGGTGGCAAGCACCGGTCTGGCGATAAAAAGATCGGTGAAGCGTTTCATCGGTCTATTCGTTCGGCGGGTTGGCGTTGGGGTCGTTCGGCGGCTGCACGCTGTTGTTGATGCTCACCAGCGAGCCATTGCGCAATTTCAACTGCCCCGCCGTCACTATCACATCACCGGGCTTAATTCCACTCGTCACCGCCACTTGGTCGCCCCGCGTATCGCCGGTGGTCACGAACACTTCATTCGCCACCAGTTGATCCTTACCGGCCGCATTCGTCATGTGGCTCACGACGAACACCGTATCGCCATATGGGTTATACGCAATCGCCGTCTGCGGCAGCGTGATGTAATCCTGCGGCGTCCCAACCGAAACCGTTATTGTGGCAAACATGCCTGGGAGCATCTGCAATTTATCGTTTTGTAGCGTTGCACGCACATGCACATTCCGGCTCCCAGTGTCCACCACCGGGTCAATCGCTGAAATTTTGCCGGCAAACACCTGCTCCGGATACGCATCCACCGCCACCTGCACGTCCTGCCCCGTGCCCACCTGCGCCAGCGACTGCTGCGGCAGGTAGAAATCCATGTAAACGGGATTAAGTTGCTCCAAGGTCACAATCGGCGTCCCCGCCGTCAGATACTGCCCCGGATTCACTTGCCGAATTCCCAGCCGCCCGGCAAAGGGCGCGCGGATGGATTTTTCCGCGATCAGCGCTTGCTGACCCTGCACCTGCGCCTGTGCCGCCGCAAGATTTGCACGGTCAGTATCCACCTGCGCCTGCGCCACCGCTTTCGCCTCGAACTGCTTCACGTCGCGGTCATAAGTGATCTTCGCCAGCGCCGCCGCTGCCTGCAACTGCGCCAACACCGCGGGGTCGCTATTTGCCCGCAACGTCACCAGCAGCGCCCCTTCCGGCACGTCCGCGCCTGACTCAAAATGGATACTATCAACAATCCCAGGAATTTCCGCGGAAAGTTGCGCACCGTTCACCGCCGCCACGCTGCCGACCGAGTTTAATTGCGGCTGCCAGGGCGAAGTCGCGGCCGAAATCGTCGCCACCGTCTGCACTTGGTTACTGAACCCGGCAAGGAATTTCGCGATCATGATGTTCTTGAACACACCGTAGCCAAACACCAGGAAAAACAGGGTGCCGACGCACGCCAGCATCACCACCATGCGCCGCTTCATATTCGGTGCCGTACTCATGCTCTCGCTATCCTCATGGAATTACCCCACAGCAGGGAGTCGAAACATCATTACGCTGCCACCAGCCGCCGCCCAGCGCCTGATACAACGCGGCCGTATCGGCCAGCCGCGCGGCACTTGCCTTCACCTGCGCAATCGCAGCGTCCTGGTAGCTGGTCTGTGCCACCAGCACAGCAGTCAGCGGTTGGCCACCTAACTGGTACTGTGCCTGCGTAACACTCAGGCTCTGCGCCGCCGCATCCGCCGCCGCATCCGCCGCGTTCAGCGTCATCGCGTCATACTGCAAGGCAGAGAGCGCATCAGCCACGTTCTGGAATGCAGCGATCACGGTGGCCTGATACTGTGCGCCCGACACCTGCAACGCCGCCAGCGCCGCCTTGCGTTTGGCGGAAAGCTCCCCGCCCTCAAATATCGGCTGCGTCACCCCGGCCACCAAGCTCCACAGCAAGGTCTGCGGCATGAACAATTCGCCGGTTGAAATGGCCTCGTGACCAACATCGGCGGTAAGCGAAATCTGCGGCAGCATTTGCGCGTCCGCCACGCCGACATTGGCCGAAGCCTCATGCAACTGCGCCGCCGCCGCCTGAATATCCGGCCGCTGCGCGACAATCGCCGAAGGCACACTCACGGGCAGGGCTTCCGGCAAATGCAACGACGCCAGCGTGAAATCCGCCTCGTGGAAATCCCCCGGCAATACCCCGGCATAAGCCGCCAGCTGGTTACGCGCCTGCGCCATCGCCGCCTGCAACGGCGGCAGCGTCGCCTGGCTGGCCGCAAGCGTCGCCTGCTCCTGCAACACACTTGCCTGCGCCACGCCGCCCAGGCTCACCTGGTTCTGCAAAATGGACAACTGCTGCTCTTCAGCCGCAATCACCTGGTCCGTAGCCACTATCTGCGCCTGCAGCGAGGCTTCCTGAATCGCCGCGGTCACGATGTTCGCAGTCAGCGTCAGGTACGCCGCTTCCAGCTCATCGCGCTGATACTGCGCCTGCGCCGACGCACTCTCCAGCCCGCGCCGCGCGCCGCCCCAAATATCCAGCGCGTACGACACGCTGAGCGAGGCATTAAATAGTGAATAGGCCGGCAGCGCCGTCGTCGGTGTCGCAAACCCCGTGCCCGCCACGCTATCGGTCGAGTTATGGCTCCGCTGCGCCTGAAAACTGGCACCAAGCGAGGGCATCAGCACACCCACATCCGCGCGCTCGTTTTCCTCCGCCTGCAACAACGTCGCCTGCGCAGCCTGCAAATTCGGGTTGTGCGCCAGTGCGGCGCTTATCAAGCTGTTAAGTTCCGGGCTATGATAAAGCGTCCACCAATCGCCGGAAATATCCGCGCCCGGCGCAAACACCTGCGCCACGCCACCCGCGGTTTGCGTTTGCACCGGCAACGGCGCTGGCGTCAGCGCGGCCTGCGGTGCGGCGGGCTGGTGATAATTAGGCCCCACGGCGCAAGCCGCAACAGTGCCGGCGAGCAACAGAGGAAGGGAATGGTTAAGGAAACCCGTTGGTTTCATACGCTTCAGCTACCGGTGTTTACCCCCTCCGTCAAGCCGTAAAAATTCAACAAATTTACGTTAAGGAAACTTGTAAGTTTCCCAAAACTTCCTATTATGCGCCCATGGCGGATCAACTCGCGGGTCGCAAAGCAACATCCAAGCCGCGCCCATCTTCAGCGCAAAAAACCACCGAGCGGGCGGAGAGCGCCTGCACGGCACGCATGCCCCAACTCATTGAGGCCGCCGAGGATATCTTCCTCGCCAAGGGCTATCACGCCGCGACCATGAGCGACGTTGCCAAAGCCGCCGGCATGTCGAAAAAAACCGTCTACACCATGATCGAGTCCAAGGCCGAGTTGTTCGTCGCCTTGCTCGCGCATCACCATTCCCTGCTTAAATTTCCCGAGCCAGAATCAGCCTGGACCGCCCGCGACCATTTGATCGCCAACGTCCTCTGTCTAGCTCGGTATCTGCTTTCACCTGAGCAAATCTCCCTGCTGCGCCTCATCATGGCCGAATATACCCACAGCCCGGATTTCGGCCGCGTATTCCTGCGCTCCCATGTCACCAAGGCCAAGAGCAAATTGGAAATCTGTCTCGCCAGCATCGTCGAGCAGCATCCCAGCCTCACCGCGGACCCCAAGGAGATGGCCGCCATGCTGTTCGGTATGGCCATTGGCGAATTCCATCTCGGCGTCCTGGTCGGCTTCCGCGCCGCGCCCACAAAACAGGCGCTGGAAAATCGCGTCCGCGACGCCGTGGATATTTTTCTCGCCGGTTGCGCCGCAAGCAAATAAAACCATCTCGAACAAAGGAGGACCAACAATGCAGAATATGGGAACCGAGGGCGAGGCCTGCCCCTTCAGTTTTAACTTCGACCCCGCCAGCTTCAAACCCGGCGACATGGTCAGCTACCGCGTGCCAGATCCGCTGGGTGATTTCCCCTTCGTCGGCACCATCCTCGCGGTGTTCGACGACTATATCGAAATTTCCCCCGGCGACCCGGCAACGCCGGACAAACGCATGCGCGCCACGCGGGAAAGCCGGCCCATTGTCAGCGCCGCCGAAGCGCTTTAGCCACCCGTGACCGACATATGCCGCGCCACCGCCGGCGCGGCGCCACGCCGGTCGATCACGAAATCATGCCCCTTCGGCTTGCGGGCAATGGCTTCGGCAATCGCAACATCCAACGCCTCATCGGTACTCCCGGCCCGCAACGGCGCGCGTAAATCTGCTGCGTCGTCCTGCCCAAGGCACATGTACAAAGTCCCGGTACAGGTCACGCGCACCCGGTTGCAGCCCTCGCAAAAATTATGCGTCAGCGGCGTGATGAACCCCAGCCGCCGTCCCGTCTCGGCGACATCCACATACCGCGCCGGCCCGCCGGTCACGTAGTCCGTCTCCCGCAACGTCCACCGCCGCGCCAGCCTTGCCCGCACCAGCGAGAGCGGCAAATACGCGTCCCCCCGGTCAGCGCCAACGTCGCCCATCGGCATGGTCTCTATCAGGCATAGGTCCAACCCATTCACGCCGCACCATTCGACCATGCCGTCGAACTCATCCTCGTTCACCCCACGCAGCGCCACTGTGTTAATCTTCACCGCAATCCCAGCATCCTTCGCGGCGGCAACGCCCTCCAGCACCACGGGCAACTTGCCGCCACGGGTAATGGCCGCAAATTTTTCCACATCCAGCGTGTCGATACTCACATTAATCCGCCGCACTCCGGCCCGCGCCAGCCCTTGGGCATGCCGCGCCAACTGGCTGCCATTGGTCGTCAGCGTCAGTTCATCCAAGCTGCCACTCTGCACTGGCCCCAGCCGAGCCCCCAGCCGTTCGATCAGCGTCATCACATCGCGCCGCACCAGTGGTTCTCCCCCGGTCAGCCGCAGCTTGCGTACCCCGTGGCGAATAAACGCCCCGCACAGCCGCTCCAGTTCTTCCAGTGTCAGCAATTCCGCCTTTGGCAAAAACTGCATGTCCTCGGCCATGCAATAAGTGCAGCGGAAATCACAGCGGTCGGTTACGGAGACACGGAGATACGTAATGGCGCGGCCAAACGGGTCGATCATGCGTTCCATTTCGTACTAATGCGGTCCCCTTACAAGCCCCGCTTACAGGTCCCACACCGGCTCCAGCGCCACCACGGAAGTATTGATCAGCACTTTCCCGGCATGTTCAAACATGACCGTCACCCGCTCGCCAATGGCTGTTTGCACCTGCCCCAACCCCCATTCCGGCTTTTGCGGATGCCGCACATACTGCCCCGGCTCGAATTCAGACCGCTGCATAACCACAAGCTTTCATCGCCGCCGCCATGTGCGCGGGCACTGGCGCCTGCGCCGTCAACACCGGCTCCAGCGGCAGCACAATTTTTCGCGCCAGCAAATGCAGCGGCCCGCTCCCGCCGCCATATACCATATCGCCCAAAATCGGGTGGCCCAGGGCAGCGGCATGCGCGCGTATCTGGTGCGTACGCCCGGTCCTTGGCGAAAATTCCAACAAGCTCATATTCGGCCCCCGCGCCATCAAGCGCCACTCCGTCACCGCCGGCGCCCCCACCTTATCAGGCGCCATTTTCCACGCCCGCCCTTGCGTCACCTTGGCCAGCGGCAAATCAACCACGCCCTCAGCCGCCGCTGGCACTCCACGTACCACCGCCCAATAGGTTTTCTGCGCCCGCCCCTCGGCAAAGCATTTCTGCGCCGCCAGCAACGCCGACTTCTTCAGCGCAATCACCAGGCACCCCGCGGTATCCTGGTCCAGCCGATGCGCCAGCCACGGGCCATCCTTGCCCAACCGCCATTGCGGAAAATAATCCTCCACACTCGGCCCACCCGCGCGGCCCGCATGCACCGGCAGCCCCGCCGGCTTGTTAACAATCAAAAACCGCCGGTCCTGGTACAACACGGCCGGAACACTCACCCGCGCAGATGCTCCGGCACCCGCAGCCCCAGGCGGTGGGGAATATCCCACTCCTCCTGTACCCGCCGCACTTGCCTGAACCCTGCCGCCACATAATTCGGCAACGCGCGCGGATGGTCCGCCGAGCATGTATTCACTGTCATGCCGCGCAAAGGCGAGCCACCCGCGAATACGCTGTCCACCGCGGCATCCAGCATCACCCGGCCCAGCCCCTTGCCGATAAACCCCGGCATCAGCCCAAAATAATTCAAATTCACCTGCGGCCAGTACCCCGCGTCGGTCTCAAAAAACCCAGCCACCTGCCCGTCCACCCGCAGCACATGAATCGCCAACGCCGGGCTGGCCAAATGCCGCGCCAGCTTATCGTCGGGCATCATCCGCCGCAGCCACCACAGCCAGGGCGCGCCGATTTCATTATACAGCGCCCGGTATTCCGCCACGCTCAGCCGCTCGTTGCGCAACACCACACCCGGCGGCAGCACCGCCAGCGGCCGGCGGGGCGCCTGGTCCATGCGCAGAAACACCACCTCCACCGTCACCCGGTCGAAGGCCTCACCAGGCGCGAGGCGGGCGTAGTCCAACACGGGCTTAGTCGTCCAGGAAGCTACGCAGCTTGCGGCTACGCGAGGGGTGCTTGAGCTTGCGCAACGCCTTCGCCTCAATCTGGCGAATACGTTCGCGCGTCACGTTAAACTGCTGGCCCACTTCCTCCAGCGTATGGTCGGTGTTCATGCCGATACCAAAGCGCATGCGCAGCACACGCTCCTCGCGCGGCGTCAACGACGACAGCACCCGCGTCGCCGCCTCGCGCAAATTCGCCTGCACGGCGGCATCCAGCGGAATAATCGCCCCCTTGTCCTCGATGAAGTCACCCAGATGGCTATCTTCCTCGTCGCCAATCGGCGTCTCCAGCGAAATCGGCTCTTTCGCGATCTTCAGCACCTTCCGCACTTTTTCGAGCGGCATGCCAAGCTTCTCCGCCAGTTCCTCCGGCGTCGGCTCGCGGCCAATCTCATGCAGCATCTGCCGCGAGGTCCGCACCAGCTTATTAATGGTCTCAATCATATGCACCGGAATACGGATGGTCCGCGCCTGGTCGGCAATGGAGCGCGTAATCGCCTGCCGGATCCACCACGTCGCATAGGTCGAGAACTTGTACCCACGGCGGTACTCGAACTTATCCACCGCCTTCATCAACCCGATATTGCCCTCCTGGATCAAATCCAGGAACTGCAAACCACGGTTGGTGTATTTCTTCGCAATGGAAATCACCAGGCGCAAATTCGCCTCGATCATCTCCTTCTTCGCCCGCGTAGAATCACGTTCCCCGCGTGAGACCGTGGTATAAACCCGGCGGAATTCCTCAATCGGCAACCCGCCCTCGGCCGCCACCTTACCAATCTGCGCGCGCAGCTCCGTTACCTGCGGGAGGAATTTTTTAACAAATTCCTTCCACCCCTTGCCCGGCAGCGCGGAAACATAGGCCATCCAGCCCGGATCCATCTCGCGGCCCCGGTAATGCTGCAAAAACTCCTCGCGCGTCACCTTGGCGCCCTCGGCAAGACGCAGAATCTGCCCCTCCAGCCCGTTCAGCCGCTGATTCAGCACTTTCAACTGCGCCACCAGCTCCTCGATGCGGTTATTATGCAGCCGCACCTGCTCAACCTTGGCCACCAGCTCGTCGCGCAGCTTTTCATAGGCCTTTTCGGAGCGCGAATTCACATCGCCACCCGCCGTCAGATTATCCAGCCGCTTCTGCTGGATTTTCGCCAGCTTCTCGTAAAGCTTCTCGATATCCTCAAAATACGTGAAGATTTCGGGCTTCAGCTTCTCTTCCAGCGCCGCCAGCGACATCCCGCCGCCATCGCCCTCTTCGTCGTCGTCCAGTTCCTCGGCCGCGGCAAAGCCTTCCGCCACCCCCGGCTCATTGCCGGCCTGCATCGCTTCCAGGTCAACAACGTCACGCAGCAGCATCCGCCCGTTATTCAGCGCCTCATGCCAGGCGATAATGGCGCGGAACGTCAGCGGGCTTTCGCACAGCCCGCGGATCATCATGTCCCGCCCGGCCTCTATCCGCTTGGCGATCGCAATTTCGCCCTCGCGCGAGAGCAGCTCCACCGTGCCCATTTCGCGCAGATACATACGCACCGGGTCATCGGTACGGCTGACCGAGCTCTCGGAAATGTTGCCTGCCGGGGCCTCATCGTCCTCGGCAGCCTCTTCCTTGGGCGCGGCCGCGGTCTCGGCGTCCTCGCCTTCCTCGCTCTCCACCACCTGGATGCCCATCTCCGAGAGCATCGCCATGATGTCCTCGATCTGCTCGGAGGAGTTCTGCTCCGCCGGCAAGACAGCATTCAGCTCATCAAAGGTGATGTAGCCGCGCTCCTTACCCTTGGCGATCAGCCGCTTAACGGAAGCCGATTGTGTATCGAGCACATTGGCATCGGCTTCGGCTTCGGGGGCGGGGGTCTCGGCGGCGGTGGTGGTCGCGGGCTTAAGTGCCATGGTCAGGCGATACTCCGGAAATACGGGGCTGTATTATTTTACTATTCGATATGTAGGCAAGGAGCTTGCCTCATTTAAGTCAGGGATCGGTAAGTTAGGGATCGGCCGCACCGTACTCACCGGTCATCGCCTGCCGCAGCAGCTCGTTATATTTAATAAGCCGGCTCCAGGCCGCCGCATCATCCTGATGCACCTTCCAGAACTGCTCCTGCTCGTCACGTTGGGCGCGCAACATCTCGATGCTGAAATCCATCAGTATATACCAACTCCACCAGGTTTCCGCGACCTGGGCCAGGCTTGCATCCGGTTCAGGACGGAAATCCTCGGCGGCAAGGGCCTCGATCAACCTAGCCTCCTCGGCCAACCCAAGGTGGCTCAAGTGGGTGAACAGGCTATCCGTGTCAAGGGTTTTTGCCTCGGCAGCGAAACTATGCAGCGCATCTCTTATCTTTGCGTAGGCCGGCGGCAGGGCAACCCGCGCAAACGCCTCCTCCACATCATGGATCAGCGCCGGATGGCTCAACAGCATCGCCAGCATCAACCGCCCGCGCTTGCTCTGCGCCCCCGCACCATCCGGCGGGGTGGTATCGCGCACAAACGGCACCGGCTTCTTCGGCGCCCCCGGCTTATTCCCCCGGCGCTCGGCAAAAAACCGTTCCAGCAGCATGGAGCGATACTCCGCGGCCAGATTCTTGTCCGGAATCCGGTTCGCCACCTCAATCAACCGCTGCCGGAACGCCGCCCGCGCCTCCGGTGTGGTCCGCGCGCCGCCCTCGGCCAGCATGTCGTACAGCGCAGCCGAAATCGGCTTAGCACTATCCAACCGCGCCTTGAACGCCGCCGGCCCCTCCCGCTTGATCAGACTATCCGGGTCATCCTTCTCCGGTAAATTCAAGAATTTCAATGACCTATCCGGCGCCAGTGCCGTCAGCGCCAAATCCACCGTCTTCAACGCCGCCCGCCGGCCCGCCGCATCGCCGTCAAAACATATCACCGGCTCCGGGCTCAGCCGCCAGATCTCTGCCAGATGCTCCTCGGTCAGCGCCGTCCCCAGCGGCGCCACCGCCCCGCCAAACCCGCCCTGCGCCAGGGCGATCACATCCATATAGCCCTCAACGACAATCAGCGCCGCACCCTTGCGCACCGCGTCCCGCGCCAAATTCAGCCCGTACAGCGAACGCCGCTTGGAGAACACCGCCGTCTCCGGCCCATTCACGTACTTGGGCTGGCCATCGCCCATAATCCGCCCGCCAAAGCTGATCAGGCTGCCCCGCCGGTCGGTAATCGGGAACATCACCCGCGAGAAGAACATATCCACCGGGCCATGGTCGCCCTGCTTCATCAACCCGGCCTCAATCAGCTGCTCCGGTTTTATCCCCTGCCCGCGCAACGCCGCCGCCAGCACGCCCCGCCCCTCGCCCGACCAGCCCAGGCCGAATTTGCGTATGGTCTCATCGCTCAAGCCACGCCCGCGCAGGTAATCCAGCGCCGGCTTCCCCTGCGGCTCATACAAAAACTTCTGGAAAACCTTTCCCGCCGCCTCCAGCACCTCGGAAATACTGGCCCGCCGCTGCTCGGCCGCCGCCGCCTGCGGGCTCGGCTTGGGCACTTCCAGCCCAGCCTCCTGCGCCAGGCTCTCCACCGCCTCCATGAAGCCAGCGCCCGTGGATTTCATCACAAACGTGATGACATCCCCATGCTCGCCGCAGCCAAAACAATGGAAATGGTCGTCATATACATAGAAAGACGGCGTTTTCTCGCCATGGAACGGGCAGCACCCCTTGGTCTCCCGCCCAGAGCGCGTGAGTTTCACGGTACGCCCAATCACCCCGGCAATCGGCACCCGCGCCCGCAGCTCATCGAGAAAATTGGCGGGCAGCGCCATGCGTTAGGCCAACGCAGCCTTAACGGCGGCGGAAACCACGCCCATATCCAGCGCCGCGCCATGCTTTGCCTTCAGCGCGCCAATCACCTTGCCCATATCCTTGGCACTGCTCGCCCCGGTCTCGGCAATGGCGGTGGTAATCGCATCCATCAGAGCCTCGCCACCCAGCGTCTGCGGCAAAAATTCTTCAATAACAGCAATCTCCGCCTCTTCCTTCGCGGCCAGCTCCTCGCGCCCACCCTGGCGGTACAGCACCACCGAATCCCGGCGGGACTTAATCATCGAGCGCATCATCGCAAAAATCTCGTCATCCGGCACCTCTGTCACGCCCTTTGGCCGCGCGGCAATATCGGTATCCTTCAGCTTGGCCTGAATCAGCCGCAACGCCGAGGTCCGGTCCGCATCGCGCGCCAGCATGGACTTTTTCACAGCGGCCGTAATATCTTCACGCAAACTCATCTTCGCCCCCTCGGAAATAATTTCCAGCCCATCCAAAACACATTGAAGCCGGACAAAAAATCCGGTAGCAGATTTCCATGTCAATTTCCATCGCAGACCTCATCGACCTTCTGGGCGGCGCGGATGCCGCCGCCACTCTAACAGGCGTCTCGCCGGATGCCATCCGTAAATGGCGCACCTCCGGCGCCATCCCGTCCCGCCATTGGCCGGCCATCTGCACCGCCACGGGCCTTAACATGGACGACCTACCCCGCACCGCCGTGGAAAGCGACACCCCGCCCGGCGCCACCGCCGCCCTGGTGCTGGCTGACGGCACCGTCTTCTGGGGCCGTGGCTTCGGCGCGCACGGCATCAGCGCCCCCTCCGAGATCTGCTTCAACACCGGCATGACCGGCTATCAGGAAACCCTGACAGACCCCTCCTACGCCGGGCAGATCATCACCTTCACCTTCCCCCACATCGGCAACGTCGGCGCCAACGAGGAAGACTGCGAAGCCGCCCAGGTCTTCGCCCGTGGCCTGGTGGTCAAGGAGGACACTACCGCCCCCTCCAACTACCGCGCCACGTCCGATCTCGACACCTGGCTGAAACGCATGAACATCCCCGGCATCGCGGGCGTTGACACGCGCGCCATCACCTTGCGCATCCGCGACCTCGGCGCCCCCTCCGCCGTGCTCGCCTACCCCGCTGACGGCAAGTTCGACATCGCCGCCCTCGCCGCCACCGCCGCCGCCTGGAGCGGCCTCAACGGCCTGGACCTCGCCGCAGAAGTCTCCTGCCTGCAATCCTACGAATGGACCGGCGGCACCTGGAGCTGGGAACACGGTTTCGCCACCCCCGAACCCATCAAAACCGTCGTCGCGGTCGACTACGGCGCCAAGCGCAACATCCTGCGCTCGCTCGCCTCCGCCGGCTGCCGCGTCATCGTCGTCCCCGCCTCCTCCACCGCCGAGGACATCCTGCGCCACGAGCCGGACGGCGTCTTCCTCTCCAACGGCCCCGGCGACCCCGCCGCCACCGCCACCTACGCCGTCCCCGCCATCCAGGGCGTCATGTCCGCCGGCGTGCCCATCTTCGGCATTTGCCTGGGGCACCAACTGCTCGCCACGGCACTGGGTGGCAAAACCTACAAACTGGACCGCGGGCATCGCGGCGCCAACCAGCCGGTAAAGGATTTGGTCACCGGCAAGGTGGAAATCACCTCACAGAACCACGGCTTCGCGGTCGACGAAAAATCCCTCCCCGCCGGCGTGGAAGTCACCCACACCTCCCTGTTCGACGGCTCCAACGAAGGCATTGCCTGCAAAAGCAAAAAGGTGTTCTCGGTGCAATACCACCCGGAAGCGTCTCCGGGGCCGAGTGATTCTGGGTATTTGTTTAAGCGTTTTGTGGACATGTTGGCCTAATGCCTATCACGCCGTCATTGCGAGGCCGCAAAGCGGCCGTGGCAATCCATCTTTCTTCCCACAAAGAAGAAGATGGATTGCTTCGCTACGCTCGCAATGACGCAATGAAACCACCTTCGCGCTCGAATGCACCGAAACTACCTAACAACGCGGTACACTAAAACGATGGCACCGAATAATTTCCCAGAGCTTAGCAATATTGAGAGCACCCTCCTTGTTAAGTTTGTTGAATTTGCCGACAAACACGAGCTGACACGTGTAGATGCTAGCAGCATCCACACCAGCGCAAAGGAGTTTGGAATACGCCCCATCTTTCTGAGAGCAACATTTGAAAAATTGTGCCAAAAAGGAATTCTTTCTTTAACGACCGTGCGCAACTACGACAGCGACGACGATTCATATTACGAGATCAACCCAGAATATGCAGATGAAATTGATTCTTACGTCAATTTTATGATTACAGAGCCAATTACTACATCTTTGCCTGGAGATGTTCCCGCATCAGACCGTTTTGTTTCTATCGGAGACAATCAGCCAGAAGTCTCTCAGGCAATAGAAGCCTTGGACGAATTGTCAGCAGCTATTCGTCATCCCCGCGATACGAATGTCTCTTTGACCGCCGATCCTGACGACCGAATAATACTGTCAAAAGAAATTGATGCCATTAAAGAGCTTATCGGCCAACGACGCATACATATTTCCGCGTTATGGGACTCAACCAAAAGCAATTCTACGCTCAAATGGCTTATGGAACAGAGTATTAGCGGTGTTGTTCGAGAATTGGCTGTGAAGGCGTTTAATCATTTAGATACTTTGATCCATTTCTTGTGCTCTCTTTGATTAATCTAACTAGCAAACCAACGGGGGACCGGGGCATCAGGCCCCGGCGGGTGCAGGGCAGAGCCCTGCAACTTAAATAGGAATTCTAAAATGCCCAAACGCACCGACATAAAATCCATCATGATCATCGGCGCCGGCCCGATTGTCATCGGCCAGGCCTGCGAGTTCGACTATTCCGGCGCGCAGGCGTGCAAGGCGCTGCGTGAGGAAGGCTACCGGGTCATCCTGGTCAATTCCAACCCCGCGACCATCATGACCGACCCGTCCCTCGCGGACGCCACCTACATCGAGCCGATCACGCCCGAGATGGTGGAAAAAATCATCATCCGTGAACGCCCGGACGCGCTGCTCCCCACCATGGGCGGCCAGACCGCGCTCAACACCGCCATGACCCTCGCCAAATCCGGCGTGCTGGAGCGCCTCGGCGTCGAACTCATCGGCGCAAAGGCGGACGTCATCGACCGCGCCGAGGACCGCCTCAAATTCCGTGACGCCATGGCGGAAATCGGCATCGCCGGCCCCAAATCCGCCATCGCCCACAACCGCGAGGAAGCCGCCGCGGCCCTGGAATTCGTCGGCCTCCCCGCCGTCATCCGCCCCTCCTTCACCCTCGGCGGCACCGGCGGCGGCATCGCCTACAACCGCGAAGAATTCTACGAAATCTGCGACAGCGGCATCGACGCCTCCCCCACCAATGAAGTCCTCGTGGAAGAATCCGTCCTCGGCTGGAAAGAATACGAGATGGAAGTGGTCCGCGATTGCGCCGACAACTGCATCATCGTCTGCTCCATCGAGAACATCGACCCCATGGGCGTGCACACCGGCGACAGCGTCACCGTCGCCCCGGCGTTGACGCTGACTGACAAAGAATACCAGATCATGCGCGACGCCTCCATCGCCTGCCTGCGCCGCATCGGCGTCGACACCGGCGGCTCCAACGTGCAGTTCGGCATCAACCCGGAAGACGGGCGCATGGTCGTCATCGAAATGAATCCGCGCGTCTCGCGTTCCTCCGCTCTGGCCTCCAAGGCCACCGGCTTCCCCATCGCCAAAATCGCCGCCAAACTCGCGGTCGGCTACACGCTGGACGAGCTGAAAAACGACATCACCCAGGGCACGCCAGCCAGCTTCGAGCCCGTCATCGACTACGTCGTCATCAAAATCCCCCGCTTCACCTTCGAGAAATTTCCCGGCACCCCGGCCCTTCTCTCCACCTCCATGAAATCCGTCGGCGAGGCCATGGCCATCGGCCGCAATTTCGCGGAAGCCCTGCAAAAAGGCCTGCGCAGCCTGGAAACCGGCCTCTCCGGCCTCGACGAAATTTCTGCTCCGGGTGACGGCACGCCCGATGCCTACCGCGCCGCCCTCTCAACCCCGCGCCCCGACCGTCTGCTGATGGCGGCGCAAGCCCTGCGCGCCGGCCTCACAGTTGAAGAAATCCACGCTGCCTGCAAATACGACCCCTGGTACCTCAACCAGATGCAGATCATCATCGACGCCGAAAACGAGGTGAAGAAAAACGGCCTGCCGCGCGACCCCCAGGGCCTGCGTAAGCTCAAAGCCCTTGGCTTCGCCGACAAGCGCCTGGCCGAACTCTCCGGCCAGAAGGAAGCCACCGTCACCGCCAACCGGCTCAAACTCGGCGTCACCCCGGTGTACAAGCGCATCGACACCTCCGGCGGTGAATTCTCCTCCCAGGCCGCCTACATGTACGGCACGTATGAGGGCTCCTTCGGCACCCCCATCTGCGAATCCGCCCCCACCGCGCGCAACAAAATCATCATTTTAGGCGGCGGCCCCAACCGCATCGGCCAGGGCATCGAGTTCGACTATTGCTGCGTCCACGCCGCCTACGCCCTGCGTGAGGCCGGCTACGAGACCATCATGGTCAACTGCAACCCGGAGACCGTCTCCACCGACTACGACACCTCCGACCGCCTGTATTTCGAACCACTGTTCGCCGAGGATGTAATCTCCCTCATCCGCACCGAACAACAAAACGGCACGCTGCTCGGCTGCATCGTGCAATACGGCGGCCAAACGCCGCTCAAACTCTCCCAGGCGCTGGAGGAAGCCGGCATCCCCATCCTCGGCACCACGGCTGACGCCATCGACATCGCCGAAGACCGTGAGCGTTTCGCCGTGCTCCTGCAAAAACTCGGCCTGCGCCAGCCGGAAAACGGCATCGCCCGCTCCGCCGAGCAGGCCGAGGCCATCGCCGACCGCATCGGCTACCCCATCATCATCCGCCCCTCCTACGTGCTGGGCGGCCGCGCCATGGAAATCGTCTATGACCGCAACGGCCTCGCCCGCTACATGCGCGAAGTCGTGCGCGCCTCCGCTGAAAACCCGGTCCTCATCGACCGCTACCTCAACGAGGCCTCCGAGGTTGACGTCGACTGTATCTGCGACGGCGAGACCGTCTACGTCGCCGGCGTCATGGAACACATCGAGGAAGCCGGCATCCATTCCGGCGACAGCGCCTGCTCCATCCCGCCCTACTCGCTCTCCCCCGCCATCGTCGCGGAACTGCGGGCGGAAACGGTCGCCATGGCCAAGGCGCTCAACGTCGTCGGCCTGATGAATGTGCAATACGCCATCCAGAACGACCTTATCTACGTGCTGGAAGTGAACCCGCGCGCCTCGCGCACCGTACCCTTCGTCGCCAAAGCCACCGGCGTGGACGTCGCCAAAATCGGTGCCCGCATCATGGCCGGCGAAAAACTGAGCAGCTTCAAACTCGACGACTCGGTCGCCCTGCGCCACGTCGCCGTGAAGGAAGCCGTGTTCCCCTTCGCCCGCTTCCCGAATGTGGACACGCTGCTGGGGCCAGAGATGAAATCCACCGGCGAGGTCATGGGCCTGGACACCAACTTCGCCCGCGCCTTCGCCAAAGCCCAAATGGGTGCGGGCGTCATCCTACCGCTCAAGGGCACCGCTTTCCTCTCGGTCAAGGAGTCGGACAAAGCCGCCATCGTCCCCATCGCCCGCCGCCTGTCCGAACTCGGCTTCTCCATCATGGCCACCTCAGGCACCGCCCGGCGCATCGCCGCCGCGGGCATCCCAGTAAAGCGCGTCAACAAGGTGCTGGAGGGCCGCCCGCACTGCGTGGACTCCATCCGCTCGGGCGAAATCCAGCTCGTCATCAACACCGCCCACGGTGCCCAATCGGTGACTGACAGTTTCGACATCCGCCGCTCGGCCCTCACCCACGGTGTGCCAAATTTCACCACCATCGCCGCCGCGCGGGCCACGGCGCACGCCATTGCCGCCCTAATTTCAGGCAGTCTTGAAGTTGCGCCACTTCAGTCGTACTTTCCCTAGCCTTTCCAAATCGTCGCTGGCGCCCTCACCGGTTCCGGCGGCGTTTCCATTTAACCCCAACCCCATCGGGGCGCCCCGCGCGCTTTGAGGAGACGCAGTGCAGAAATTTCCTATGACCGCCCCCGGCCTTGCCGCCCTTGAAGAAGAGCTGCGCCACCTCAAAGGCTCGGAACGCTCCGCCATCATCCGCGCCATCGCGGAAGCCCGTAGCCATGGCGATCTCTCGGAAAACGCCGAATACCACGCCGCGCGCGAACGCCAGTCCTTCGTCGAAGGCCGCATCGCCGAGCTTGAGGAAATCACCTCCGCCGCCGAGGTCATCGACCCCGCCTCCCTCTCGGGCGACACCGTGATGTTCGGCGCCAGCGTGCTCATCGTGGACGAGGATTCCGAAAAGGAGTTCTGCTACCAGATCGTCGGCACCCACGAGGCCGACGTGCGCAAAGCCCGCCTGTCCATTACCTCGCCCCTGGCCAAAGCCCTCATCGCCAAGCGTGTGGGGGACACCGTCTCCGTCCCCGCCCCCGGCGGTGACCGCTCCTACGAAATCCTCAAAATCACCTACGGCTAATACACACATGATCACCCTCCAGGACGTGCAGGACGCCGCCAAGCGGATCGAGGGCGCCGTACTGCGCTCCCCCTTCCTGCGCGCGGACGGCCTCTCCCGCCTCACCGGCGCGGAAATCTACCTCAAATACGACCACCTCCAGGCCACCGGCGCCTTCAAGGAGCGCGGTGCCGCCAACCGTATCGCCTTGCTCACCGAGGCCGAACGTAAAGCCGGCGTCATCGCCATGTCGGCGGGCAACCACGCCCAGGCCGTCGCGCGCCACGCCAAGCTCGCAGGCATCAAAGCCACCATCGTCATGCCGGTGCACACGCCTTCCACCAAGGTTACCCGCACTGCCTCCTGGGGCGCGAAAGTGGTGCTCTACGGCGAAACCCTGGCCGAAACCGCTGCCCACGCGCATGAACTCGCCGACAAAGACGGTCTGTTCTTCCTCCACCCCTATGACGACCCCGCCGTCATCGCCGGCCAGGGTACCATGGCGCTGGAAATGCTGCAGGACGTGCCGGACCTTGACGTGCTGATCGCCGCCACCGGCGGCGGCGGCCTGCTCGCCGGCTGCACCGTGGTCGCCCGCGCGCTGCGCCCGGAACTCGAAGTGCTCGGCGTCGAGGTCGAAAACTATTCCGCCTTCGCCCAGACCCTTTCCGGCAAGGAAATTAAAGTCGGCGGCCCCACGGTCGCCGAGGGCATCGCCGTGCGCGACATCGGCCAGAACCCGCTGGAAATTTTCCGCAACCAGCACATCGAAGTGGTAGTCGTCTCCGAGCATGAGGTGGAACGCGCCGTCGCCATGCTGGTGGAAAGCGCCAAACAGGTCACCGAAGGTGCCGGCGCCGCCGCCCTCGCCGCCGTGCTCGCCTACCCCGAGCGCTTCCGCGGCAAAAAAGTCGGCGTCACCATCTCCGGCGCAAATATCGACTCGCGCATCCTCGCCAACACCCTCATGCGCAACCTGCTGCGTGACGGCCGCCTGCTGCGCGTGGTGGTGGAAATGCCCGACCGCCCCGGCATGCTGGCCGAAGTCGCCTCCCGCATCGGCGCGCTGGGCGGCAACATCATCGAGGTTTCGCATCACCGCCTGTTCTCCAGCCCCTCGGTGCAGGACGCCCAGCTGGAAGTGATGATCGAAGCCCGCGACGCCATGCACGGCGCCGCCATCGAAGCCTCCCTCGCCGAAGTCTTCACACTCCGCCGCATCTAACACCTACCCCGCCCCTGTAACCCAAAGGACCGGCTGGATGACATTGTGGCGGCCCCGGCGAGAAGACATCCCGGCGCTGCTCGGCATCGCCCTGCTGCCGCTGTTCATCGCCCTGCCGCAACTCCTGGGCCTGGTTCACGCCATCCCCTGGTTCTACGCCGGCGATCTGGTACAAAACCTTCGCCCCGGCTGGCTCGCCGGCCACCACTATCTCGACCCCAACGCCGGCCTCACCGTCCAGTCGCTCGGCGGGCTGGTTGCCCGGGACTGGCTGCACGGCACCATCCCCTGGTGGAACCCCTATTCCGGCATCGGCCTGCCGCTCGCCGCCGAGTTCCAGCCCGCGGCGTTTTTCCCGCCCACCCTGCTCCTGGCATTGCCCAGCGGCGTCATCTGGCGCCACCTCCTGCTGCAAATCCTCGCCGGCTGGGGCTTTTACGCCTGGTTGCGCCAACTCCGCCTCGGCTGTTTGGCCGCATTCGCCGGCGGCCTGCTATTCGCGCAAAACGGCACACTCAGCTGGTTCGCCGACGCCCCCATCGCCCCCCTGGCATTTTTCCCCTGGGTGCTGCTGGGCGTCGAATGGGCCATCGCCAAAGCAGTGCGCGGCGAGCCCGCCGGCTGGCAACCCTTCGCCATCGCCCTGACCCTCATGCTCCTGGCCGGCTTCCCAGAGACCGCCTATATCTGCGGCTTGTTCGCCCTCGCCTGGGCGGTCGTGCGGGCCACGCAATACAACCCCGCCCAACGCCACGGCATCGCCGCACGGCTGCTCCTGGGCGGCGGCACCGCGCTGGCCCTGACCGCCCCTCAGCTTCTCACCTTCGCCCAGTTCCTCTCAATCGCGGTCATCGGCGGCCATGCCGATACTTTCGCCTACCGGACTTCAACTCCCCTCGCCGGCCTGTCCAGCCTGCTCGCTCCCTACGCCTACGGGACATACCGCGCCTACTCACCGGCCGGGTGGACCCCCCTGGACATCGCCTGGCAGGGCATCGGCGGCTATATCGACACGGCCGTGCTGGTCCTGGCCGCCTACGGCCTCTGGCACCGCCGAGACCGCCAAGCCTGGATGCTATTTGCCTGGATCGTCCTGGCACTGGCCAAGGTTTTCGGCATCCAACCGCTGGTAGCGGCTTGGAATCTTATCCCCGGCGTCGCCGCCTCCATTTTCTGCCGCTATTCCACCCCCACATGGGAACTCGCCAGCTACACGCTGGCAGCCTTCGGCATCGACGCCCTACGCCAGCAAACCACCCCGCGCCGCGCCCCGGTCCTGGCCGCCGCCGCCGCGCTCGTCACCGCCATCACGGTGGTGCTCACTTTTGCCATCCGGCTGTGGCCGCACGAACCTGGCTCCGGTCTGCATGCCTGGATGCTCGCCTCGCTCGCCTGGGCCTCGGTCACCGGCATCCTCCTGCTGGCCTTACTGGCCTGCCCGCCCCGCCGCTGGCGCGCCCCGTGCCTCGCCGCCCTGCTGGTGCTCGATTCCACGGTCATGTTCGCCATCCCAACCCTGTGCGACCCGCTTGGCGGCGAGCTCGACGTCCCCGCGATCACCTTCCTGCAAAACAATCTCGGCCTGCAGCGTTTTTATACCCTGGGGCCAATCGCCGCGAATTACGGTGCCTATTTCCAGATTGCCTCAATAAATCACGACTACCTCCCGGTGTCCGCACGCTGGGCCAACTGGGTGCGCGCCAACCTCGACCAGGACGCTTACGCCATCAATTTCACAGCCACGCACCGCCGCGATCCTGGGCAGCCAAGCGCCGCCGAGCAGCTCCAGCAACATCTCCCCGCCTACGAGGAAGTGGGGGTGAAATACGTCGTCACCCCGGCCGGCCAGAATCCATTCACCCGCACGCCCCCAAGCTTCGGCCAGACTAGCGTCTCTGTGTCCGTGACATCCGGCCAGAGCGTATCGGGCATCATCCCGCCCGGTCTGCTCACCGGCTACAGCCAGATCAACGCACTCAGCGTCCTTATCGGCAATTACAAGAACACCGCCAGCGGCACACTCAGCGTCAGCCTGTGCACCGCCGGGCAATGCGCCTCCGGTTCCGCCGGCCTCACCAGCTCAACGGACAACGCCCCCTTGCAGGTCACCCTGCAACAACCCATCAGCCTCACCGCGAACACCGCCGTCACCTACAAAATCCTCCACCAGCCCGGCGGCCACCCCGTGGCACTCTGGGCGTTCTCCACGGATGCGCCGCAATCCCTACTCACCCCCGCCGGCCCACTGCCCGGCTCCGGCCTGCAACTACAGCCGCAGGGCACCACATCCGCCGGCAACCTCCCCCGCCAGGTCTATGCCGACAGCCTGATGGATATTTATCAGCTCCCCGCACCCAAACCTTACTTCGAAGCCACCGGCTGCACCCTGCAACCGCAATCGCGCACCCGCGTCCTCGCCAACTGCGCCACCCCCACATTGCTGGTTCGCCGCGAATTGTTTTTCCCCGGCTGGCAAGCCCGCATCAAGAGCCAGCCCACCCCCATCCAGGCGCAAAGCGGCCTGTTCCAGTCCATCGCCCTGCCTGCGGGCCAAAGCACCGTCGCCTTCACCTACGCCCCGCCGCACATCGCCTGGGCATGGCTGCTCATGCTCCTCGGGGCACTCATGTTCGTGCCCCCGTTCTTCACCCGGCGCTAACCGGCCCGCACCAGCCCGGCAAATAGGCAGCATCCTTGCTCCTGGCCAAACGCAACGCCTCCTCCAGCGCCGCAGCCGCATGCGCTTGCGCCTGCTTGCGTTTAATGCGCCGCCGCAAAAAATCCGCCCACAAAAATTCGCTGAACGGCTCGGTATCTTTCGCATAACCCCCAGCCCGCCGCAGCGCCCCGGCCAAGCTGCGGTACGGATCATCGATCAGCCCCGCCACATCCTTGGGCAGCTCTTTATGGCCCTGCCGCACGCCGTGCGCATCGTACAAATGCGTCCACGCACGGTTGTCGAGATAAACCCAGAACGCCGACGTTTCGAGGCCTGAAAGATCGGCCACCACCGTCACCGCAATCTCTTCCACCCCCTCATCGAACAACGCCCGCGCCAGATGATGATGATCAACCACAAAATGTTTCTTGCGCGGCCCCAGCACCACCGGGATCAGATGCGCCCCCAGAAAATCCGCCTTTGCGCCATCGCCATGCGCCCGCCACGCCGCTCGTTTTTCATTCACCTCTCGCATGCCAACCGTAATCTGTGTCGGCCGCAAATCAGCCAGGGGAATCGGATGAATCCGTGGTTCACGGGAAAATCTCATGTGTTCTCCTTTGTCATTGGCCCTATTGCCGGCCGCGCGCATTATTCAAGCACACCAAACCCGGTTCAACCAGGACGCCTATTGATCTAGGGTCAATTTTCAAGCCTAACCCGACTTGCGGAGGACAACGCCGCCAACGGTCATGCCAGCCGGAATGCCGGCGACACCGTCCTGCTGGATGCGCACGGCACTGACCCCGGTCTCGCCGGCGGTGAATATTTCCGCGTCCAGGCCAACGTCCAGGCCAACGATTTTTAAACAATCGCGTAGCCGCACGGGGGAGAATATTTCCACCCGCATCCCGTCCTCAAAGGGCTTTGGGTCGGCGGCGATGTCGAAGGTGAGGACCAGCAGGCCGCCGGGGCGCAACACGCGCAATAATTCGCGCAGCACCACCGCCTTGCCCTGCACATGCTCGACCACGGAGATGCAGGTGACAACATCGAAACTTGCATCCGCCACCGGCAGATTGTGGATGCCGCCATGCCGGATGCGCAAACCCTTATCGGCACATGCCCGCATGTAGCGCCGCTCAATATCCAGGTCACCGCCATGGTCCCACAAATAATCGCGGTCGATCACTTCCACATCGTGGCCGCGCGCCGCGAAATACAACGGCAGTGCGCCACGGCCACCGCCCGCATCCAGGATACGCAGGCGCGGCCGGTCGGGCATGGCGGCACGCAGCCAGGACAGCGCAAACAAATATTCCCATTGCTTGGACGCGTGCAGATAGGCACCTGACTCCGCACCATGCGCATGTTCGCTCAACCGTGCAGGCGCGAGCCCCGCGGCTGCGAAAATCTCCGTAAGTTCACGGGCGTGTTCCTCCAGCAACGCACCATCATACAAGCCGGCACCTAGGAGTTCCGCACGCGGCGGCGCGCACGCGGCGAGCGCGGCAGTTGTTGCCTCCAGCACCTGCTCCGGCGTTATCGCCACCATGCAGGCCGGCTGCGCCAGGCCGCGCGGGCAACGCGCCAGCCAGTCGGGCGTGGACCACCAGCAACCGTTGCAGTCGCCCGCTTGCAATATTGTATGTTCGTCATGTCCATACAGCCCCGCATCGGTGGGGCCATACAAGACTATGGCCTTGGTGTGCATGGCCTGGGCGAGATGCACGAGACCGGAATCGGTATCCACATGCAGCATCGCGTTTTGCAGAATCCACGCGGCCTGGTGCAGATTTGTGCGGTTGAGCAGATTGACGTTAACGCCCGCGATGGCACGGCTCTTGTTGCCGCCGAGCTGCACGATCTTAACCTCCGGCGCCGCTACGTGCAAAGCCGCGACAAACGCCGTCCAATGGCCGAGCGGCCAGCATTTCGTCGCCTGCCCAGGGGCGATACGCATGTTATTGTCGAACCCGTCATGGACAGTGATGTAAGCGCCGGTGACCGGCCCAAGTAGCGCTGGCAGCGTCTCGATTGCGGCGATATCGGGCGTGAGAACCACTTGTGTCGCGCGGTTGATCTCCAACCCAGAGAGGAAGCCGAGATTATCCAGCACATTGCGGCCCTGGCGGACCGAAAGCCGCCCCCATAAGCCATCGAGATTCGGCTGGCGCTCCGACAGGCCGCGATACGCCGCGAAGCGTGACGCGGCATCGCCAAGCCAGGATACGGCATCTGGCGCCAATTGCCGCAACCGGACGGCGTCATGCACGATGAAATTCGCATAATGCTGGGTATAGACCGTGACATCGTAACCGGTATTTCGCGCCATCTGCGACGGATAAAATGCGCGGATGAAGCCCGTCCCATGGAAGACGAAACGCGCGGCCTCGACATTGTGATGGAACAGATCGATCTCGCAATGCCCCAGCGCGAGATACGCGGCCTCGACCAGCCGCGCGGCGAGGATGACGTCACCAATGCCGCCTTCCATGCGCACGGCGAGGCGGAGCTTGGCATGCACGGCGGGCGGCGGGGCGGCGGGCTGGGGCGGCGGCGCCGCGCGGGGCCGGATAGGGAGCGGGTTCGGCGGGAAAGGCTGGCGCAGCATGGCTTGCGTCTCCGTGGCGGGGATAATGGCGGTGAGGCGGGCATGCACCTCGGTCGCCGTGAGGGACTTCAGGCACGCCAGATGCTGCGCGCAGTCCCGCCGCCCCCAGGCCTCCCGGCGGCAGGCCGGCTCGCAATCCAACCCTTTCGAGACCGGGTGCATGGCGGGAATATCCATGGCCTCGCGCATTGGGCTGGTGATGCCGAACACACCGAGCGTGGGCACACCCAGCGTCGCGGCAAGGTGCATCAGCCCGGAATCGTTGGCGACGAAGGCGGCGCATTGGGAAATGAGCGCGGCACTGTCCGCCAGGGAAAGCTGGCCGGTAAAATTTTGCGCATGCGCGGGCCACGAAAATGGGGGGAAATAGGTGCCGGATGTGTCCTGGTCCGCCGCGGTACCCAGGATCACCACATGTTCCAGCATGGCCGCCAGCTCGGCAAAACCGTGCCAGCGCTTCCAGGGCCAGCCGGGTTTGCAGCCGGGGTGCAGGCCGATTGTGCCGGGGGGCAGCGCGAAATCGCGCCCGGATGTCTGCGCGAACGGCGGCGGCAACGCACCCGCCCATCCGGCCTCCCGCGCAATCGCCGCGACGCACGCGCTATCGCCTTGCTCCAGCCAGGTGGCGGGGTGAAAATGCAAAGTTTTCGCTGCATGAACCTGCCGTGCCAACGGCGCCGCCCAACGCGCGAATACCGCGAGCTGGTACTGCGCGGCAGCAAGCGGCGGGGGCACCGGCGGCACCGCGCCTTGCGTCGTGTCCCGCACCACATGCAGGGCGTTAATCTCCGGCGCGCCGCGCAGCAACTCCGCCGCCGCCGCGTTATCGGGCGCCAGCAGCACATCCACTCCATGCCCAAGCCGGTGCAACGCGCGGATCAGCGGCGTGACACGCAAAATATCGCCAATACCGCTGGCGGCGGCGACCAGCGCCGGCCCGCGTGGTGCTGCGCTGGGTGCGGGCTCCGGCGCCGGCCAGTCCGGCCCCGTGAGCGCGCGCAGCATGGCGAAATCGGCACGGCGCCAGCGTGAGTCGTGTACATGCTTGGGGCTGGTATTGCCGCGATGAATGAGCGCCACGAAAAACCGGTTTTCCGGCAGCACATGCAGCCGCGCGGGATGCACGGCAGCGGCGAAGCACGTGTCCTCTCCTACCTGCAAATCGGTAAACCGGTGCGCTGCCCAAAAATCGCGGCGGTAACACAGCGTCGCGCCGCACACCCAAGGTGCCGCGGCGGTTTGCGGGTACACATATTCCCATGCCGCACGCGCGGCCGGGTCCATGAAAAACGCGCGGTCAACGCCGCAGATATCCGCGCCACTGGCCAGCAGCGCCTCCACCTGCACCCGCACGCGCTGCGGCGCATACCAGTCATCGTCGTCCCAATGCAGTAAAATTTCGCTCCGCGCCGCCTCCACCGCGGCATTGCGTTTCTGGCCCAGGGATTTGTATTTTTGAGTGCGTATATAACGGATGTTAGAAACATCTGGCACCAGATCGCCGACCGCATCCTCGCCATCATCGAGAATGACCAGTTCCGCACCAGCAAAATCCTGCGCCAGAAACCGCGCAATGGCGCCGGGGATAAAGCGGCGCCGATTAGCGGTGGGCATGATGCAGGAGGCAAGCGGAGGCGAGCTACCCAGCATGTCAGCCGCCGGATTTTAACTTGATGCGCAAATATCGGTCTTTTAGGTCTGTCACGTTAAGCTGCTTGAGAATACGGCCGCGTTCCCGCTCCACAAAACCACCTGATGCGCGGTTGATCGATAGATTGAGCGGCCACAGATTGGCCGAACCGTCGCGACCACCGACCTGAAGTTCCATCACATGGTCACCATCGGTCGATGGGGCCAAATTCTGGTTCCGATTATAGCCCCAATTGGTCAACTCCTGATTAAATTTTCGTACATTTGCAGGATCGCGAGGCGTTGTAGACTTTGCTTGGAAGACAAAATTATCCTTGATTTGATAGGCTGTTGCGATGCCGATCGGCATTGTCGTGAGGGTTTTCGACCCGAGCGGGCCGAGTGTAAATGATCCGGGGAGTTTCTTCACATGCTCCCAGGGCGCCGGAGAATCGCCTTTACGAAGTGGCTTGACTTGTTCAGGCGGGGCCAGTGTGATTTCTTTATAATCGCTGGCGGCCGGTTTGATCCATGCGAAGTCAATCGCGTGTGCGGCATCTTTGCCGTCAAATTCGGCAGGTGCTTCGGCCACCAGATCTTCCGGACTCATGGCGCCGAAAATATCGTAATTGCTGTCTTTTGGTACCACCCGGAGACTGTTGAAGCCGTAAGTGGATTTCCATTCGGGTAGCTTCTTTTCGATTTGCGCTTCCGTTAACTTACCATCGCCGCTCGCTTCCTCCATGGCCTTCAATTGTGCGTTCACGCCCGCCACTGCAGTAGTCCATTTTGGGCTTTTGTCTTCCTTCTTGTCCTTGCCAAAAATCTTCTGCACCAGCGCAATCGCCTTCGCGATCAGCCAATCTATCGCCATCTCCACCTTGCCCTGCACTTTCTCCACCACGCCCTTCAGCTTCTCACCGGGGTCGGAAACGCCGAGCCAGTCCGCGAGGAAGGCCAGCACCGTACCGATGGCGCCCACCAGCGCCTTCTCGATGGCCCCGGCGGCGGCGCCGATATTGCCCTTCACGATATTGCCGATGGAATCCAGCACCGCATCCGCCATGGCGAGAATCTTGTTCATCTTGGTCACCACAAAACTGATGGTTTTGTAGATCGTCTGGATGAGTTCGATGATCGCGCCCGCCGGGTTAGAAAGTTTCGCGATTTTTTCGATACCAATCTTGATCAAATCGCCGCCGATCCAGGCGCCGATCCCCGCCATGATCGCAGTGCCGAGATCGGCGAGGCGGGACTTGATTTCGTCCCACACCGCGCCAGGGCCTTTCGACCAGAGCGTGGTGATCCAGTGCCACGCATCAGCCATCACATTGGCGATTTTGGTAATGGTCCCCATCGCCTTCGCGCCAATGGCCTTTTCCAGCCGGGCGCGCAGCTTCTCCATCGTCAGACCTAACACCTGCATAACAAACTTAAATATGCTGCCAATGGAAAGATCCTGCATCGGCGTCACGCCCAGCGCCGCCAGCGGCCCGAGCAGCCAGTTTTGCAGACCTTTGAACAGATTGCTGCCTATATTCTTCCAGAATAGCTGGAACCCGGCAACAATCGCGCCTCCGATATTCGCCAGAAATTTCATCGGGTGCATCATGATATCGTCGAGCGTGGTAATCGCCTTGCCGAGCACACGCAGCATCAAATCCACATCCACCCCCGCGGCCTCCAGCACGAAGCGGATCACCATGATCGCGGCCCCTGACAGATCGCCGTTGACGAACACGGCGGTCAGGAAATCCAGCACCAGCTTCTGGATTTTCGCCCAGATGTCGGGGAGCTTCACAAAGGTGCTGATGATCGGGATTTCCGAGAGGATATGCTGGACGATAAAATCCTTGATCGGGTCCTTGATGCACGCCGGGATCAGCGCCCACACCGGCCCCATCACCAGCCCCGGCAGCGCCTTCACCACATTGCCGATCACCGACACGAGCTTTTGCAACACGCCGAGTACGGGATCAACGAAACTGGAAAGCTTCGCCACCGCCTGTCCGGCCGTATCGAACAGCCCGCGCACGCCATTTTGCACCCAGTCGCCCAGCGCCTGCACCTTGCTCCCCACCCAGTCGATCGCGCCGGAAAACGCACCCAGAATGCTGTTGGATTTGATGCTGGCGAACAGCTGCGTCGCACTCTGCACCAGCCCGCCGATCTGCGCCGCGACCCACCCGCCGGCGGAGGATATCTGCCCGCCCAGCGAGACGATGGCGGCCTTCACCGCCGGCAGGATTTTCTCGCGCAGGCTCGCCTGGTTCGCCGTCACCCCTTTCGGGCTTTGCAGATTGCCGACCATGGAACCGGCATGGCCCAGCCATTCATGCACACGCTCGCGCAGGTGCAATATCGCGTCGATCGGCAGCACATCGGCGATTTTCGCGGCAAATGCCTTCATCGGCGTAATCACCGGGGCAAGCACGGATTTGATCGCCTCCCAGGCCTCGCCAAGTTTCTGCTGCACCCATTGCAGCAACCCATTTTGCCCCTCCGCGCCATCGCCGATGCCAAGCGCGTTCTTCAACCAGTTCCAGGCCGGCTTCACCAGGCTACTGGCGAGGTCCCATACCTGCGACGCGAAAGTTTTGATCCCGTTCCAGATATCCGCGGCCGCGCCGGTGATGAAATCCACCGCCGGGGCGCCGAATTTCGCCCACAGGCCGGAGAAGAAATCGCCCACCGGCGCGAGGAACGCCTTCAACTTGTCCCAGGCATCGCCCGCCATCTGCCCCAGCGTGTCGCCCAATTTGCTCACCGCGTCGAACAGCGGTTTGCAATCACCGTGCGCCAGGGCGGCCAGAATGGTTTTGGCGGCGCCGAGCAGTTGCGTGAAGCTGCCGAGCAGCCCCGCCACCGGCCCCGCCGCGCCCTGCCCCAGCCCGCCGAAAATGCCGGAGAACGCGCCGCCGAGCTTGTCTTTCAAAAACCCGACAATGCCTTTGGCGCGGATCGCCTGAATGGCATCAACCACCCCGCCGGGGGCGACTTTTTTCACCAGCCCCCAGAGCACGTCGGCGCTGGCCCCTGCCAAGCTTTCCAGAAAACCCGGTGAGCTGGCAGGTGCCGCGCCCGGCGTGTCGCGCTGCACCACCTGCCGCTGCGCCATCCGCGCGGGGGCAGGCGCAGGGGCAGCGGGGACGGGTGCCGCCGCCGCGGGCCGTGGCGCAGCGGCGGCGCGGGCTTGGCGCTCATGCACATCGTTCGCCGGGCCAATGCGCAACGCCCCGCTGCGCGGCGCATGCGCCTGCTGCGTGGTGTGTGTCAGCTCATGCGCCAGCAGCTGCGCGCCGCCCGCCGTGCCGGGCCGGAACAGTCCGGCGCGGAAGACGATATCGTGCCCCACCGTATAGGCATTGGCGCCAACGGCGCGGGCGGAGGCGTCGGCCAGCGGGCCGTCATGGATGCGCACCTTGCTGAAATCATGCCCCAGCTCGGCCTCGAATTTTTTGCGCACCACTGGGTCCAGCCCGCTGCCCGGCTGCGCCAGCGCCTGATGCACCAGCGGCGGTGCCGCCTCGCCTTCCGCCGCCCCCCCACCGGACATGCGCTGCGGCCGCAAGGTGTTTTTCGAGCATTCCACGCATTTGCCCGAGAGCCCGGCCTGGCCGCCGCAATCGCAGCTGCGCTGCACCAATTGCAGCGCAGGGCGCGCGCTTAAGCTAAGGGCCGGGCGGGCGGCAACCGGGGCAGCGGGTACAGGTGCCGCGGCACTTACGCCCATGCTTCCACCTCCGTCTGGGCCGGGCGGCGGTCGAGCTTCTCGTACTCCGCCAGCGCCGCCGTGCGCAGATGCGCCATGCCCACCGGCGCCCCCGAATCCGCCGCCAAAAAGGCGGCATTGAGCGCGATGTTGCGGATATTGCCGCCGGCCAGCCGCAGCCGCGCCAGCCGCGCCGGGTCCAGCCCCTGCGTCGGCGCGCCGCGCGGAAACACCCCCGCCCAGATCGCCGCGCGCTGCGCCGCATCGGGGAACGGAAACGCCACCGAAAAACGGATGCGCCGCAAAAACGCCGGGTCCAACGCCGCGCGCATGTTGGTGGTGAGGATGGCAAGCCCCCGGTACGCCTCCATGCGCTGCAGCAGATAGCTCACCTCGATATTGGCGTAGCGGTCGTGGCTGTCCTTCACTTCGCTGCGGGCGCCGAACATGCTGTCGGCCTCGTCGAACAGCAAAATCGCGCCGTTCTCCTCGGCGGCATCGAACACCTGGCGCAGATTCTTCTCGGTCTCGCCAATGTATTTGCTCACAATGCGGGAGAGGTCGATGTGATACAGGTCAAGCTTCAGCTCGTTCGCCAAAATTTCCGCCGCCATGGTCTTGCCGGTGCCGCTGGGGCCATGGAACAGCGCGGAGAGTCCCAACCCGCGTTTGGATTTCTCCGCGAACCCCCAATCCTCATGCACCGTGGCACGCTGACGCAATTGCGCGGTAATGGCCCGCAACGTGGCTTTCTGCGCCTCGGGCAAAATCAGATCGTCCCAGTGCTGGGTGGAGTCGATCCGCTGCGCCAGCCCGTCCAGCGCCCCACGCAAGCGGCGGCGGCATAATGACCACATCGCCGCGCCGGTATCGCCGGGCGGCGAGGAGGCTTGTTCGCGTAATTCAGCGGCGACCGCGCGGATGGAGGCCGGGCTCAGGTTGAATTGCGCGGCGGCGGCGGCGAGCGTCGCCTCATCCGGCGCCGCCTCACCCAATGCCTCGCGCCACAGCGCACGCTGCTCGGCGGCGGTGGGGGCGGGCACATCCAGCACCAAGCTGGGGCGGGAGGTAATGCGCCGGGGTTCGCGCTCGCGCAGCATCACGGGCCCACCAGCGCGCTCGCACAGCCGGGCCAGCGCGGCATCACGCCCCCGGCCCGCCTCGCTCTCGCCGGGCAGCGCGTCATCCACCTCCACCAGCAGCACCCCAAAGCCGGAGAGCACGGCCTCGCGCTCCCACAGGCGCAGCAGGGAATCCAACTCGGCGGCACTCCCCGGCAGGCGCTCGGCGGGCAGCGCTGCGGCACGCAACCCCAGCAGGGCGGCGGCGGCGGCGGCCACGGGCCGGCAGTTGGCGGCGGTGCCGCACAGCTGCACGATGCCAATCTCCCGCCCATGCGCCGCGCCGGCCCAGGCCTGTGCCGCCTGATCGGCAATCTCCGCCTGCGAGGCAGGCAGCGCGTCCGCCGGGGCCAACGGGTCAAGCAGCGCGTTCAACCGCTCATCCATCTGGCGCAGCCCGGCGAGGAAATGCAGCACCCGTTCGTCAATCCGCAGCCGCGCCCGGGCCAGCACGGGGCCGGACTCCAGCTCCACCAGCCGCCAGCTGCGCAACGGCGCCTCGGGCGAGAGCGCCGACCAATGCGCGCCGGGCAGCACCGCCAGCGCCAGGGAAAAACTCGGAAACGGCCGCGTGGAATCATTCTGCGCGGCGGCGCAAAGCGGCGCGATTTCGGCGTCCAGCTCCATGCCCGCGCACAGCAGCAGCACATCGCGCTCAAAGGCCGAGAGCCCAAAAGCCTCGGCCAGATGCGCCAAGGTGGAACCCTCCTCCGGCACCGCAGCGGGCGGTGGCGGGGCGGTGGCCTGCGCGCCGGCGTGGCGCAGCACCCGCTTCAGCCGGTCCAGCTCGCCATGCAGCGCCGCCTGGTTGCGGTCCAGCCAATCCGCGCCGCTCATAACGTCACCTGCGGCCCGGCCGGGCTCTGCGCGCCATCCACCAGCACTTGCACGCCGTAAACCCCGCTCGCCAGGCCGGGCGTAGGAATGCTGAACGTCGCGAGCGAGGCGGTTTGTGTTCCCGCATCAAACAGGTTTGTCCCCCCCGGCACCGCCTGCGCGACGAGCTGCAAAATCACCCGCTGCCCCACCTGCGCCGGCGGGTTGATGCTGAACGACACCCCCGGCCCGGCAATGGCATTGGCCGTGGTAACCTGCGGCAGCAACGTAAACGGCGCCGGGTTGGAGCTAACGCCCGTCCCCGGATGCACCACCGCCGGCGCGCCCAGCGCCAGCGGCTGCTCCACCTGCGCCACCTGCCCCCCGGAAGCCAGCCCCGTCGGCAGCGCCAGCGTGATCTGCGTCAGCGTGACGCCGGTAACCGGCACCACCGTGCCGTTAATCAGCACCTGCATGGTGCCACCCGAAGGTGGGCTGAGATTTTGCCCGTTAATCGCGATGCTGCTCCCCGCCACAATCGGCTTGGTGGCATCGGGCGAAGCGGCGATTCCCGTTATCACCGGCGGCGAGGGCGCCTGCGCGGTAACACTGTACGAGAGCACCGGCAGCGCCGGGCCGGGCACCCTGTCGTCGGTCTCGATCAGCACCACGCTGGCGACATAGGCGGTCGAGAGCACATAATCGATTTTCAGCAAAAACGACCAGAGTTTCGAGAGTTCCTCCAGCGAAAACACAATCGGCGTGAAGCGCACCAACTCCACCTGCGCATCCAGGGTCGAGGTATTGAGATACGGCGTCGCCGCCTGCACGGATTGGATGAGACTGCGCGGCAAGGTGGGCTGCGCCTGCAACGCCAGGCTCACCGCACCCAGCAGCCGTTCGGGCTCACGCGCCGCCGGGTCCCCGTAAAAAGTGAGCAGGTAGTGCAGGTCGAGCGCCGCCATCGGCTTGCGCAGCAAATTACCGGCGGCATCGCGTGTCGGCAGATCGGCGTTGCGGTACGCCTTGTTCGGCGTCACCTGGTACAAAAATACGTTGACGCCAGGATTGGCGAGCTTGCCCGGCCCGTCCGGCGGCACGGCGGAGACATGCGCGCCGGAAACCAGCGACGTGTCCAGGTAATTCCCCAGCAGGCTGACCAGGGAGTCGGTAACCGCGGCGATGGCGAGCGCGTTGCTCATCGGGCGCTCAGAACGGATCGGCGTTGTAGCCGGACCAGCCGCCGCGCGTGGCCGCGCCGGTACGGTTGAAATACGAGATATCCGAGGCGCCGCGCAGCACATTGCCGCTGGCGGCGAAGGGCTGCGTGTTCTGCGCCGAATTGGAGATCACCGCCCACAGGCTCGGCTTCAGCACGTCGATGTTGCCCGGCTCGTTGAGGATGACATTGCCGTTGACGGCGCAAGGCTGGCCATCCGCCAGCACGAACAGCGCGGAGGGAACGTTGGCGGCGCCGGTGAGCATCTGGTTGCCCGTGACAAGCGCCGAGATATTGCCCAGGAACGGCGAATCCTGCCCGGTATCCGCATCCAGCCAGAGCAGCAGGGCGCTGCTGCCGATGATCGCGCCCGGCTCGCGCGTGGTGCCGGGGGCCGGCGGCGGATGCGGGCCGGTGAGTATCTGGTTGTTGCTGACCATGTAGGTGGCGGTAAGCCCAACCGGCACCACAATGGCCTCCTGCTTCATGCGGGCGCGCGTAAGGCCGGCGAACGGCTCCGGCGGCGGCAAGATCGAGGAAACCGCAAACAGCGCCTGGAACTCCTCGAACTCCGTAACCGAGTCATAATATTGGTCGGTGCCGTCCAAGGCATTGTCGGGGGACACCGGGTCCGACAAGGCAATCCAGAACCCGGCGGCGCTGGCGCTCACGTTATTGTCCTGCACGCGCAGCACGCCGCCATTGGCAACCATAAGCGTGGCGATGGTGAGCTTGCTAAAGTTGTTGCCCGCGATGAGCGCATTATCAAACGCGCAAACGGTGAGCCCAGCGCTGAAATCATTGCCGCGCGCTTTGCTCTCCGCCGCGGGCACGCCGTAGGTCATGGCAAGAATGCCGCAGCTGGCGATCATCGGGCGTTGCAGGCTGATAAAACTGCCGGAATCCCGGCTGGCGGCGAGCTTTGCCAGGGCCGCACCAGAGAAGATCTCCTGCGCCGCGTTAAACGCGCCGGGTACCGGCGACGGCGCGGGCGCCGGAGCAGGCGCGGCGCCGCCTTGCACCGTGGGCGCCACGTCCCGCAGCACGGGCGCCGCCGTTTTTTCCAAAGCGGCGCTCAACGCCGGGGCCATGAAATTCACCCGCTCGGCCGGGATCAGGTTTAAATAATCCTTCGCCTGGAAAATCGGATTATAGGTTGGCGCCGGCATGGAGGAAAAATTGCAATCCTGCACGGCGAGGTTCGTGCAATTGCCTTGCAGGAACAACCCGGCGGCGACCAGGTCCAGCCGCGCGGTGTCAGCGGCGGGAAAACTGATGTTGCATTGCTGCACGGTCAGCCCAACCCCGTTCCAGGCATGAATCCCGATGCAGGAGCTGGGCGACCGCAGCGCCCCGCGCACCCGGACGCGCGCCTTGTCATTCGCCAGCCGGCTGGTCAGGCTGGCCAGCAAGGCGGCGGAAAACGGCACGATCGGCGGCACCAGCGTCAGCCCGCTCAAAGTCACGTCGAACGCATCGTACAGCCCGATCAGCCCGCTGGCGAACCGGCTGGCATCCGCCCCCGGCGCCATGCGCAATTGCGCGACACCGCCGCAGCATTCAATGGTCAGGTTATGGTGGGTGAAATCCAGCCGCAGCGGCTCGGTCAGCAAATAGACTCCCCGCGCGAGGCAGATTTTCGCCGCCGGGGCCTGCGCCACCGCGCCGTCGATCAGCGTTTGCAGCGTCACCCGGCCCACCAGATCCGCCGGCGACACGGCAATGCTGCAGCACCCCGGCTTACGGCGGCTGAGGGTGACCAGATTGTCAAAACTGTTGCGGCAATCGGCAATGCTGGGGTCGCCCTCGACCCCCCAGCTGATCACCGCAAGCGGGCAAACCAGCCGCAACGGCCCGTTCGCGGGCTGCGGCGCGGTGAGCAGCTCCTCCGGATACACCCCCTGCGGCGTCGCCGGGCGCGCGGCGATCTGCCAGAACGCCCCATCCGCCGCCACCTTGGCGCCCGAGAGCGTCACCTCGATGCCCGTGGTGATCCCGGTCGCCGGGTCCTCCAGCACAATCGGCTTGCCCAGCACCAGCGGCAACTGCGCCTGCCACACGCGCAGGAACACCGGCAGATCGCTTGCCGTGATGCCGGCCGGCAGTGCTTTATCCAGCACGATGTAATTGGTGGGGTCGCCCTGCACCGAGGGCCCGTAAGGCTGCGCCAGCTTGCACAACGTGCCGTTCGCCTGCGCCGAAACGCGGATCATCGGCGGCGCGCCCGGCGTGCCGGACACATCGGGCTCCTCGCCGATCACCGCGCTGGTGGCCAGGATTTCCACCACCTGCCCGGCCTGCGGGTAATGCAACGCATCCGGCGGCGCGCCCGCCAACGTGAGCGTTTTACGGTCGGCGCCAATCGACGCGATGCGGTAGATGAAGCTCGCGTTATCATACCCCCACGCCAGCACATCGCCCGCCACGCGCACGCGGATGAGCTGGTTGTCCGCCCCCAGATACCCCCCGCTCGCCACCGGGTCGCACGGGTCGCCGGTGGAGGCATCCTGCGTGAACCCCACCTTCAGCTTCACCGCCGGGGTCAGGCTCATGGTATCCGGGTCAAACACCAGGCCTTCACCGGCCCAAACTGTGAGCATCTGCGCCCAGGCGGTGGCGCAGCCGTCGGCGTTCATGCCCTGGCGCTCCACCCGCACGCGCTGCTTCAGCCGCTGCGTGGTATCCGGCCCGCCCAGCGCCACGTCGAGCAGGTCAGGGTCCTCGGTGGCGCTCACCTCCTGCAGCGTCACGTCCAGGTAGACCAGCTCCTGCGCGTAATGGTGGAAAATCTCCGTCACGAAGCCGGATGCCGGCGGCGGCAGCTCCGGCTGGTCGGCATAGCTGTAGCTGATGCCCTTGCCGTTCTGCAGCGTGGGCCAGCACACGCGCAACCCGCCGAGATACATGGTGCCGCCGGCGATCAGAAAATCGCTGCCCTGGCCGATGTCGTTGGGCGGACTCTCCGGCGCCGGCGGGCTCCACACCGCGCCGGGCGGCGAGGCGGGCGGCAGCGAGATGCGGAACCCATCATCGGGCGTGCCGCACGGCCCCACGAAATCCAGCGCATCGGCGTCAATACGGGCGCCGAGATACGCCTGCCAGGCGTTGAAATCGCGGTCCAGTATCACCCTTCCCTGCTGCGCCACGGGGGCGATATAACCATGCGCGGGGTGGTCGATTACGCGGCTGCGGTCACTGGGCATGAGCTGTTTTTCCTTGGCCGTTCAGGTGACGTCGATCATCACCGGCACCAGGCCGGCGGGCATGTATTCCTGCAGTTTCAGCAGCAGGGCTTGCTGGCGGATGGGGTTTTTGTCGCGCGCATAGGCCCCCATTTCAGAGCCGTCGGCGGCACCGGCGGAGATGCTGTTGCGCGGCGCCGTGCTCGGCGTGGTCTGCGGCAAAATCTGCGCGTCGGCGTCCGGCAATAGCTGCGCATAGGCCGGCTGGCCAAAGCTGATGCTGGTGAATAGCGGCGCGCTTTGCGGGATGCTCACGCTCTCATACTGGCGGGGCAGCACGCTCCCTTTCGCCCAGGCGGTGAAGCGGACGCAGCCGTCCTGCTGGTCGTCGGCCACCGCCAGCTCGTGCAGAATACACTCGCTGGCGTGCAGCCGGTGTGCGGCAATCCGCCCTAGCACCGTGCAGCGCGACAGGATGAGGTTGCCGTCGCCAAAGGCCAGCGCCACATCGGCCAGTTCCAGCGGATAAGCATCCTCCAGCAACAACCGGTTGAGCCCCGGCGCCGGGGCATGCCACGGCGTTTCCAGCAAAAGCTTGCGCGTCGCGGCGGAAAGCGGCACGCGGGCGAAGCTCTTGGCGTTGTACAGCGAGGGCCCGGCAAGCAGCGCGTTGAGATCGGCCAGCACCGGCGCATCCTCGGCGGGTGCCGGCTCCGGCGCCGCGAGCGGCGGACTCGCCGGGCCGCCCAGCAACGTGCCGAGTGCCGGCGAGAGCGTGCGCAACAGTACCGAAACCGGGTCCAGTGCCAGTTGCAATTGCCGCACCAGACGCGGCATGTCCTGCACCTGCGCCGCCGTAATCGGCCCCAGCCCGGCGGTCCGAATCCCCTGGATAATGCTATTGCTAAAGGTGGCGGTGGCCACCGCACCGTTGCCCGCCGTGCGCACCGGACCGAGCACACAACGGTCGGCGCACAAAGTCTCAATCGCCGCCTCGATGCGCAAATTCAGCGGGGCCAGCGGCCGCGCATCGGCGGACTCCTGGAACAGCAGCGAGGGCGGCGAGGTTTCCGGGCCCGGCGTGGCGGCAGTGCCGGGGTCCAGCGTGCAACAGGTGAGCGTGACGCTGGCAAAACGCCCGCGCAGCACAATCTCCCCGCCGGAAAGAAAAATACCGTCCAGACTCAGGCACGCATCCGCCGAGGTGCCGGTAATAACCCAGACCTCTCCGGGGCGCAGCCGGATAAGCGGACGCTCGCCATTACCGGCGGCCAAAGTCAGGCTGCCCGCAAGCACCAGATGCGGCGGCGCATGATAGGTGAGCGAATCCGCCAGCATCAACGTGCCCCCGGCCGGCCAGGCGGGCAGCGCGCCGCCGCCGGCAAGCCGGGTTTGTGGCGCGGGCGTGGGCACCACCACCTCCTGGCCACGCCGGTCATACGGCCCGGCGCCGATCAGCGAGGGAAAGCCGTAGCAATACCCGGCCAGCAGCGGCACCGGCGGCGAGGCATGGCAGGCAAACCGCCCACGCGCCGGCCGTAGCTTCAACCCCGCCCCCGGCGGCAGCACCTCCAGCACCGGCGGCGAGGCGCTGACATCCTGGTACACTTGCAGCGCCTCGCCATACAGCCCGAGCCCCGCCGCCCCCAAGTGCATATCGGTATCCAGCAGCGCCTGCGAAATCGGCCCCGGCAACTGAGCCTCCTGCGGCGGCACCCACACATCGCCGAACTGGTTGACCCCCCGCTCCGGCGCGAACAGCGGAATATCCCGCCCCGTGGGGTCAAAGCAGAACCAGCCGGGGCAGCCATGCACCGGCACCGGCGTCACCGGCCCGGTTTGCAGGCTAAGCAGCCGCCAAAGGAACACCCCCAGGTGCGGAATAGCATGCCAGCCGGTAACACCCTGCCCCGCGCGCATGTCCGCGGTGTGGAAAAACTCGTCAAACGCCGAGCGGCTCTGCCCGGCGCCATACACATTGCGCAAATCGGCAAACCCGCCGATGCCGGTGCCGGTGCGCGCCCCCACCAGCCCCTCGGCGCGCTGCAACTGCGCAATCGGCGTCTTCACCCGGCCCCCGATCCCGATCGCCGGGTCCAGCAGATGCCGCGTCCGGCCCAGGCGGCGAAAAAACTCCACCACTTTCACGTCCCAGCCGGTAATATCGGCGGCCAGCTGCTCCAATAGCCCCAGCGTGCCCTTGCGGCGGCGGTAGTCGATGGTGTTGGCCACATCCAGCCGCTGCCCGCGCGCATCCAGCCCATATACCAGGTTGGTGTCCAGCAGCTGCGCGATATAGGGGATCACCCAATCGTCGCAGCTCTCGATGGACTGATCCTCCCACAGCCGGTCAATGCTCCGGCGCAGCGTGGCGGCGGTGCCGCCGATGCGGTTCACCAGCTCGCGCAACGGCCCGTTGGCGCCAAACTGATCGGAATCCTCGGCGCGGTAGACCGCCGGCAGCAGCGTCCACAATTTGTCCGCGTAATAAATATCGTAGTTGTCAGCCGCGCCGCTCATGCGGATGCCCCCCGGTTAAGCGTCAGCCCGGCGGGGTCGAGCGTGTAATAATTGCCCGCACCGGGCCCATGGCGATGCCCCGCGCAAACCGGCGCCGTGGCGGCAAAGCGGCGGCGCTGCGCCAGCCGGAAAATGATCGGCAAATAATACCCGCCCGCCAAAAACCGCAGGTCGCGCACAGCCACCACACCCGGCACCGCCAGACACGCCGCCTCGATCTGGCTGTCATACACCGCCTGGCCAATCGGCAGGCCGTCGGCGCCAAACAACCCGCCCGCCCCGGTGAGTGCGGCGGCCAGGCCGCTGCGGATATTGCCGTCATCAAAGCGCGGATCGGCGAAATAGGTGAGCGAGAGCGTCACCGGCACGGCGGTCGCGGTGTTGATAACAAAGCGCTGGTTAGGCATCGCCACCCCGCTCAGCGCGGCTGAGGCAGCGGCGGGCGCGCCGTCATCCCCCGCGACCCACACCTGCACCAGCGGCCGCTGCGCCAGCGCGTCGAACCCATACACCGCCGCCGCCTGCGTCACGCCGCCGCCGGTCAGCGCGATCGCGGCATAATCATCCAGCGCCACCGCGCGGTTGAAGGTGAGCACCGAGCGCGGCGCCAGCGTGGCGAGATTTTGCGCCGAATCCGCATCCGCCCCGCCGGTCGGCGGCAGCGGGTTGCGCAAGGCCTTCAGCCCAGGCTGCGGCGTCTGCACCACCGTCAGCGTCTCCGCCGCGGGCGCCGCCGCCCCCGCGCCGTAACGGTACGTGGCGGTGATGTTATTGGTCCCGGTCGGCGGACGCATGCCGTTCACCCCGTCGCCAAAGCTCACATGCGTCTGGCCGCCATCATCCTCATACAGCACGAACACCTGCGCATTCGCCGCCTGGCCGTAAAAACTGCGCACCTCCTGCCATTGCACCTTATCGACGCTGACCTTCACCGTGCTGCTGAACCCGTCCCCGGAGATGGAGGCAGCGTCCGCAAAATACGTCACCGGCGCGTTTTTCAAGGTGAAGTCCTGGGAAGTGACCACCGGATTGCCGCTGCCCAGCGTCTCCGCCGCCACACTCTGCCCGCGCGAGACCGCGAGCAGGTTGAACAGCACCGAGACCGGCGAGGCGATCCCCGCGACAGGCGGCGCGGTGCTGAAATTACCCACCGTCATGCCCCCGGCAACCGGGTTGGCGGTCCCGGCGGCGGCGTTGAAGGCGGCATCCTCCAGCAGCACCAGCGCGGGTGAAGCCGGAAACGAAGCGCTCCCCGGCAGCGCCGCCAGCGCCTGCGCGCCGCCGGTGTAGGTCAGGTCCGCCGGGGCGAGCACCGGCACGATCTCCCCCACCGGCGCAAAACCGGACCGCAACGTGACGCTAGCGGCATTGCTGTTCCAGTCCCCGCTCAACCTGGCGACGCTGACCTGCGAATGCAGCACGGCAATCGGCGGGGTCGGCGGCGTGGCCGTGCTGCTCGGTGACACACTGGCATCGCCATCCGCGCCGCAATTGGCGTACCACACCAGCTCGGCATAGCTCTGCACGATCAACGGCGTGGGGCTGAGGCCGGTACTTGCAGGCACATCCAGCAAAAACAAACTACCAGTGGTCAACCCCCGCGCCAGCCCGGCCAGATTGACAACCCCCGGCCGCTCCCCCTGTGTGGTAGTCGAATGCGCGATACCGGAGGTCTTCTTGTACTCCATGACGTGTTTGATCGGCCCGGAATCCGAGACCACTTCGGAAATAGTGGGGTACGGCCACAGCGGCGATGCCTGGGCAGCGCGCAGCAGCACATAATCCGGCGCCTGCGCCCCCGCCGCGAGTGTACCAGCAATGGTGGAAAAGCTCAGCGCGGTAACGTTATTACCAAGCGGGTCCTGCAACGCCTGCGTCGCGGTGGCGCTGATCCACACATAATCTGCAATGCTTTGGGCGGTAATCGCCTTCGCGTTGATCAGTAGCAGATTATCGCCGGGCTTGATGCCGGAGACCTTGCCCGCGAGCCACAAACTGCCATCAGCCCCCAGCAACGGCAGGCTGGCGGGCACCGCCCGCGCGCTCACAATATCCGGCGCGGTGATCTGCACCGGCTGGTCCAGCTCGAAAATCTGCGGCGGCGCGCCGGGTGCGGGCTTGCTCTGAACCTGCATCCCCGCCGGCAGCATCACCGGCAGCCGGGCGGTGCTGGTCAGCAACGCCGCCAGCGTGCCGCGCCCCCCCAAAGCCGGGCGCGGCCGGTAGCCCAGCAACTGCACCAGATGGTTCACGCTGGCCGGCTGAATCGCCGTGCCGAGATAAAACTCATTGGCGAAACGCTCGTTATAAAACGTGAGAATATCCGCGAGATACGCCCACCACTCCACCAACTGCAGCGCCAGATCGCCGCTCGCCCCCGGCTGCCATTGCGTAAGTTCCTGCTCCCCTGGCAACGCCTGCAACAGCCGATGGCGAAAGCCACGGTAGTCCCCCGCGCGATACGCAATGGCGGGCAGGCCGGGCGGGTTGCAGATTTCCACCGGAAATTCCGGCGTGCCGCAGGGGCACGGGCTACCCGATGGCGCGATGCAGCTCATCGTCCCCCCCGCACCGAAATACTGAGCGCGCCGTTATCCGGGCGGCTCGGGTCGTTATCACAACGCAATATCTGGTTGGTCCCCACCGCCACCGCGCTGGGCATTTCCGCGAAGCCCGCCACCAGGTCGCGCAGCCGGTAATGGATACACAGAATCCCCGCCACACCTGGAATAACCTGAATCGCCGCCTCCAGCGCACTGCGCTCCAGCGTCTGGCCAAAGGCAAAGCGGCTGACCGCGAAAAACGCCGTCAGCGGATTCGGCCCAGCGGGCGAGAGTGCCGCCAGCACCGCCTGCTCGACACTGGCGGCAAAAGCATTGGCAGTGGCGCACAGCACAATCTCCAAATCGACGGAAACATAATCCGGGTCCGGCGCATAGCTCTCGGTGCCCGCCATGCGGTAGCGGTTAAGCAGGTCGATCAACCCCAGGCGCTGCGCCACCGTGCTCTGCTCGGCGGCGCGCGGCTCGGCGGTGGTAAAGGTGGTCAGCCAGGACCCGGTCCAGCGGAACACCGTGCCCGCGCGCTTCACCCAAGGCAGGGTTTGCGCGGCATCCTGGTAATCCACGGCCAGCACGGCGCGGGCCTGGGTCGCGCGGAAGGCCTGCGGCGCCAGCCGCTGCGCGGTTTGCAGGCTCTGCGGATCAGCCCCGCCGCTCGCCGCAAACGGGTTCATCACGCCCTGGTACAACCCGGTGGCCAAAGTTGCCGGGTCCAGCTGCGAGACCGCCCCAGCCGCAACATTGCCAACCGCCCCCCCGCCGTAACGGTAGGTGGCGGTGAAAACAGCGCCGGTCTGTGGATTGGCGCCGAACACGCCGTCACCAAAGCGGATCGTGTCGCCCGCGTCGCCGTCGTAATCATACTGCACGCTGCCGTCGGAATTGCGGATGATCGCGCGGTAGGAAACCGGGTCGATGGTAAACGCCGCATCAAACGGCTGCGCACTGAGCAGGCGGCGCACCCAGCCCCACGGCGCATCCGGCGCGCCCGACGGCTCGGCCTGGGTGAGCAGAATTTCCGCCACCGGCAGCCCGGAGCTGTCGATGCCCGGTTGCGGGAACCAGGTGAGCGGAGACTGGCCGAGCGTATAAAGCCGGACGGTAGCCGGCGTGCCGCACTGGCCGGGGGTAATAACCGGCTTCGGCCCAGTGCGCTCCACCGCGATCGGCAGGCTGCTCGCCAGCGCCGCCGGCGCCGCGCCGATGCAAAACCGCTCGCTCACCGTGCGCCCGTGAGTCGCCGCACAGATATTGCCGATCACCATGGTCCGCGACAAATCCCGCGCCGCGGTCAGCGCATCCCCCACCTCCCAGCGCAACCGCGTCACCGCCGTGGGGGCCAGCGCACCCGGCGGCGAGGTCGCCACGGTGAAATACGGTGGCCCGCCCGGCTGCGGCGCGCGGGTAAAAATCTCGTCCTCAATCTGCGCGGCGTAAGGGCCGGCCGGGTCCCCGGCTTGCAGCAAATGCACAATCTGCCGCAGCGGCGGGTCGGCGGTGGTATCCGCCGCGGTTTCAATCAGCAACGCCTGTCCCGGCTGAAAATCATAGCCGTGGCCCAACACATCCATCTGCGTGGCCCCCACGGCCAAGCACTGCACGCTGGCATCGAACCAATAGGCCGCAATCCCCGGCGCACGGTTCCACAACACATTCGCCGGCGGCGGCGTGGATGCATCTCGCAGGCCAAAGCCGGTCTCAAACGTAATCGGCGTGCCATCCGCCCCGGCCGCGATCACGGCCACGCCATGCGGCAGGCTCGTGGTCCCCGCCGCCACGTCAAACTGCAGCATCGTCGTCGCCGCAAGTGCCGGCAGCAGCTCGAAATCCACCAGCCGCGCATGGCGCAAAGCCGAGCGCCGCTGCGTCGCCGTCAGCAGGCTGGCCTCCCCCGCGAAACGGTCCTGCGTATAACTCAGTTCGTCCGCCACCGCGCTCAGCGCCTCGGCGAACATCACGCCGAAATCCGCCTCCGAGCGCTCGCTCCAGTTGGGATACCGTAACGTCGAGAAATCCAACAACGCCTGACGGAAACTCAAAAAATCCTTCGCGAGATACGTAATCGGCGGAACATCCCCCTCCGGCGGCGGGCAAGGCGGCGGCGTGGTGGCGCAATCCAGATCCGAGGGGCAACCGGCCTTGAATGAAAACACCACGCTGGCAAAAAAATCGTCCAGCACATGGCTGCGCAAAGTCAGCGTGTAGTCGGAAAAATCCCCCGGCGCCGCCACGTGCAACGTGAGCACCTCATGCCCATCATCCCAGCCCCAATCCGCATCGTGCACCGGCAGCACAGCCACACTGGGGATCACTTCGCCGCCCGTTATCGCCGGCGTACCGAGCAAACTGCCCTGCACCGGCACCGAGTTGAGAAAATGCACGGTCAGGATCGTCTGCGCGCGGTTGGCGACCTCAACAAAGTCGATGCCGTTGCGGCGGTGCGAGGCGATGAGCGCGGCGCGGCGGTCCAGATTTGCCATCTCAGTTCACCACAATCCGCGTCGTCTGCGTGCCCTGGGTTTCCAGCAGCACATAGGCGATCTGCACCAGTATCTGCGAATAATCACCGCCCGGCCCCGGCGTAACCGTAACGCTTTGCATGTTAATCTGCCCGGCCAGCCACAAATTGAGGCTGCGCTGCACCATCAGCTGCGCCGTGGCCTGCAACGCATCGGAATTGGGCGCAAACAGCAACTGCCGCAGGCCGCACCCAAACTCCGGCAAATCCACCCGCTCGCCCGGCGCGGTCAACAATATCTGCCGGATCATCTCATCCACATGCGTTGCATAGGGTGATTGCGCCGCCTGGTTGGAGGCTTGCGCGATGCGGAACGGGAAAGCGTAATCCGTGCGGGCCATGGCTTATTGCCCCGTCACAACTGGCTGCGTGGAGGCCACGATCACCATGCCCTGCACGGATTGGTCCGCCGCCTGGCACAGCCCGATGCTCGCCTGCGTCAGCGTGGGGTCGGAGATTTTGCTGCGCGCGGCGGGCTGTACCCATTGCACCGTCACGCAAGGATGCGGCACGATACCAACAACAAAAGCACAACCGGCGATCACAAACGTATCGGAGCTACGCAAAATCGGCATCCCTTGCGCCTGCACGGAGGTGTTGGATGAGCTCGCCTGCACCATGCCGCCATGCGGGCACATCATCACGCTCGCGGTGGTGAGCATGCCCGACATCACGTCACCTCCAACGCGCCGTTATTCAGGCTCACACCGGAACTGCCAAGCGCCACGCTCTGGCCGCTGCCGTTGAGCGTGAGCCCGCTGGAGCCAAACGTAACGCTGTTGCCGTTCTGGTCCTCGATGGTGATGTTGCCGCCATCCACATCGAGCAATATCTTCTGCCCCGCCTTGGTCACAATCGCGCGGATGCTGGCGGTGGCATCGCTTGGCGCCTCGCCATCGTGCCAGAAGCAGCCTGCCCAGATCGGCAGCGACACATCCCCGCCCTCGAACTCGATCCACACACCCGCACCAACATCCGGCAGAAACGCAAACCCCATGCTCGGCCCGGCAAACGGCACGCAGGCCCGCGCCCAGCCGGTCGGCTGGCCCCCCAGCACAGCGGGCACGCTGGCCTTTACACGCAACGTCCCGGCGTCAACATCCACCACAATACCGCGATACTTGCCGAAAAACCGGTTGCGCATGCGCTCCAGCACATCAAGCAGTGCCCGCTCATCAATCCCGTGCGTGGTGTGCCCACGGCCGCTCATGACACCCCCAGCAAACCGCCAAGCCCACCGCTGGCCGGCGGCGGATCACCCGCGGCATTGCGCAGCAGGGTAAAGCGCATCGAATGTTTCTCTTCCGTAATTTTATGGCGCACGGTCCACACAATCCAGGTGCCCGAATGCACATCGCCAATGCCCACCAGCTTCACCAGCATACCGGCGCGCAGCACCATGCCGAGCCGCTCCACATCCGCCTCGCCCTCGCACCGCAAAAACCAGCCGGTCTCGCGCAGCACTGCCTGCGCCCGCTGCGTCAACTCCCCCGCGCTATCCACGATCGCCGCCAGCAGCACCGTCATCGTCTGTCCAGAAAATGCCGCGAGGTTTTTCGACCCCAGCGGGGTCAGCCCGGAATCCGCGGTATCGCCCGTGGCCCCCCCCTGCGACGCATCGCTGAACAGCGCGCTGCGGGCGGTCACATTGGTCGGCCGCGTCGCGTCCCATTCCAGGTCAAGGCTGTTGACCGTCCAGTTATCCGGATCATTCAGCGCCATGTTCAGCACCGGATCGCCGTCCAATTTGGGCACGGAAAAATAGCCGGTGCGCGCACCCGGCGTATCGGCGCAGGTAATGCGGCACACCTTGCCGCCCCGCCGCGCCAGCGTGCGCAAAAACGCGATATCCGAGCCGCGCTGCATCAGGCTGTGCGTGTCCTCGGTATGGGAGGGAGAGTCGTTGCCGGTATTCTCCGGCGCCGGGGTAATGCCGTACTGGCCAAAGATTGAGGACGCGACCGTGGCATCCGTCACATTCACCCATTCGCGGGTTTTCTCCTCCTGGTTCATCAGCCAGCTCGCATCCTGCCCCCACACGGTCAGGATCGAATTTGTCGTTCCGGTTTCTAAATGTATTTTCTGCGACAGCACATAGCCATCAAAAATACATTGCGTGGCGGCGGGCGCAGCCGGATTGCCCATGGCGGCGGAAACCGCGCCCGCCGCCCCCGCCGCCACACCCCCCGCACCGCTCCCCCCCGCCTGCGCCACCACTGAGACTGTGGCCAGCGGCGCAAACCGCGAATCGGCGATATAGGTCAAATCCCCGCCGCTGCTGCGCGAGACCGGCAGTTTGATCTGGATCGACGACGGCATATCCATGCTCTCCTCCACCTCGGTGGACGCAAGCAGCTGCTTGAGCGTATCATCCGCCGGCTGCCCGCCCAGAACAATGCTGTAATTGCTGCCCATCAGCCACTCGCCGTGGCATCAAGCGGGATGCCGATCAGATCGCGCGCCGCCAGCGCATCGGGCACCAGCGCGCCGGAGGCATCGCACACATGCCAGAACTTGGTTGCGTCGTTGAGGAACCGCCCGGCCACCTGGTCCAGCCGGTTGCCCGCACTGCGCCGGTAATAGCCCAGCACCGCCTGCACACCTGGTTGCGCCGGCTGCACCGCCTGCACCACGCGGCCATCGGGCAGGATGAAGCTGTAGGGCGTCTGGCTGGCGTAGCGGCTACCGGGAAAAAACATTGCGCGCGTCTCCGTTACAGGGCTGCCGGGATCATGCCGAGAATATTCGAGGCGGATTCAGCAAGGTTCGCGGCGGCCTGGGCGGCGCGCAGCCCCTGCGTATAGCTGTAGGCAGTGTTGGCAATGCCAGCCATCGGGCTCTGGATCGCCTTCAGCTCATCAGGCGTGAGCACGGTCAGCGTCATCTGCGCCTCGGCATGCGTCGGGTTGAGCAACGCATCGTAGAGCTTCTCCGTCACTGACAAAGCAGTAACGCGCACGGGCACAATCCGCATCGGCCCCCACACGAACAGCACCACCGGCACCTCGCCCACCGGCACGGTGGTGGCTTGCGCATCCGCCGCACTCGCCCCCACCCCGGCGGCGGAGGCTGCGGCGGAAACACCGCCGACCAATGACGACGAAGGCGGGTTGGCCGGGAACTGCAACAACTCCAGCGCCGCCAGCCGCGTGTAAATCCCGCTCACGGTCGCCAGCCCCGCGCCAACCGGGTCGGTCGCGCCATCGGCGATCTGCTCGTCGGAATCCAGCATCAACGTGAAGGAAAAACTCTCCCCCGGCACCCCGGCCACCGCGAGCGGGCTGTATTTAACTTTCGCATCCGATGGCGGCTGCGGCGCGGTGGCCTCGGTCCAGCCATGCGTGATGGATTCCGGATTGATCTGGAACATGATGACATTGGGCAGCGATGGCAGCCCAAGCCCCGGCGAGGCCATGAAGGAAATCAGCGCGCCTTTGAGAACCGAGCCGGGCATCGCGCACCTCCTGTTATGGCGTCCGCGCCAGCGCTTGCAGCGTTTCCGCCACAATCCGCCGCGCCAGGCTCTCCGGCGTCGCCTGCTCGCCCGCGCGCAGAGTAACACTCAGGCGCGGGATCATCCCGCTTTGCGGCAGCGTGCCCGCGGCGGCGAGCCCGGCGGCAACCAGGCCCGCGACCTCGCGCCCCTGCGCCGGCGACAGCCCCGGCAGGCTGAGCGTCAGCCGGTCGATGCTCAAAGCCGATGCGGGAGTGGGGGCGGCCATGGCCTAGCTCTGCCCCAAGCCGAAAACGCCGAACGGCCGCGACAGACCCGCGTTGCTGTTGGCAGGGCCGCGCACAGCAGCCGCGCGGGCCATGCGCGGCGCGGCGGCGGGCGGCGGTGGCGCCGCCGGGGCAAGCACGCGCACCTCCAGCGTGCCGATGTGCAATTGCGCCGGCGCGGGCACGGCGGCGCGCGGCGTGGCAACAGCGCGCGACGGCAAAGCGGCAACAGGCGGCGGGCTCAACACGGCGGGCGTCGCCGTCACAGGCCGGACGGGCTGCCCCAGCATAGGCGGCACGGACGGCGGCGGCGGCCTGCCAGCGCGCGGCGGGGCGGTGGCTGCCCCCGGCACGGCCGGGGCGGGTTGCGCCGTTGCAACCTGAGGCGTCTGGCGGGTGCGGACCGGCGGCGGCGCACCGGGCGGGAGCATAACGGCCGCCGGAGCAAATTGTTTCGCGGTCTCCCTTGCCCCAGCCTGACGCTGGCTTGGCGGCGAGACCGACGGCGCCGCGCTGGTTTGCGTCAAGATCGATGCCACTGGCGGCGGCAGGGTCGGCGCCAGATTGCGCGCGGCGCTTGACCGTGCCTGAGGCTCGGCACGTGGCGCCGGCGGGCTGGGGCGCGGTGCCGCAACGCTGACGATCCCAACCCCGCCATCAGCACTTGCTTGCGGCCGGCGGG